>ERZ773180.1379-NODE-1379-length-12183-cov-3.006679_pt1 | contig 12183 bp, 10 predicted proteins | sample MGYA00511080_ERZ773180 | MGnify/ENA primary metagenome ERZ773180 (study PRJEB29015, sample SAMEA2738175) | human oral metagenome | biome: human oral; feature: human-associated habitat; material: saliva | place: China | collected 2178 ...
GGTGACGTTGTTCATCACTACAAGGTTAAAAAGGCTGATGAGAAGAAAAAACCAGTAGAAACTGGTGCGTCTGCTGGATCAATGTTACTTCCAATTGGTGCACTAGGAGCCTCTGTTGCTCTTCTAGGAGTCGCTAAGTTTAAATCGAAAAGAAAATAATGAGTTAATTAAGAAAAACAAAAAAGGTATCTAACCCAGATACCTTTTTTAATTATCTGCCGTAGCTAGTACAGACAGTACATCATCAGCGACAGCATTGACAACATCATCAAATGTAGCTTTATCAAATGCAAAGTCTACAAACAAATGACTGTTTGTGGGGTGGTCGAAATCGATGATAACCTCATCAATTAGGTTATCAGAAACGGTTACTTCCCAACCCCAAGAAGCTACTGCAAGACTTAGCATTTTCCTCCTTAACCTCTTTGAGCTTGACGATATGATCAACTCGACCTTCTTGATGACCCATAATGATTTGCTATGGTTGACTTTTTTAAAGTCCATCAAAGCTTTAGCCACAACATCTTTATCAAAGATGTCAGCTTCTTTCGCATTCGTGACAATTACAAGAGGACTGTCCGGGCTAAGAGTACTATTTCTTCTCTTAGCATTTTCCTCCTTAACCTCTTTGAGCTTGACGATATGATCAACTCAACCTTTAAGAGAGCTGATCATTTTTGTTGCTGTTGTTGATTTCTTCAAAAAATCAACAACTTCTTGCTTAGTAAAAGTTTTCATATTCTTTCTCCTTCTTTCCTGATTATTAAATCAGGTATTTTTGTTATTTGTAATAATTATATTTATTAATTTATTTTATTACAAAAAAACAAAAATAATAAAAAAATCTATTGACAATAAGATAAAATTTTACTATAATAATGGTAGCGATAAAACGCCCTTCGCTACAAAAATTCAAAGAGGGTTTTTTCTAGTAATACGTGTTGGTGGATACCATACACCTACACGTCTGATACATTTATATTAAAGAGGTTACTTGTTTAGCCTCTTTTTTATATTTAATATAAATAAAAAAGACCGGCTAGGTCTTTTAATTATCTAAATTTGATCTCGTCACAAGCAATAAGATTTGATTTCCTCTATAAATAATTCAGTTTGAAGTTCATCAAATAGAATTTTTGTATTGGTGAGATTATTGTTAATAACTCCGCACTCATCGTAACTAACAAAGAACAACAAGGTTTGTACAGTTTTAACATCCGTCTTAGATAAATCTCCCTTAATAAACTTCTTTATCAAAACTTGCGAAGCAACTCTCATTTTATTAAAAAATAAGGAATTGTCACCGGAATCAAATCCTGGAACAGAAAAAGAGATCCCGGTTCTGAGCAATGAATCAGAACTCTCAATTTCCGGTACAGAATATTTGTTCTTGATGACGAAACATCTTTTACTCGGAATGTAATAAAGCTCCAAAGTGTCATCGGTTGGAAGTTTTAAATTTTCGATTTCATCAATATTGCTTGAAGAATCACATTGCAAGAATGATAATCCACCAGAATCAATGCTAATGATAGTACCTTCAGAAATGGAATCAATATCTTCCAACAGTGATTCGAAACCAATAAATTTATTGTTATTATTTAAAGTTTTAATCATTTTGTTCTCCTTCTTTCCCCTTCTAAAATTCATTTAGTTTTTATCTCTCTCTGAAATTATATCAGAATCTTCTTTTTCTTTTATAATTTCAGAAAGATATTTTATATTTAGAAAGAAGGTATTATATTAATGAAAAAATACAATCGTATTGCAATCGAGGGTGGGGAAGGCGTTGGTAAATCAACCGTCTTAGATATCCTCAAGAAAAAACTCGATCCGGAAACGACTCTGTTTGTCAAAGAGCCTTACGAAAAATCATCTGTCGCTAATGACATCATTCGTTGGCGAAAAGGATATATCGATTTGGATGAAATTGAACAAACTGAGCTTATGGCGAAATCACGTGCTGAATTGAACAATCAGGTTGTCATTCCGGCAATAAATGACGGAAAAATTGTTGTTTTTGACCGATCTATCATCTCAAATTTGGTCTATCAGTTGACGGGAACACATCTGACTCGTAATGAAATCATTGACATCAACTTAGCAGAAGATGAGAATATGACTCTTCCGGATTTGTGTGTTTTAATCGACGCTGATCCTCGTGCTGTACAAGATCGACTAAATAAAAATGGTCGAGAATGTGACGCTATCGATTCGAAACCTCTTGAATTTCATTATCAAATTCGAGATGAGTTCTTGAATCTCTCAGAAGACTTCCCTTGCGATTTTCTAATCCTATCCGGATTTGACGATCCTGAAGTTAATGCAGAGAAGATTATTGAATTGCTGAACTAAAAACAGAAAAAGCACCGCTTAAATAATTGCAGTGCTTTTTCTATTTATTTGTTTTTTTTACAATTTCTTAAATTTTTATTAAAAAACTATTGCTATTATTTTTTTTATCTGATATAATGTAACTATCATAAATATAGGAGGAGTCATATTTGGACTTAGGTATTATTTTTTGGATTGTTGGGGGATTAGTAGGATTCCTTGTACTCTTATCATTGTTTTACGCAGGGTACGTAATTGCGCCACCTAACCAAGCCGTTGTTATTACCGGTGGAGGTAAACAGCGAGTACTACTTGGTGAAGCAGGATGGATGATTCCATTTCTCTCTACACGCAATTACATCTCAGTAGAGCAATTCAAAACTGATGTAAAAACATCAAACTTTGTTCCTACGAAAGATTTCATCAACGTTAAAGCTGACGCTGCTGTAACTCTTAAAATCGGAACATCAAAAGAAATGCTTGCGGCAGCTGCCGAAAACTTCTTGAACTGGAACACAGATGATATCTCTGCACAAGTAACAGACGTTCTTGAAGGTAATCTTCGTGAGATCATCGGTCAGATGAACTTGCGTGAAATGGTAAACAACCGTCAAGAATTTGCTGGTAAAGTACAAGAAAACGTTAGTCCCGACCTTGCTAAGATGGGTATCGAAGTTATCGCCTTCACGGTTCAAAGTTTCGAAGATCAAAACAACGTAATTCTCGACCTCGGTGTTGATAATATTGTTGCGATCAAGAAAGACGCTGCAATCGCTCGTGCTATTGCGGAACGTGAAGAAAAAGAAACTAAAGCTGAACAAGATCGTCTCGCCAACGAAGCTCGTGTAGCTGCTGACCTTGAAATTTCACAACGTCAGACCGAATTGACCATTAAACAAGCTGAACTTCAAGCCAAATCAGACGCTGAAATTGCTAAGAGTGGCGCTGTTCTTGAAATTGAGACAGAGCGTCAACGTAAAACTATCGAGTTTGAGCGTTCGCAAGCTGATATCACGAAACAAGAACAAGAAGCGCTTATCGCTGAAAAAGGCGTTGAAGTTCAACGTCAACGTTTGGCTGCTGAGATTAAAGCTAAAGCTGACGCAGAAAAATACAAGAAAGAACGTGAAGCTGAAGCCCAACTTACACTTAGCCAACGTGAAGCTGAAGCTGAATTGTACCGTGTACAAAAAGAATCTGAAGCTCAAGAACGCCGTGCTGAATCTAATCGCCGTCAAGCAGAAGAAGAAGCTAAGGGTATTGAAGCTAAAGGACGTGCAGAAGCGGAAGCAATTCGTCTTCGCCTAGAAGCTGAAGCTGAAGGTTTGGAGAAGAAAGCAGAAGCCCTTGCTAAAATGGATCAAGCTGGTATCGCTCAAATGTACTTTGAGGTTCTACCTCAAGTTGTTGCGGCAGCAACTCAACCACTTGCTAATGTTGATAGTATCACAATGTACGGAGATGGTAACAACTCTAAGATGATTGGTGATATTATGACAAGTATCAGCACAATCAACGAAGGTTCTGGAATGGACATCCGCCAACTTCTAAGTGGATTGGTTGGAGCTAATATCACTGGAAATGCGATTGGACGACAAATCAAATCTGCAACAGTTGAAGAAGTTCCAGCAACTCCTGAAGTTGTTTCAGAATAGTAGAATTAAGAGAATCCAAACGGGTTCTCTTTTTTTCTCTTATAATTGAAGAAAATAAGTTTAATACTTTTAGAAAGAAGGAAAATAATGGTAAAAAACACAAAGGATAATAATTTCTTTATCCTAAATCAAGCTGAAAAAGCAATTGATGATTGCAAATTTATTTTTGGCGATTTAGAGGTTTTGAAAGAAAATGTAGATACCGATTTAGTTTCTGTACATTATTCTCGATCTTTAAATTCTTATTTGTTTAGGAGTGAGAATAGACCGTATCGTCAATTTATTGATAACTTCACAAGATTCAATTCTGACTGTACATCTCTGGGTATACACTTGAATGTTAAATTTTTAGTTGATTATCAAATTGATAAAAAGAAAGATATTTTAAATAAACTTTTAAAAAAGATGTTAAAATATTTCACTTTAAACCAACTAACAAAAGATATTATCGAAGCTATTCAATTAGAAGCTGATATAGATAATCTGGAGTTTGATGTTTCACAATATACAGATTCTATTTATGTAGATAACCACGATGAACTTTTAGAAGCTATCTCAAAAAAAAGTAATGATTTTTTGGATCAGTTAAGAGATTGGAGTAATGAAAAACATTATTATTTTTCCGATTATTTAAAACTATTGCACAGCAAAGAAGAATTAGAAAAAAATAATCTCTTTGTTGACGAAGAATATTTAAAATGGGTCGAGAAAATTTCTATTGAGGATATTAAAAAAGATTTATCTAGAATAATCTACCATAATTATTCTCCACAAGATTGGATAAAATATGAGAACGGAATTAAGCTTTTATCAAAAGATTATATTTCAAATAATATCTTGAAACCGGAATATGCAAACAAGATTAAGTTAGATTATGGTTTGGTTCAGTTGATATACAAGTATCACGGATTCGAATGTGCACCGGATGAGTTTTGGAAAAATTTTCAAACAAAACGACAACAAGCCTTTGTTCACGACTTTTATTTTTGCAACTATGAAGATAAAAATGATTTCATTGATATGATTGTAGATATTGAAAATGAATTTGGTGTGAAAAAACAAATTACTCTCAATACTCTGGAGTTTAGAGAATTATCGAAGGCTAAAGTCGAAAATAGTAGGAGTTCTTTTATGACTCGTCTTGTATCAGTAATGGATACCGCAATTTTACTCGAAAGTGAAAAGTTCTTTGATATGATTCAAGGTAGCAATCGATTATTTAATTTCCTATCTGAATTTTATATAGCAATGGAGGAATACGATTCTTTAATTGTTAAAGATGAGAATTACGATAAGATTATCAAAGCAATCGAGGCTTTATCTAATTTGAAATAAAAAAAAGAAAAGGGGCAAAACCTCTTTTCTTTTTGTGTTTCAGACAAATACCACCATCGCCTTGTAGCAATCCGGTTTGTCCGGGAAGCGAACTAGCGACACCTCCTTGTTTGTAATCCTTCGTGTGCTAAACTTGATATTTTCAAAGCTACTCTCATCTAAGTAAACGACGTAAAGTCGGTTACAGATATCACCCTTTTCAAGTCGGTAAACATCTTGATTTTCAAATAGACTTTGTGCAAGTTTATTTGGATTTTTGCGTGCAGCCTTCACAGCCTCATCGTGCGATTCATAATCCTTTTCAAACATAGCTCCGAGGCTACGGGAAACCTTTTGGTCGTATGGTACGCCATCAACAAAATAGTCCAAACCAGCACTATGCTTCAGCGTTGGGAACACTTCCGAATTGTTTTTAAAAATCTCATACTCGATAAAATCATTTCGTAGTGCGTTGAAGTGTGTTACGCTAAGTTGATTAAGTGCCATATCCACTACTAGTTTCTCACGTGTTCGGCGAGAAATACAGTAACGGCGATTAATTTGCTGAATGGTTTGATCCAAGTTTCCTTGACGATTGGCCCAGAAATTATCCTGTTGCGATTCCAAACGATAATTTCGCTCTGCCGTTCGATACTGATTGTACTTGTCATACTTGTACTTGCCGTTGGGCAATACTGTCATCAGTTCATTTCGTGCGAACTGGAGTGCAATATTGTAGTCCCAATGTTCGATAATGATATCGTATGCTTTAGCTTTCGGAATCCGAAACAGACCCTTATTCTTTCCAGTTTTTAATTTATAAGGTTCCTGATCGCCACCGGCAAGAATAAACAACTTTTCAGCCAAATCCTTTGCAGTTTCAGTTGTAAAAATCTTTTTAACTGTGTATCGATTGATTTCTTTCTTAATATTCTGGGACAGTTTCTTCTCTTCTGTTTTACTCATCAGAATCACTTCCCTTCTTAATCAATTTAAGCAAATCATTCCAATCTTTAACTGGTACAGTTCGTGAATCCGGTTTTTCTCTGATAGCTCCAGAAAAATGTTCCTTAAACAAATCATAAGCACCATTACCCGCTTCATCATTATCAGTTGCGATGATTAGCTGTAATTCTTTAAGATTCAAACCAAATCCAGTAGTTAGTTGTTCGATGATTCGTTCAACCTTTGTTAATGATCCACCGATTGCAACATACATAGTTTTAGATTCGGATTTTGGAATATTGTAAGGAATCTTATCTCGTACAGAATCAGAATAGCCGATTAGTTCCACATAGGATAATAGATCGATAACACCCTCGCAAAAGACAATCCGCTCTACATCTTTAAGAGAATTACAGTCCTTTCCAAGGATATAAAAGAACCCTTTAGATCCCGGCATATTTAATCGAATACGATTACCATCTTTGTCAGGATGTGTCCCGATAACCTCAGCTCCGATACGATGTCCGTCCTTATCCAGTTGCAAAAAGACTAAGTTTCCAGAGGCGTTTTCTAAAATAAGTCCTCGTTTGAATACAACATCTACCAACATCTCGTTTAGTTTACGTTCATCAATCAGATACTCCTTAGTTTGCCAAGCGTTCGGGTCATACACAATCTCGTCGAAGTTAGAATCTTCTGCAATTTTCAGATCAACTTCTTTAAGTTTGTAAGACTTTCCGTTTGTCTTTCCGCCTAAGAAATTAAGCGCTGCTTTTTTGTCAACGATTCCCTGTTTCATCAAATAGGTCACAAGAGTATCGACCCCACGGCCACCTTCTTTTGTTGACCATCGGAACCAAGCGTCTTTGTATTCACCTTCAAGAGTGATTTGAAGTGAGTCGTGATCAACTAACTGAGCATTTCGTCCTTTCACAATATACGGAACTCCAAGGATGTCAAGTGCTGCTAGTGTTTTTGAAAATACTTTCTTTGTTTTTACCATTTTCTTCCCTCTTTCTAGAGTGCGGTATACACTCAATATCAATATTTCTAAAATTATAGAAGAATAAACAAGTCTGTTATAATTAAAGAAAAATAGTAACTGAAATAGTTACAGAAAGAAGGTAAATAATGAAAGAAACTAAAAACAGCGTTTTGTATTTATATCTAAAGAACATCAAAAATTTGGTTAAAATGTTAGAAAAACCAGATGATTGGAAGTTTGTTGTTGGAGATACAAGGATCATTGATGATGGGGGCAGAGAAAGATTATATTTTATCAATGAAATTTCAAAAGAAATTGAAATTGCTATTTATAAAAAAAATATAACCTCAAGTTCGAAATACAATATTAATGAATTAGAATCCCTATTTACAGGTTTGGCTGTTGTTGCTGATTTATCTAAGTCTCTTAATAAGAATGAACGAATCAAAGAATTGAAAAATATTTTAATTCGAGAATTAACTGAGGTAAAAGTTGAAGATGTATCATTTGAAAATGATGGCTTAAATAAACAATATATTTTACTCAATAAAAATCAAAACTATGTAAATCTATTAACAAAATTCTATACAATAGAAAATTTGATGAACAAAAACAAAAAACTATCAGGTTTAGAAGAGATTGTTTTAGATAAATTAAAAAACATTTTTGAATTAGATCCGGTTAGTTCTTGGTGGAAAATTCTCAAAAAAACATATAACGAATATGAAACTAATTACAATGCCAAAGTGTTGATTTCATCTTTTTCAAAAGAAAGTTTGGTTAATTCTCTACAAAAATATATTGAACATCATATCGAAGAAAAAATTAGATTTAATAACAGTGATGTTGTTTATGTTCTCAAGTATATCAATATTTTCTCGAAAATAAACAAAAACGATAAAAACGAATTTGAAAAACTGTTAGATTTTTGTTTTTACAACTTTGCAAAATCTATGATTTCTGAGTTTGGTGAGATGGAAAATGAGAGGGTTCGTTTTAATATAGATTTGATTCGATTATTTAATTTTATTGAGTTTAATCCAAACTCCTTAAATAAAGTGACCGATGAATTTTTTGATGATTTACTTCAAAGATTGGTTTTTTCAATAAAAACAATTTTATCTGAAAACAATAAACCTGTTTACTTATCTCAAGAGTTTTACGGAGAACTTTCAAAGGATTGGGCTTACAAAGTTATCGCTGGTGGCAGAACCACAGCAACTATGGATAATTTAAGGTTGACTTTGAATGGTTTAAAAAATTTCAATAAATTTTTAGAAAAACTTATTGAAGTTAAAGATGATATTAATTTCTTTTTTAAAGATTCCTCATTAACAGATGTTTTTGTTCTGTCAGCTTATGGAAGGAATGACGAAGGACCTTTGGGTTCTATTAACAATGAACTTCGTTACTACTCTGAATCAAAAATAGCAAAAGATTTTCTACTTGAACACCGAAATTCTTGTGAGTTATTTTCTAAATTAATCTCAGAAGAGTGTCCTGCTCTTGAACTGTACAAGATGGATGTTGATTTTCTGATGAAGAAAATTGATTTAATGTCAAGGATGAATTGTGAGAAGTTGGATCCTAAGAAAGAAAATACCAATAATTCAAAAGATAAGGGTTTGTATTTTTCTGATGACGACTATTTTAAATTTAAAATTTCAAGTAGTTGGGATTCCATCGAGACCCTAAGAAGTAAAGTTACTTTTTAGTTAAAATAAAAACAGCTTAAAAGCTGTTTTTTATTTAGATAAAATTCTTCTTTTCCAAGAATCTCAGACCATCAAGAATGCCGCTAATAGATTTTATTTTTTTACTTAAAAGAGATCTATTATTCTTGTTCTTGTTTTGCTCTTTTATTGATTTATCTTTATCAACTAGATGGCTAATTCCATCATAAATTTTCAGAAAAATATAATAATTCCAAAATTCCTTATAGCATAGCATTTTATTAATCTTACCAAATTTTTTAACATAAAAATTCTCTATTTTTCTATCTGATAAATAAGCCAGTTCTTCCGAAAGACCTTTTATTTCCAGGATACCCTCTTCAATAAATTCAGTCCAAAGACTCACGTCAATATTTTTATTATATTCCGTTATTTTTTCGTAAATAAAATCATTCTCTTTGTCGTAATGATTTTGTAAGCAAAAATCTAGAGTAAGTTTAAATTGATTTTTCTTAAACAAATCCAGATAGTATTTGTCGTCTGAAAAATAAACAGATAGATAATCGACAAAAAGGGAAAAATTGAATGCGTTGAATGTTGGAGTTGAACACTTTCTCTTGTGGTAATCGATAAATTTATTCAAAAAATTGCAAACATCATCTCTTGTCTCAAATAAATCCATCAAAATTTTTTCAATAATAAGATCATCGATTGGATATCCAATTTTACAGAAAAACGAATCCCAATTTTTTTCATTTTGTAACATTTCGAATATTAAACCTGTTAAAGAAAAGTTTTTTGTTTCTGCATTATTATAATACCAACTGAGAGCTCCGTAAAATTCGTCTGCACACTCATCCAAGAAAAATTTTGTAAAATGATCCACAAATTTTCTCCGAATATCCTCGTTGTAAGGATATTCTGAATTTTCTTCGACGGATAAGGGAATCATCTCCAAAATCTTCATACGCTTTTTATTCCCCTCATCACTTTGGGGTGAGTTTTTAAAAGTGTTCATTAGATTAAATGCGTGCTCATCTACAATAGTCTTTAGTGATGTAGCTCGGTAATTCAATTCAACACGAAGAGTTTCGATGGATACGTGTGTGCTATTATACAGTACATCATCAATACTGTTACCATAAGCAACTGCAACAAATCTATCAAGTGGATAACCAAAACTACTTGATGTTAGATAGAAATTATTGTCTACAAAACAAAATAAAATAATGGTTGAGTTTCCACCAACGCCAGCCTCTACTATCGATTTAGGAAAGAGATTTTCTGTTGGTAGCAATAGTTTTGCACCGTTGTTAACAGCGTCAAGAACCATCTTGTCTATTTCCAACAGTAAATTTCCTGTTTCTTTCATTTTAATACCTTCTTTCTACTGAAATAAATTCAGATTTGTTATTTCTTAAATTATAAAAGCAAATCAAATTCTATTATAATTTAAGAAAAATATTTTGCTGTTATTACAGCTAGAAAGAAGGAAAAAATGGTAGTAAATTCTACTTTAATAAAAGATGATCGCCGTATTCTTGCAATTAAGGAATTGTCTGGATTACTTAAAGATAAGAATTACAACTTTGACCAGGAATGTATCGATAATTTGGTTAAACGATTTAATCAAAATGTATCTAGCGGGACCGCCACTTACCCCTGTAAGAATATTAAATTTAAAACTCATTACGTCTGGTACTCTTTTAAGAAGAAAAAGTTTTTTGTTTTTGCAGAGGATTGTTACGGTTATTCTTATCCGGATCCCAAATATCTATCTTTGGATCTTTTAATGATTGGAAAATTAGATATCGATAAAAAAAGAATCAACAAGGGCTTTGTCGAGCTTTACGAAATTAAAGACTATACTTTATTTATCAAAGATGAAGAGTTGGTCGAGAGGTATGTAGAAAAACTTTTGATTACTTTCACTACAAAGCAGTTGAAAGACTTGTCTCAAAAATTATTGTTGGAGAACTCAACATTCTATTCCGAATTGAATGAGGAAAGAACACTGGTTCCTTTAAAGGCAATATACAATTTGAGTGGCACCAGCGTATATTATTTATATAATACACCATTAATTTTAATGACTAAAGAAGAACGTGAATCGGTTTACAATTTATTAATAAGGAAAAATATTAATAGATTACAGTTTGGAAGAAAATTTAGTTTTTCTTATACCGAGGATGAAAATTACACCTCCTCCTTTAAGGAAGAAGTTAAAAATTTCTTGGAAAATACTCGTTCTGTAATGATTGAATCTTTTGTTGATTATGGTAAAGGATATGATGAAAAATTCTCATTATTAAAAATAACAAAAGAGTTTATTTTTAATACTTACGAAGAATTGTTTTTAAATTCTAAAGTAATGGAATATTCTAAAAATGATTCCGTTTTTAAAATTAAGAATCATATTAAAGATGAACATATTTTAAATCGGTTGTCGTTGTTTACTGAATTTTTGCAGCAGATCGGATCACACAATTTTACCAAAAATCGTGGAACATTATTGTATACGTTAATGAAATTCTTATCTGAGAATTTGGATGAATCTACGATGAATGTATTGGTTTCAAAAATATTGGATACAGAGGCTAATAATTCAACCTACAAGATGGAATCCATTCGGGAAAAACTTAAACTGTTTATAACAGAACATTTTATAGATCTGTTTTTTGGAAAACTAATTAAATCTAATAAAGAAGAATTTTTGAATGAGATTTACATCTTTGATAAAGAGAGTACATCATTTAGTTTACATATCAATAGAAATGTTGAAATGTTCAAAAAAATTAAGAGTATTTTTCATAAAAAGGTCGGATTACCTTTAAAACCTCTAAATCACCTTGACGTTATGGAATTTGAATTTCTTAATGCAAATAGTTTATATTCTAATGGAATTAACGAATGGAAAATTTGTTTCGCAACAGAATTGGGGCAGAATATTAAATTCAAAGAAAAACCGAGTGTTTCCTTATCTATATCCGGTTTTACATCTATTTTATTAGAAACATCACAGTTCCGTCTGAACCAGAGCAAACAATGCTTGGAAACCTTTGCAGCGGTAACAAAAAATAATTTTGATGATTTGGATATCAACTTAACAGAAGAAGACGGTGGTGATTACCAAAAAGCATTTGAGTTTTTCAAATACGGTGTCGAAAATGGAACGTTATCTAACTTTACTAACACAAAATACTTATCTGACTTCATCATCAAGATGGCAGATCCTCTTAAAACGTAAAAGCAAAGCCTTTTACTTTTTTAATCTTTT
>ERZ773180.1384-NODE-1384-length-12169-cov-37.711738_pt1 | contig 12169 bp, 10 predicted proteins | sample MGYA00511080_ERZ773180 | MGnify/ENA primary metagenome ERZ773180 (study PRJEB29015, sample SAMEA2738175) | human oral metagenome | biome: human oral; feature: human-associated habitat; material: saliva | place: China | collected 2178 ...
ACGACGACACCCCGCAGGGTGACTGCCTCCAGAGAAGGCAAGTCCCTTGCGGGGTGTCGTATTGGATGAGCTATATAGCTCGTTGCTATGTTAGTCCTCTAAATCTTTCTTGTTGATATTGATGATTATGTTGTTGGTGTTCGTATTGTTATTCACATTACCGTTACTCCCTTTGTCTTTGAAGTATCCTTTTTTAGGTGTGAGAGGCACAGAGTAGCTGTCTCCGGAGAACTGCCACATTGCCCCTGTCATAGGATCTACAAGGAATAGTCCAAAGGCACTCCAAGAGAAAAGATTCCAGAAGTAGTTTGGGTCGATAGATGTAGTAAGAGAATATTGTACCTCTTCATAGCCGTCTTTGTAGAAGCGTACACTATAGCTCGCTCGCTTGAAAAAGCCATCTCCAGCCTTGAGTCGTACAGTTATAGGTGTGACACCAGAGGCAACAATATTTCCTCGCTTGTCGTAGACATGTACAGTCGCATTTTGAGGTTCGGTGTTGATACTGATGTCATACTTGCTACGGCTCATGATGGTTGCGCAGCTTGTTAATAGGAGGCTTATCATACAGAAGAGCAATGATAAAGCACGAGAGTAAATAGTTTTCCCCATACGGTAGGAGTTCTGTATCCATGGCCTCTATTGGATTGATGTAAAGAAGAAAGCGTGAGGCCATCTGACATCACACTTTTTAGTGAGGCTCGTGAGAATTGCCTTGGAATAAAGTGATGATGGCACGACGACTCCCACGCTTTATGACGTGGGAAGTCGCTACTACCATTCTCCTATTCCGTTGAAATTTTCTCACGATTTCACTAAAGAAGAATGAAGCAACGCTTCCTGTTTACTATTTACTGTTCACTATCTGGGTGAACTGCAAGCAAAAGTACGTAATTACCTGGAAGAGGCAAAATTGCGATCCTACTTCTTCATAAGAAGAGACTGAGATAATATGAGAATCCCCACAAGCCAGAGGGTGGCCTGTGGGGATTGCTTTAGAAGTAGAGGCTAGCCTTAGAGGCGGCGAGCACCGTCAGAGATGACGACGTCGTAGAACTTAGGCTGGATGCCGTACTTAGCTTCGTAGCGCTTCTTGACTTCGGCGATGAAGCTGTCGTGAAGCTCTTCCTTGAGGAGGTTGATCGTGCAGCCACCGAAGCCACCGCCCATGACGCGTGAGCCGGTGACACCGAATTCACGAGCGAGGTCATTGAGGAAGTCGAGCTCTTCGCAGCTCACTTCGTAGAGCTTGCTCATACCGTGGTGCGTCTCGTACATCTTCTCACCGACGGTCTGGTAGTCACCCTTGTCGAGGGCTTCGCAGACAGCCAGGACGCGCTCGACTTCGCCGATGACGTAGGCTGCACGCTTGTAGTCCTCTTCGCTGACTTCATTCTTCACCTCTTCGAGCTGAGCGAAGGAAGCATCGCGGAGGAACTTGATCTCGGGGTAGCGCTTAGCGAGCGTGGCGACGACATTCTCGCAGCTCTCACGACGCTTGTTGTAGGCCGAGCTGGCCAGCTCGTGCTTGACGCAGCTGTCGACGAGCAGGAGACAATAGCCCTTAGGATCGAAGGGGTGCTCTTCGTACTCGAAGCTCTTACAGTCGAGGCGAAGGAGCTTGCCAGCCTTACCGAAGACCGAAGCGAACTGGTCCATGATACCGCACTTCACACCGCAGTAGTTGTGCTCGGTAGCCTGACCGATCTTTGCCATATCCCACTTAGAGAGGCCGAGAGAGAAGAGGTCATCGAGAGCGAAGGCGAAGGTGCTCTCAAGTGCAGCCGATGAAGACATCCCTGCGCCGAGAGGTACATCGCCTGCGAAGACCGTGTCGAAGCCAGCGATCTTGCCGCCACGCTTCTGGATCTCACGGCATACACCGAAGATGTAGCGTGCCCAAGACTGACTGGGTGCATCCTCTTCCTTGAGGCCGAACTCAGCAGATTCGCCGAGGTCGAGTGCGAAAGCACGGACGCGGTCCGTACCATTGGGGCGGATCTCAGCGACCATAGCCTTGTCGATAGCGCCGGGGAAGACGAAGGCGCCGTTGTAGTCGGTGTGCTCACCGATGAGGTTGATACGGCCAGGAGACGTGTAGAGGGTACCGGCTTCGCCGTAGAGAGATGCGAACTTGTCGCGGATAGCTTGTGTATTCATCTGAGTGATGGTGCTTGATAGGAGTGAGTAAACGTGGTATGATAGCAGTCCCCCTGACGCACCAGCAGGGTGCGGGAGGGGGACTGATGAGATTGTCCTTAGAGGACTAAGGGAGCTGGCGAACCTTGTGACCTACGAGAGCGTAGTAGAGGAGGTAAGCTTCACCGATGAGGACGATGATCCAGGTGAACTGCCAACCGCCGAGGCTGTCAGCGAGGAAGCCTTGTACGAGGGGCAGGATAGCACCACCGACGATACCCATCATCAGGGCACCCGAGCCAGCGGACGTGTACTTGCCGAGCTTGTCGATAGCCAGTGAGAAGATAGCGCCCCACATGACGGAGTGGAAGAGACCTGCACCAGCGAGGAGGTAAGGATTGTCCAGGATCATGCCGCCGAGGACGAGGAGACCTGCGCCCAGAGAGGTGATGAGGAGCTGCTTGCTGGCGCTGATGCTGCTGAGGAAGCTACCACAGAGACGGCCGACGAGCATCAGACCCCAGTAGATGGTAGCGAGAAGTGCTGCATCCGAAGGCTCGAAGTTGAGGCTCTTGCCATAGAGGTTGATATTGTTCCCTACGCAGACTTCGACACCGACATACATGAAGATAGCGACGACACCGAGGGCGAGGTGCGAGAAGCTCCATACGCTCTTTTCGAGGACTTCGCCTTCCTTCTTCTCCGTGCTTGCGATCGCGGGGAGGTGGAGCTTAGAGAGCGCTGCGATGAGACCACCGACGAGGACGATGAGTACGAGGAAGGGGATGTAGAGCGAGCTCAGTGCGATGTCCAGACCGCTCTTACCTGCGAAGATGACCGAAGCCACGAGGATAGGAGCGATGGTAGCCATCGTAGAGTTGGCCGTACCAGCGATAGACTGACGCGTGACACCCGTCGTACCCTTCACGTCACAAGCGACGATGTAGGGGTTCAGCACTGCCTGCAGGAAGGTCATAGCAGAGCCTGCTACGAAGCCAGCCAGAAGGAAGATGTAGTAGGCCACGGGGATGATGACGACATTAGGATCGTCCGCAGCAGCCTGGAACTTCGCGAGGTCTACTGACTCGAAGACATAGGCTGAGAGCTCATACAGTCCGAAGGCAGCGATCAGCCCAAAGAGACCCGTGATGAGGGTGTTCTTATAGCCCTTCTTCTCGATGCACTTGGCGCTGGGGATACCCATAGCGAGGTAGCCGAGGAAGAAAGCGAAGGTGATCAGCGTGGTGAGCGCATTGGTGAGCGAACCCGATTTCTGCAGGAAAGCGGCCTGCATAGGTGCTTGGAACTGCCCGTTCAGGTTCGTGATCAGACCGACGAGGGCCATGAGCACGACCATGATGATGAACGGCACCAGATAGCTCTGAGTCTGTTTCTGTTGTGTCATTGCTTACTGTTTATGTGAATGGATTTTGTTTGTTAGCTGGCTAAGCTTCGAGCGTGAAGCGGAAGATCGTCGTTGAGCGGAAGGTCTCTCCGGGATTCAGGCGCGTCGAAGGGTATTCGGGCTTGTTGGGGCTATCGGGATAGTGCTGCGTCTCTAAGCAGAGTGCGGCACGTGCAGGATAGCGGTGATCGTGCTTCCCACGGAGGTTGCCGCTCATCCAGTTACCCGTGTAGAGCTGTACCCCAGGCTGGTCGGTGTAGACCTCCATGACGATGCCCGTCTTGGGTGAAGAGCAGCGCGAGGCAATAGCGAGCTTGCCCAGCTCCTTGTCCAATATATAGGTGTGGTCATAGCCACGTGCCCAGCGAAGTTGGTCGGTATCCGTGTCGATACGCTCGCCGATGAGGTGGGGCGTAGAGAAGTCCATGGGCGTACCTGCTACTGCAGCGGGAGCGCCATAGGGGATAGCCGTCTCATCGGTGGGGAGGTATTCCTTGGCGAAGATCTCTAAGGTGTGGTCATGTACCGAAGGATCGCCTTCGCCGGAGAGGTTGAAGTAGGCGTGATTGGTGAGGTTCACTACCGTAGGACGCGTAGTGGTAGCCTCGTATTCGATGCAGAGTTCGCCTTCATCGGTGAGTGTGTAGACGACACGAACAGTGAGCTGGCCTGGGTAACCTTCTTCGCCGTCGGGGGAAGTGTAGGTGAAGGCGACCTTGTTAGGAGCAAGCTCTTCGCCATCCCAGATGACGGCATTGAAGCCCTTGAGTCCACCGTGTAGGCTGTTGGGGCCATTATTGATGGGGAGCTCATAGCTTGTGCCATCGATGGTGAAGTGACCTCGGGCGATACGATTCGCATAGCGCCCGCAGATAGCACCGAAGTAGGCTTCTTCGCTGTGGATATATTCGTCGAGACTGTCGTGACCGAGGACGACGTCTGTATAACCTGTGTGGCTGGGGACTACGAGAGAGACGAGCTTAGCACCTTGGTTGATGAAGTGCGCTTCGGCTCCTGCCTTATTGATCAGAGTGTAGAGCTGGACGGCTTTACCGTCTACGACTCCACGGAAGGCCTCATGGGAGAGCCCGGCTTTATTCTGCTGCATCGTTAGTTTGTAGTTAGTTGGCTGTGAAAGCCACTCAATTGAAGCTTTAACGTGGTCAAATATACGAATAAGTACGCATACAGCCACGGCTCTCAGTACTTTGTCTTGGTGTGGGGAGAATAGATAAGCCGACGCCTCGCATCAAGTAGTTGGTGCGGGGCGTCGGCTTGTATTTGGTAGGGAATACAAGCTACTTCTTCGGGGTGTAGAGGCGCATGCGCTTGATGATGACGTTTTTCAGCGGGCGGTTGTTGTCATCCGTCTCGACGCGCTGGATCTTATCCACGGTGCCCCAGCCATCAAGCAGACGGCCAAAGACGGTATATCCGCCGTCCAGATGCGCTGCACCGCCCTGGAGCTTGTAGGCTTCGCGCTGCTCGGGCGTGTACTTCCACGAGCGACCAGCTTCCATCTCGTCCAGATCCATGTCGGTATAGTACTTCCCCGTGACGATATAGAACTGGCTGAAGGACGACTTCTTCTCCGGATTGGTGTCATCTCCCTCGCGGGCAGCACCGATATAGCCGCGGACGTGGACGAACTTCTCGGGCATAATCTCTGCCTTTATCGTCGCTTCGTCGGAGTCGCCAGGGAGGGACTTCTCGCGGGAGAGGCCACGGGTCTTTAAGTTCCCAGCCTGGATCATAAAGTCCTTGATCACGCGGTGGAACTGTACGCCGTCAAAGGCATGTTGTCTGACGAGCTTGAGATAGTTGTCACGGTGGACGGGCGTCTCGTTGAAGAGCTCGATGATGAAGTTCCCCTTCGTCGTCTCTACGAGGATCTGGGGGCGTTGCTCGCTCTGTGCGCTGACGATAGAGCTTAGGCTAAGGGCACAGAAGAGCGCAAGTAAGGGACGGAAAAGCTGTCGCATAGAGTGTGTGATGTGTGAGATTAGGGGAGAAGTGGCATGCTGTCGTTGGACGCATCAGCTGTCGTGATGAAGGCCTTGGGGTCAAGATCCTTGACGAGCTTCTTGAGCATAGCGAAGTGCTTGCGCTCGATGATGATGAAGAGCACCTCACGGGGCGTACCCGAGTACATCCCTTGGCCGTGGAGGAAGGTGCCACGCACGCCGACTTGTCCGATGAGTACCTCGCGAAGCTCCTGCGTCTTGTCCGAGATGATGAAGACCGACTTGTGGGGATTCTGAGGCTGGAGTGCGTCGACGACCTTGCTGTAGACGAAGATAGCTATCCAAGAATAGAGGGGCACACGCCAGTCTTGGAAGACCCACAGCCCCAAGAGGACGATCAGCGAGTCGATGAGCATGATCAGGGTGCTGACCTTCGTGTTGAACGCACGAGACAGTACGCGTGCCAAGGTATCGGTACCGGCGCAGGTACTTTGTGCCGTGAAGATCATCCATACACTTACTCCGAGCAGCGCACCGCCGTAGAAGCTACACAAAATAGACTCTTCGACGAGCGGACGACCGCCTGACCACGTCTCGATGAGGTCAGAAAAGAGAGCGACGAGGACGAAGGTCACGACGGTCTTGACTGCGGTGATCTTCCCAAGTCCCTTCATCGCCAGGAGGAAGAGCGGGATGTTGAAGACAAGAGCAATGGTACCGAGACCCAATTCCAGCCCGAAGAGGCTGCGAGCGACCTCGCGGATGACGAGCGCTAAACCATATACACCGCCCGGGCTAATGTGTGCGGGGGCGAGGAAAAGACTGTAGCCAATGGCCAAAATGAAAGAGCCGAAGACGATGAGAAAGGCATCGAGCAGGAGCTGCTTCTTCGTTGTCGGAGCGGTAGGCATAGTGTATGAGGTAGATGTTTCTCTCACAAAGATAATTCCTCTGGTTGATTCTGCAGCCTCCCGTAGGGACATCCCGATGAAGCAGCCTAACGAAGCTACTGGAAGTGATATGACTTCGCCTCTGAAGTTATATTACCTTGCCCCGAATGTTATATTACTTTCACTCAGAAGTTATATTACTTTTCACTGAATGTTATATTACTTTTCGGTGAAAGTTATATTACTTTTCCCAGTCCCTCCGAATACCCTGTGTAGATAGGCTTTGTAGAGGCCTCCCGAATTGCCTTCTGACCCGACGAAAAACGCCTTCCCCTCCCTCCGCTCCTGGGCGAAGGAAGGGGAAGGAAAAGGGCTCTTTCAGCTGCGCGATAGAGCCGAATTAGATGTGAAGTGAAGCGGTGAACTGGACGTTGCGCCCTTCGGCGGGGATGAACTGCGTGCTGTTGATCGTCGTGCTGTAGTAGACGGTGTCGAAGAGATTGTTGACATTCAGCTGCAGGCTCAGCGCCTTCATAGGCGAGAAGCTTACGACGGTGTTGAAGATCGTACTGGGATCGATCTTATAGATATTGGTCTCGTCGGAGTAGAAGCTGCCCGTGTGGATCGCACCGAAGCCCAGTCTCAGGACGGTCTCGCTACTGAAAGGAGCGTTGTAGAAGGCCCAAGCGGAGACCTTATCACGAGGAACGCGCTTGAGGCGATTGCCCGCGGAGACGTTTTGCGTGAAGTTGCTCGACGTGTATTCGGCGATACGCGCGTCGGTGAGCGAATAGCCGAGGTTGAAGTCAAAGGCAGAAGAGGGCGCGTAATTCATCTCCAGCTCGACACCCTTACTGATGGACTTCCCGATAGGGCCACCGATCTTGCGGCCGTCAGCAGCCACACCGAGGTTGGTGCGGACCATATTGTTCAGTGAGATATGGTAGGCGGCGGCGTGAAGCGAGAGTTCGTTGCCGAGATCCAGATGCAGACCGGCTTCCCACTGGCGACCTGTCAGCGGCTTGAAGCTCTTGAGCTCTTCGGCACTCATCTCATGTCCGTCAGCAGCCATATAGACTACCTCGGGTGAGAGGGTGATGCGCTGGGGCTTGAAGAAGGAGGACACGGAGCCGTAGACGTTGAAGCTGGGCGTGATGTTGTACACAGCGCCGAGGCGATAAGTCAGTGCGACATTCGTAAGTATCTGGTCGGTGGTGCGGTCGAGGAGCTTGCGGTCATCCGTATTGTAGATGCCGAAGTCACGACGGAAGAAGTCCATACGTACCCCAGCAAGGAGTCGCAGATTCTGCCACGTCATGAAGTCCTGCAGAGATACCCCATTGACCAGGTCCTTGAAGACCTGCATGCGGCGGTACTTCATATAGATCGGGCCCTGATCGAGGATAGGATCCTTCAGCGTCACGATAGATCCGACGCCAGCACCGGTATAGAGTGCGCGGTCAGAGCGACGAAGATCCATATAGGAGAAGTTGTGAGCGGCGAGGATCGCGTGGCTGGTATTCCCCCAACGTAGACGTCCTGTCAGCTCGATCTGATTCTGTGCCGTCAGCGTCCCATAGGCAAAGCCGAAGCCATCACGCTCTACGCGGTCGATGAGTACAGGTACCTTCGTCGTGCCGTCGAGGTAATAGTGCTTAGCTCCGGTGGCTTTTGCTCCCGTGAGATAGTTCAGCCCGTCGGTAGAGTAGTAGTTGAGGCTATCGTAAGCGAAGAAAGCGTGCTCGGAGAGTCTCCAGCGCTCGTCGATCGCGTAGTTGTACTTGGCGTGGAACTTGACCGTCTTATTCGTCAGGAACTCATTGGGGTCGGTGTACGCTCTCGAGGCAGGTTCGCTGCTGGGGAAGGTACCTCGCTTGTAAGCCAGCTCATCGGTCGAGCTATCATAGACATCCCACTTGAGGTGAGGCTGACCATAATCGCCACGGAACTGGTCGTGGCTGATGATCGCAGCGAAGCCTAATTTGTGCTTGGGCGAAAGCTTAATGTCGACAGCGGCATGTGCATTGGCGATCTTCGTGTAGTTACCTCGCCAGCCATCACTGGTCGAATACTCCACGTCGGCACGTGCATTGGCCTTGCTGGAGATCGCACTTGTCCCTCCAGCTGTGATACGATGCGTGCCGTATGAGCCGATGGTATAGCTCGCATCGAAGGCTGGGCGGGCCTTAGGTTGCTTATTGATGATGTTGATGACGCCACCGAGGGCGGAGTGACCTACGCTCATCGAGGCAGCACCCTTGAGTACTTCGATGTGGTCTACCGCTGCCATTCCCGACAGAGGAGCTGATTGCCAGAGCGCATGACGCTCATCGCGCATCCCATCGTTGAGGACTACGGACTCGTAGAAGCCTCGGAGGAAGAACATGTGGAAGCCACCGTAGTCCTTGAATGCTCCTACGCCAGGGACGGTCTGCATAGCTTGTGCGGGATCGGTGTAGCCTAAGAGGCGGATCTTCTCAAGAGGAAGGATATTCGTCGTCAGGGGGATCTCACGGCGTGGAGCGGGGATCTTGACGACTGTACTCGGTGCCATCACACGGGCACCACGTACTACGACCTCGCCGATGACCTGAGCCGAGTCGGCTGTGTCTGTAGTCTGGCCAGCCAGCGTCATAGGTAACGCCAGCGCCATGAGGCAGATAAATCGCTTCATAGTGTACAGGTTTTGGTTTGTATAAATAGGTTTGTCGCCTGCTGGGGGTAGGAGTGCACGCATTCACGTGCTGGGAGCTCCCTCCCGTGAGGCAGTAGCAAAGGTATAGCTTTCCTGTGAGAGGAAAATAAATGTGCAGGGCTGTCAACTGACAGCCCTACGCCTATATATAATAATGTATAGCCTCGGCTAAAGGACCTCGAGCTGGGCGAAGCACCTCCTTCTTATCTCAGCGTAGGTAGAGGGACAGCTAAGCGATAGAATCCCCAAGCCGATTTCTCTTCCTCTATCTCAAGGAGTAGCTCACGAAGAGGCTTGTCTCGGAAAGGATTTCTCTCAGATCCTTCTTCTGGATAGATCACAAGACAAGGAATTGGCTCCGTGACGGGATCCTTGAAGAGCTTTCGATCGCGTGCATAGCCAGAGAGCTGTCGGATGATGTCGGGGCTGATCTTGGATTTACTCCCGAGGCTGGGGATGTACTTCGTATCTATGACAAGCCGAGGATCAAGGCAGATGAAGTCAGGAAGACCTGTACTCCCTTCTGCCTGATATAAGATCTGATCTTCATAGGCTTCACGGAGTAAGCCTAAGACATAGTGCTCGTAGAGTAAGGGCATATCCAGCCAAAAGACGGGGCAGTCCTCTTCGCTGCTCTGTATGTTCGTTAGGCTATAATCGTAGCGACGCAGGATGAGCTGCGCCAGACGTATCGCTTCGGAATAGGTGCGGAAGAGCTTCTGATGCTTGAGATGCTTGAGTTCCCATACCTCGATCTCGTCGCTGACGTGGGCGAAAGCCGAGAGACATTGATTGAGTGTGTGCTCCAGTGACGAGCGGCTCTCCGAGTGAGGGAAGGTTTGCAGGAGCTGTCGGACGAAGTTCAGCGCCTTCTTCAGCAGGCGATTCTCTGGGATATCTACGGAATACTCTTGGTAGCGGCAGAAGACTTTGTCGGGGCGCTTGCGTAGGACGTTCGTGCGCTCGTGGCGAAGCACGCTGATATGGCCCTTGACCTTCTTGAGGTTCTCTTCTCGCTGGATGTAGTCCTTCTTTAGTCCACCCTGCACGATCGCTCTCACCACAGAGAGGAAGTGCACGACGATGAGGGGACTGAGTACACTCTGCAGCTCGGGAGCCTTGATGCGCGGCTGCTCCATATCGATCCCATAGATCTCAGAGAAGGCTTCTAACTCAAACCCCGCCTGCAGACAGCGGCTGAAGAGCTGGAGGAAGTCAATCTTGCTACATCCTGCTTTGGGCGTGATGACTAAAGGCTTCTCATCATTGAACCACTGTGCTCCGATGACGTAGGTGGTGTAGTATCCAGCTCTCTTATCGGTCTCGGCTTCCTCATCTTCCTCTCCAGGGAAGATACCATTCCACTGCCATCGAAAGAACCAGCGGTCTTTTTCCTGCTTAGACGGCAGACGCATCCCCTCCTTCCACTTCTCGTGGGGGGAGGAAATGCCATCCAATCGCTGATGCTCTTGATATCGCATTAGGCTTCGCTATCCGAAGATGCTTCGGTCGCCTCAGCGACAGAGGGATTAAAGCATTCGCCCTTCTCCCAAGCCGCGAAGTACTTCTCATCCTTTTCCTTGCCTTGTAGGATGCCGTCCTTGATATATTCACGGAGGAGCGGGATCACCTCGTAGCGCATCTTCATCTGGAGTGCTTCAAGTGTTTCAGCGATGAAGTAGCTGTGCCCGACCTTCAAGTCCTCGAGGTCGAAGTCGCCTGCCTTATGCGTCGCGATGAAGGAAGTCGCTTCGTCTGTACCATCGCCATTGATCTGCTTAAAGAGAGCTAAGGCCTTGGCGCGCACCGCGTCATCCTTGATACAAGTCTTGATGACCCCGGGATCCGTCTTGAGTGTGATGAAGGCAAAGCGGCGACGCACAGCATAGTCAATCGACCCTGTAGAGCGGTCGGTCGTGTTCATCGTGCCAATGATATAGAGGTTGGAGGGTACCGAGAAGTCTTTCTTGGAATAGGGGAGCTTAACTTTAATGGGATGTGCTCCTTCGCCCGTACGCTTATCTGCTTCGAGGAGCGTGATTAGCTCTCCGAAGATACGCGAGATATTGCCTCGGTTGATCTCATCGATGATCAAGATATGGGGCTTTGTGGAAGTATCCTCTTCTGTAGTGTGAGCCCGTTCACATATCTGTTTAAAGATCCCTGCTTCGATCTTGTAGGTGATATGGTCTCCTTGTAGCTCTGGTTTTAGACCTTCGACGAAGTCCTCGTAGTCCATAGACTGGTGGAAGGTGCAGAAGGCTATTTGTCCTTCCTGACGAAGGCGCTCGTACTCCGCCATCACTTTAGTATGGTCCTCCAATTCAGAAAAATTGGGATTACACAAGCGTACGGCGATAGAAGCTGTGGTGTAAGTCTTTCCCACACCAGGCGCACCTTGCAGGATGATGTTTTTCTTCTCTCGTAATAGAGTATTATATCTATCCAGTAGTTTCTTAGCTGGCTCAGACATGTGGGGCATTGGATCTGTCTTTGTTAAGTGATCAAGAATTCTTTGAATATACGGATATTGTTGAACTGATCTTGAGGTACAGTCCCCACATCTTTGTGTGAACCAAGTGGCTTCAGGATCCTGCCAATCGGAAGGAATGTTACCAATAATTTCTACTTTTCTTTTTACAGAGTAAACACCTTTCTCTTCAGCTTCCTCTTTCGTATGAGGAGCGTCATCGATCATTTTACATAGCATCTTAGGCTTTTTATCCTGCATAACCAATAGAATTGTTCCTTGGGGTTCACTACTTAAGTGACCTGAGAAAGACTTATGTTCTGCAGTCAGCTTGATGATTGTCTCGCTGGGTAGAGACATTTGGTCGAATTCCATCTCTGTAGACATATCAAGATTTATATGCCAATAACGTGGTTTCGTAGCGTTTGCCATAGTTTTATTCTTGAGCGAGTGTGGTTGTATTGAAGTCTAAAAAGGGAGTAATTCTAAAATGATATAGATGCACTTCTCTCCTCCCTAAAGCACCTCGAGCTGGGCGAAGCGCAGGAGGAGCTTCTTCGTCTCGCCGGTGTCGAAGGTGACGGTAGCCTTGGCATTGTCACCACG
>ERZ773180.1389-NODE-1389-length-12161-cov-2.794482_pt1 | contig 12161 bp, 8 predicted proteins | sample MGYA00511080_ERZ773180 | MGnify/ENA primary metagenome ERZ773180 (study PRJEB29015, sample SAMEA2738175) | human oral metagenome | biome: human oral; feature: human-associated habitat; material: saliva | place: China | collected 2178 ...
TTCTAACAAACAATACGAAGCAGCGGTCAATACGCCTGTTACAGATGGTCTTACAGGGAAGAATCCTGAAGCCTTAACGCTTTCCTTAACCTGTGTCTCATCATTACATACGAAGTCGATAAATGTCTTTGCAGCTTCAATCTTACCTGCATCTCCGTTGTCAAAGATTCCATATCCCCAGATACCACCGCAAAGCTCTGTAACTCCGTCATCACTTGGGAATAACATAGGTATAATCTCATCACCTGCATTTGTCTTTCCTGCAGGGCCGTTATCTGAATTTGTCTGCTGTGATGCATTCCAGCAAAGTGACATTGCCAAAGTACCGTTTCTGAACAATGTAATCTCGTCACCACCTGCTATAGAAGGATCAAAGTTTAAACCTGCCTGATCAACAATTGCCTGTAAAGCTTTCTTGTTCTCTTCAGAATCAACTGTATACTTTGTATGATCCTTATCTGTAAATGTACCTGAGTAAAGATTGTTTACCAAAGCTCTTGTTCCCTGATCTCCACCCTGTGAAACACAGTAGATAGCACCGACATTTTGCTGTCCTGAATCATATACCGCCTGAACTGCCTTAAGGAAGTTATCTGTAGTCCATGTATGTGTATCTAAATCAAGATACTTTAATGCATCAGCCTTCTCAAACATTGTCTTATTTATAGCCATACAATGTGCAACCATGAATGCAGGATACTCGTAATACTCACCTGTTGGGCTCTTACATGCAGCCTTTACCGGATCATAAATATCTGACGCTGCATCCTTCTCAAACAAATCCTTTAAGTCAACCATGAGTCCCTTTGCACCCCAGTTGGCTACAAGTCTCTCAGGTCCCTCAAGTACTATATCAGGTGCCTGCTTTCCTTCTATAGCAGTATTGATCTGGTCATCACCGTTTTGATAGTCAAGATACTCTACAGTTACCTTGATGTTTGGATACTTCTCATTGAACTTCTTGATGATTCCATCAACAGTTGCTGAGTCACCCCACTTACCTACAGGATATGTCCAAAGTGATACCTCAGCCGCATCTTTTGCCGCCTCACTTGCTCCCTCCTGCTTTGTATCCGCCTTTGAATCAGCCGCTGCACTTGTTTGATCTGCCGCTTTTCCTCCTCCACATGCTGCGAGCATACCCGCTGCTGTAAGTGTCAAACCTGTTAACAATAATTTCTTCATATTTCCTCCTTAATGAGTCTTACACTCAAGATTATTCACAAATAATGCGTTACAATCGGTTTTATAAACTTATCTCTCAATGTTTAAAAACCTTGACCTCTACACAACTTGTTCAAGCGCTTTTGAAAATTCTTTTGTTATAAGCTGTGGTCTGGTAATAATGGAACCTACTACCACGCTGAATGCTCCAAGTTCTATTACTCTCCTACATTTCTCAGGTGTATTGATATTACCCTCAGCTATTACTTTATGCTTTACTTTAGCGAGGATATTTCTCAATATCTCAAAATCGTTCTCCTCAATCCTTAGACCTTCACTCTCCTTAGTATAACCAACCATAGTAGTACCAATGAAGTCAAAACCCAGCTCATCCGCAAATATTGCTTCTTCTTCTGTAGAACAATCCGCCATAAACAAATTATCCGGATACTTTGCTCTAACTTCCCCAAAGAATTCCTTTAAGCTTTTCTTATTCGGTCTGAGTCTGTTTGTCGCATCCAGTGCTATTATATCAACTCCCGCTTCTACCAAAGCATCTACCTCATCCATTGTAGGTGTGATATAAATCTCACTGTCATCATAATCTTTTTTAATAATTCCGATTATCGGCAAATCCACCTGTTTTTGTATCTCCTTAATGTCTACAATAGTGTTTGCTCTGATGCCGCAAGCTCCGCCCATCTTTGCCGCGAGAGCCATTCTCCCCATAATGAAGTCTGAATGTAACGGTTCATTTTCCAGCGCCTGGCATGAAACGATCAGTTTCCCTTTTAGGTTTTTGATTCTGTCATTCATTTTTACTACCTCCATCTGAAAGCATCTTACCATTTCTGAAAATAAATTTCAATACTCCTGTCGTATTCTGTTTCTACTTTCCCATACTTGCCAAGCTGTTATTAAAAGTAAACATTTTAAATTGTATTTATTTGTGCACAAAGTACTAATATACATATTTATCCCACACTTTCAGATGTTGAAAAATTAAACTCCACATTTTTTGCAAAAAAAGAGATACGAGTCTCCCCATATCTCTTCATTTATTAAAAACTATTCAAGGCAGTGAAAATATAAGTAAAACCTAGAGTAATATATACTTCAATATAAACAATATTGAAAGTATATACATAAGCGGTGTAACCTTCTTAGCTCTTCCTGTAACAGCATTGATAAATACATAAGATATAATTCCCATTGAAATACCCTCTGAAATACTGTAGAAGAGCGGCATTGCAACTATACAGATATAGCAAGGAATAGCCTCTGTCATATCTGAGAAATCAATATGTACAACATTTGAGAACATATAGAATCCTACCACTATAAGTGCCGGTGCTGTTGCAAAAGAAGGTATTGCAAGGAATATAGGTGATAATAACAATGAAGCCGCAAAAAGAACCGCTGTTGTCATTGCTGTAAGACCTGTTCTTCCACCCTCAGAAACACCTGAAGCTGACTCAACGAATGTTGTAACTGTTGTTGTACCAAGCATTGCACCTGCTGTAGTAGCTACAGCATCCGCAAGTAATGCTCCCTTGATATTTGGAAGCTTACCGTCTTTATCAAGCATTCCGGCCTTTGTAGATACACCGATTAATGTACCGATAGTATCAAACATATCTACGAATAGGAATGCAAACATAACTACTAAAAATTCCAATGTTGCAATCTTGTGGAACTCAAGCTTGAATAAAACCGGTCCTATGCTCGGTATGCTTAATCCGTTTGAAAAATCAGGTAATACACTGTAAAAACCGAGGGCAGGGTTTGGAACATACAAACCTGTAACCTGAGCGATTATACCAAGAACCCATGTTGCAATAATACCGAGTAAGATGTTTCCTTTTACTTCCTTAACAACCAGGAAAGCAGTGATAAGAACACCGATGATAGCGATAATAACTGTAATACCTGCATCATTTCCTGTAGCAATTACACCTTCAACGCCATGTACCTTGTTGTATCCTCCAAGTGAGAATAATTCTACAAGTGTAGCACCGCCTATAACGATCTTAGCATTTTGAAGTCCGATAAATGCAATAAAAAGTCCGATACCCACACTTACAGCTGATTTTAAGTTTCTTGGAACCGCATTAAAGATAGCCTCACGCACATTTGTAACTGAAAGTGCTATAAATATAATACCTTCTACAAATACTGCTGTAAGAGCTGTCTGCCAGCTGTATCCCATACCTAAAACTACAGTATAAGCAAAATATGCATTAAGTCCCATACCCGGTGCAAGTGCAAAAGGATAGTTTGCAAACAATGCCATAAGTGCAGTACCTAAAAATGAAGCTATTGCAGTTGCGGTAAATACGGCACCTCTGTCCATACCTGCCGCACTTAAGATATTCGGATTAACTGCCAAAATATATGCCATTGTCATAAATGTTGTAATACCGGCAATAATCTCGGTTTTTACATCGGTTCCGTTTTCTTTCAGTTTAAAAAACTTTTCCATATATAGTCTCCTTTTTTTTATTATACTCCGGTGATACTCGGCCCGGAGTTTTTAGTTTTTTGTAAGTCAAATTTAATTAAAGATATTTAAGTCTATATATCACTGCCATTCAATATATTTTAAAAATCTAATTTGCCTCAATGTCTATGAACTTATTTTCAAAAATATCAAACAACCCCCTGGCAGTGAGTTTCAACTCCGGAATAACAATAAGTGACATAAATGTGAGTGACATAACAGGTTCAAGGCTTTCGTTAACCCCTAATTCAACTACAGCCTTTTTGTGAAGACTTAAAAGTTTCTTTGAAACCTCTTCACCGCTTAAATCACTCATAAGTCCCGCTACAGGCAAAGACAGACTTTCAATCACCTTTCCGTCCTTTACCAGCGCAAAACCTCCACCGTTTTGTTTTACATTTTCTATGGCAAGATACATTTCATCATCATTTACACCTACGCAAATAATATTATGTGAATCATGTGCTACGGATGCCGCTATGGCACCGCTTTGTATACCATATCCTTTTATTATTCCCAGTCCGATCTTACCTGTGTTGTGATGCCTCTCTATAACCGCACATTTGCAGGCATCTATATTTTTATCAAAGACAAAAAGACCGTTTTCATCTCTTTTTATCTTTATCTTCGTTTTCTTTGAAAGCACTCCTCCCGCAATCATTTCAATTGCATAAACCTCATCGGATTTCAGCCACATTTGTAGCATTTCCTTTTTGAAGTTATCCAGATGTACAGTATTTGACACATCTGTAATATCATGCTTTTTTAACTCTTTGAGATACTCTCCCTCTCTTGCAACTTCCTCACCGAGGATATATACCGATGATACTTTAAAATCTTTCAGCTCATCAAATATAACAAGATCCGCTCTCTTTCCCGGTACTATCATTCCCCTGTCCTTTAATCCATAGCAATCGCTTACATTTACAGTAGCCATTGCAATTGCCATAACAGGTGAGATTCCGGCATTTACCAAAGTTTTCAGATGATATTCAAGATGTCCGTCCTCAAAAATAGTCTTCGGTTGTCTGTCATCCGAACATAATAAACATCTTCTGAAATTAAACTCATTTATTCCCGGTATCAGTGCACCAAGATTGTGACAGGCTGAACCCTGTCTTAGCTGTACATAGATGCCTCTGCTCAGTCGGTCTTCCATCTCTTCAAGTGTGGAGCACTCATGATCCGTGTCAATTCCGGCGCAGGCATATGCATTTAATGCTTTACCGAACAGATTCGGGCTGTGTCCGTCTACAATTTTCCCGTGATTCTTTGCTAAAATAAGTTTATCAATGGCAATGTCGTCATTTTCAATAACGGCATTGTAGTCCATAAACTCACCGAGTCCCGGAATATCCACTATATCATCTGCCATATCTTCAGCCGATATCACACATCCCGAATCCTCCATCTTTGTTGCAGGTACACAGGACGGCATCATATATTTAACTGAAAGGCAGGTGTTTTTTGCAGCCTCCTGCATATAGTGAAAGCCCTTTATTCCACATACATTCACTATCTCATGAGGATCCGCTATGACAGTGGTAGTACCGTGAGGTACCACCATTCTGCCGAATTCTTCAGGAGTACAGTATGATGATTCTATATGAATATGTGCATCCATAAGGCCCGGTGAAATATATTTCCCTTCTATATCTACCTCAACCTTGCCATCATACTCTCCAAATCCTGCAATATAACCTTCTGCTATAGCGAGGTCCGCTTTAAATATTTTTCCGCTGCAGACATCCACTATAGAGCCGTTTTTTAATACAAGATCAGCTTTTTTATTCCCATTTGCCACATCAATCAGTCGCTTTAAACTATCTTTGTTCATACTCCCTCCAAAAATCAAGCTCCTATCGATCAGTCAACGCCAAGTCTCTTCTTCATTGTTTTTTCAACTGCTACAAGTATATTCTCATATCCTGTGCATCTGCAAAGATGTCCTGAGAGCAACTTTCTAAGCTCTTCTTTTGAATAGAGTTTTCCGCTGTTAAGAATCTCAGTAGCTGACATTACAAATCCCGGTGTACAGAAACCGCACTGGATAGCAGTCTCATCTATAAATGCCTGCTGTAAATCCGATATCTCACCGTTTGGTCCCATAAGACCTTCAAGTGTAAGGATATCCTTGCCCTCGGCCCATACTGCCAGATAAATACATGAGTTAAATGCTTCACCGTTTATGAGAACATTACATGCTCCGCACTCTCCTACCTCACAGCCTTTTTTTACGGAAGTAAGTCTATAGTCATTCCTAAGCATATCTGTAAGTGAACTTCTTACATCTACCATTTTCTCACATTTCTTGCCGTTGATGGTACAACTGACCAATTTATAACTCTGTCCTGTCATCGACCTTACCTCCTGCCTGCTTTACAGCCTTTTCACAAGCTTTTCTTGCCATAACAACACCGATATGACATCTGAAAGCTTTACTTGCTCTCCATGAATCACGAGGATTGATATCTTCCAAAACTTTCTGTGCAAAAGCTTCTATATTCTCCTCATTAACTTCTTTTCCTCTGATAAAGTTTTCCGCTGAAGGAACTCTCATAGGAATAGGACCGGCTACACCGTAAGCTATTCTTACATCCTCAAAGCTCTTTTTATCTTCTGAGAGCTTTACATTTACCGAACAGCCGGTAGTAGCAATATCCATTGCCTCTCTCATTGCATACTTTATATAATGACCTTTATAACCTTCATATGCCTTCTTTGGGATAATAATAGCTGTCTGTATCTCTCCCTCTTTTAAATCCACTGTTCCGGCCTTTATATAAAATTCATTTATAGGTACTAATCTTCTGTAGCCCTCTCCGGCTATCTCAACCTGTGCATCCCATGCAAAAAGTGTGGAAGCGGAGTCTGCCGATGTAACACCGTTACATGTATTTCCACCGATAGTTCCTATATTTCTGATCTGCGGTCCACCTATCTGATCCACAGCTTCACCAAGTACATTTATGTATTTTTGTATAATAGGATTCTTTGTAATATGTGAGAAGCTTGTTAAAGATCCTATTCTTATATTTTCATCGGCATCAAGGCAGATTCCTCTAAGCTCATCAAGCATATAAATACTTACAAGCTCCTTACCTGCTCTCTTACCTTCTCTTATCTGTACCAAAACATCACTTCCGCCGGCAATAACCTGTGAGCCCGGATGTTCTTTTAAAAGTCTGCAAGCATCATCTACGCTTGTCGCCTCATATAAAGCTTTTATATCGTACATTTCTTCCTCCTACTTAAGTAAACCTGCTTTGTCAAAATATTCATACAGTTTTTCCGGACGTAAAGGTAATTCATTAACACCTACACCTGTAGCATTCATAATAGCATTTCTTATAGCCGGTGCCACAGGACAAACCGGTGGCTCACCCAATGATTTTGTACCGAATGGTGATGTAGGCTCAGGATTTTCAATAAATGCCGTCTCAAGATGTGGATGATCCATACATGTAGAAAGCTTATAATCAAGCAGGTTATCATTTAAGACTTTTCCTGTCTTCTTATCTACAAGCTGTACCTCCGAGAGTGCATATCCTATACCCATACTCATACCGCCCTCAACCTGTGCCTTAGCAAGTGCAGGGTTGATAAGCTTACCGCAGTCATGTACATTTATTATCTTTGTGAGCTTTGCTTTACACATATCTATATCAACTTCAACCTCTGCAAAACAGCATCCGAATGAATATGCATTTGACTTAATCTGTGCTGTAGACTCCGCTGTAATATGTCTGCTGTCACTTAGAGAATAAAGTGCTTCTGTAGCCAAATCTCTTAATGAAATAAGCTCTCTGTTATCTGTAGTTCTTATTATCATAGAATTCTTTATATCTGTAATTGAAGGCGGCATATTTGTCAAAATATAAGCATAATCAAGAATCTTCTGCTTCAAAAGTCCTGCTGTCTTTGCAATAGAGAAACCACCTACATAGGTCTGTCTTGAAGCATATGAACCTGTACCGAAAGGTGTAATATCGGTATCCTGGTTTGAAACAACATGCACTTCATCTGTACTGATTCCAAGAACTTCTGCGGCCATCTGCGAGAATGCCGTATCAGCTCCCTGTCCTATCTCGGTCTCACCAAGCTGTAATGTTACAGAACCGTCCTGATTCAGTACCATTCTTGATGATGATGACTCAAGTGATATAGGCCAAACCGCAGTATTATACCAGAATGTAGCCATTCCTATACCTGTTCTTACTCTGCCTGTCTGCTTTGAAAGCTCTTTGACTCTGTTGTCATAGTCCATATAAGCTTTACCTTTTTCGATACATTGTCTGAATGTATCATAGTAGTTTTCATTCTTTGAAAAGGCGTCCTTATATCCCTGCGGCATAAGGTTCTTAAGTCTGAAGTCGATAGGTGGAATACCCATTATCTTCGCAACATCTTCTGTATGAGACTCTACCGCAAACATAGCCTGTGGAATTCCGTATCCTCTCATGGCTCCCGCTACAGGTCTGTTTGTAAATACCGTATATGCATCACCTTCAACATTATCACATGGATAAAGCTGTGGGAAAGCTCCGAGTCCCTTTGCCGCGATAGAATGTCCGTGTGAAGCATATGCACCCTGGTTTGAGAATGCTTCTATCTTTCTTGCGGCATATGTACCGTCTTTTCTTACATGTGAAATTATATGGAACTTTATACCATGTCTTGTTCTGTTTGCAAAGAAAGTTTCCTCTCTGCTGCAATCAAGCTTTACAAGATGTCCTCCCACCTGTAATGAAAGGAATGCACAAAGCGGCTCATATAGTATATCCTGCTTATTTCCGAAGCCACCACCGATATAAGGCTTAATAACTCTTACATCTCCCCAAGGAATACCGAGAGCCTGACCTACAACTCTTCTTGCAATATGAGGAATCTGTGTAGAAGCTACTATCGTAATTCTTTTGCCTTCTGCATATGCGTAGCAGATAAAGTTCTCTATATGGCAATGCTGTACAGGTTCGGTATTATACCATCTGTCAACTACCGTAAGGCCCTCTTCTTTGATTGCCTCAGCATAATTACCTCTGCTAAGACTTGTGTGCTTTAAAATATTGTTAGGGTAATCCTTATGAATCTGTGGTGCACCGTCCTTCATAGCTTCCAAAACATCTGTAACCACAGGGTACTCTTCATATTCCACCTTTATAGCTCTGAGCGCCTGATTTGCAGCCACCTCATTTTCAGCTATAACCGCAGCAACATCATCACCGTAAAATTTAACTTCATCAGTGAGAAGTAATCTGTCTGCAACGTCCTGATGACTTACGTCTGTAGACCAAGGGTGTCCTGCTGTAGGGAAGTAATTTCTATACTTTCCGAGATCAAAACAAGTGACAATCTTAACAACTCCCTCAATCTTCTTTGCCTCACTTGTGTCAACAGAAAGAACTTTTCCGTGAGCTATTGTGGAATGCACTATTTTTGCCACATATGCTCCCGCATCACATAAATCGTCGGTATATTTTGTTCTACCTGTGACCTTGTCAAACGCATCCACTCTGTTGATACTTTTTCCAACCTCCATATTATTTCCTCTCTAATTTAGTATTTTATATTATTTAATTTATATACCTTTCTCGTCTTTATAAGTTGATAAAAATATAAAATTAAACAGTGACCATTTTTACTCCGGATACATATTTTGCTCTCAATGAGCATTCATCCGACAGATATAAGAATCTTTCAAATCTCTTTCTTATATCATCAATATCCTTATTCAATTCCTCATCATTTATTACAAGCATATCCGCTTCAAATCCTTCTTCAAAGGCTCCCACCTTTCCAAAGTAACTTCCCGGAATCCTTGTTGCTATAGCAAATGCCTCAGCAAGCTCCAGAGGTTTTGAATTTTTATCTATATATCTCCAATAAAGCTTTGAAAGCCCTATTGCTTCTACCGCCTGGTTTAATATATTCAGCGAGTATCCCGCCGCTATATCACTTCCAAGTCCTACTTTTATACCCTTATCAAGAAATTTCCTTATAGGCGCTATACCCGATGACAGACATATATTTGACTGTGGACAATGAGCTACATACACATTTTTCTCCTTTAAAAGTTCAATCTCCTTATCATCAGAGTATACACAATGTGCCATAACCGTGTCTACCTTACTTTTATTCAGATTACCTCTTTTATTGTAAGCATCAAGATATCCGTCCGAATCCGGGCAAAGCTCCCTTACCCATTCGACTTCCTTGGGGTTTTCCGATAAATGTGACTGTAATCCGTAAATATCTCCTCTAATCTTTCCAAGTTCTTTCATCAATTCATCACTGCAGCTGGGAATAAATCTTGGAGTAATTATCGGCTTTATATTCTTATATCTGTCTTTACAGATATCAAGCCATTTAACTGTAGAATCTATAGATGACTCTGTAGTTTCAATAAGTTCATCTGTAGAATTTCTGTCCATGTTTACCTTACCTACAAAACATTTCAATCCGCTCTCTTCCAGCATATCCATCAACAGTATTGTAGCATCCGTATGCAAGGTCGCAAATACTACCGCTCTTGTGGAATAACTTTTAGACAATGTATCCACGAATTTTTTATAGGCTTTTTTTGCATATTCTATATCCTTGTATTTGGCTTCTTCGGGAAATGTATATGTATTGAGCCAATCTAAAAGTTCCATATCCATTCCAAGCCCTCTGAAGGCAAATTGAGGTGCATGAAGATGCATATCTATAAGTCCCGGTAATATCAAAGAATCTCCGTAGTCTTCTATCTCTTCATTCTTTAAAGAATCCGGAAGCTCATCTTGCGAATATATTTTTGATATAATGCCACTTTCAATTACTAAAAAGTTATTTTCTCTTATCCTGATTGTACCTTCTTTTGTACAATCCACCAAATTCCCTTTAACTATCATATTCTCCCCTAATAAAAATATGAGGTGCTTTCCATTGTGCATGGAAACACCTCACTCCACCCACAATTTCTGTGGGCCTATAGTCAATTATTACGGTAATTGGTAGAGACGCTCAACCGATTATGAGCTTATATTAGGCCTCTAAATTCAATATTTTTATGTATTTCTTCTAAAATAACACATTCAAATATAACTCAAGTATCAATTTATATATAAAGGATATCACCTAATTAATTTTTAGTCAAACTTTTTTAGGTTTTTTTATATGAATTATGCCCTATATTTATTCGAATTATCAATAAATATATAAAAATTGTACTATTATATTTTTTTCAATGTATTTTCTCAAGTACATAAGAATACGCTTCCTTTGTATCAATATCCAAAAGCTCGTCCTCATTTTCTATATCCACAAATAAAACCTCGCAAATATGCGCTTTTATAAGCTTTTTACCGCCTTCTTCTTCTCCAAGTAAGAGGAGTTCATCAAAGTATTCACTTGAAAATATACATGGATTTCCAAGCCTGTTTTTACATCTTACACTACTTATAGTTTTATTCGATTTTTGAAATTCATCTATTATCTTTGATATAGTTTCGGACCTTAGCAAAGGCTGATCGCATACACCGAAAAGTACACTGCCTGAATTCTCAATATTTTTCAGTTTACTCACCGCAAGCTTTATTGATCTAGATTTACCAAGCTCCGGCTTATCATTATATATGGTTATAAATCCGTTCTTTTTATAATAATCTAATATCTCAGTGTCCTTACCGACTATTATCTTATTGTCAAAGTCATATGCTCTTTTATATATCTTTTCCATATATTGATAAAGCTTAACACCTTTGATATCTGCCAAAAGCTTGTCTCCGCCAAATCTTTTACCTTCTCCTGCAGCTAAAATCACCAGATCCATCAAGCTCTCCTGCCGCTTATTTTGCTAAGTACAGCTTCAAGTACTCCTCCGCCTATGGCGCTCGCCTTATCGGATACACTGAAACAATATTCTTTTTCGGCTCTCGGATCCACATCTCCGGATTTCATACCTTTCTTTACCTTTACACCGTCTTGTAAAAGTCCTCTTACGATACCGTCAATATTCGCATATACAGGGGTTTCATCACAGTATGCCAGTAAATCTCCCGCCTTTACATAATCTCCGATACTTACCTTTGCACTGAATATTCCGTCCGCAGTTGCCCTTATAATTCTTTCCACAGTGTATCCGCCTATATTTCCCGGCACTCCTGTATTTGGATAAGCACTTCCGCTCCATATTACTCTGCCTAGATTATGCCCTCTCTTAGTTTCAACTACAGCATGACAGTCAACTCCTGCTTCAAATCCCGGTCCGACACCTATTACAATACCGGCATCACTTATTTTGGTACCGATATTTGTCTTTGCTATAATTGCATCCACTATCACATCCGGCTTGTATTCCTTCATAATTTCACCGCTTGGATCCACTATTACAGGTATACATCCGCTCTCAATCACAGTATCAATCATTGCAATGCTTTTGCAAAGTTTTCCGGTTATTCCTTCAACCTTTGTCTCATCCATATAAATTGCAGGTGAAAATGCAACTGTTCTTCTTACT
>ERZ773180.1391-NODE-1391-length-12137-cov-2.896209_pt1 | contig 12137 bp, 13 predicted proteins | sample MGYA00511080_ERZ773180 | MGnify/ENA primary metagenome ERZ773180 (study PRJEB29015, sample SAMEA2738175) | human oral metagenome | biome: human oral; feature: human-associated habitat; material: saliva | place: China | collected 2178 ...
ACTGGGAAACCAGTTTTTATCCAATATAAGAAATACTGCTGCAATCTGTCAGGTTGTAAGATGTTTTGATGATGACAATATTATTCACGTTGAAGGAAGTGTGGATCCTATAAGGGATATAGAAACTATAAATACTGAATTAATATTTGCAGATATAGACACTGTGGAAAGAGCTCTGCAAAAGAACAGTAAGCTTGCAAGAGGTGGAAATGCTGAAGGAAAGGAACTGCTTGCAGTTCTTGAAAAGTGTAAAAAACATCTGGAAGATTTTAAACTACTGAAAACACTGGAATTTACCCAGAGGGAAAGTGAATTGATAAGAGTATACCAGTTCTTGACATTGAAACCTATGATGTTTGCAGCTAATATTTCTGAAGATGATCTGACTAATAAAGTAGAAAATGATTATGTAAAAAAAGTAAGGGAATTTGCGGCATCTCATGATAGTGAAGTAGTAACTTTTTCAGCAAAAGTTGAAGCTGAACTTATAGAAATAGAAGATGAAGAAGAAAGACAGATGTTCATAGATGAACTTGGAATAACAGAGCCAAGTCTTAACAGACTTATAAGAGGAGGATTCAAGCTTCTTGGACTTATTACTTATTTTACTGCAGGTGAAAAGGAAGTAAGAGCTTGGACTATAAAGCAGGGAACAAATGCACAGAAAAGTGCGGGAGAAATTCATACTGACATAGAAAAAGGATTTATAAGGGCAGAAGTTGTAGCTTATGAAAAGTTCATTGAATATAATGGATGGCAAGGTGCAAAGGAAAAAGGTGCAATGCGTCTGGAAGGTAAAGAGTATGTTGTAAATGACGGAGATGTAATGTATTTCAGATTCAATGTGTAGTAAATTTTATATAGGGAGAAATTTAGAATGAAAGATTTTCAGAAATTTTTTGAATGGAAAAACTTATCTCAGTTTTTACAGACAAATTTATTAAAAATTGCAATAATAATAGTTGCATTAAAAATATCAGGAATGCTAAAAAAATATATAGATAAACTTTTAAAATCCATAATGGAAAAAGCTAAAATGGATAAAAGTATATCTTCCTTCCTGATGTCAGCATTTTCTATACTTTATTATGTTGCTTTGACTTATACGCTTATTGGTTTTTTAGGTATTGATGTATCTTCAATAAGTGCATTTCTGGGAGCGGCAGGGATAGTTTTAGGGTTTGCCTTTAAGGAAACCCTTGGAAATATTTGTGGAGGTTTAATAATATTGACATTTAAACCTTTTAGTGTAGGTCACATGATAGAATATAAAAATTATATAGGTGAAGTTAAAAGTATAGAAATTTTCTATACAAGAATAAAAACTCCTCAAAATGAACTTGTTATAATTCCGAATGGAATGATAACGAGTAATGAGCTTAGAAATATGACAAAGGAAAAGGTCAAAAGGCTGGATCTTAAAATAGGAGTATCATATAAAAGTGATATTTTAAAGGTTAAGAAGGTATTGAGGGAAATTATAGATGAGGAAATAAAAGGGCAGGATAAATTGATACTGAGATCTCCTGAACCTACAATAGGTGTACTTGCACTGGCAGAATCAGCAATTATTTTCTGTGTATACGTGTATACTAAAAGTGAAAACTATTTCACTTTACAGTTGAGAATGAATGAAAGAATAAAAATAAAATTTGATGAGAATAATATTGAAATACCATATCCTCAAGTGGATGTGCATATTTCAAAAGGAGGAGAGTAAGATGCACGTGGAATTATTTATGAATCAGAAAACAAATGGTAACAGTTATGTTGTGGACGACGGAAAAGACTGTTATATTGTTGATCCGGGAGGATTTGACATGTCTTCTCTATTGAGTTATATTGATGAGAAAAAGTTAAATCTGTCAGGGATTTTACTTACACATGGGCATTATGACCATATAATAGGAATACCTGAAATCATAGCTCATAAGGATGTACCTGTTTATGTAAGTGAAAAGGATTATGATTTTTTATATGATTCAAGTTTATCACTGACATTGTGGATAGATATGGATTTTAAACTTGCAAAGGAAATAAAGGTAATCAAACTGAAAGAAGGAGATGAAGTCTTCGGATTTAAAGTTTTGGAAACACCAGGTCACACTCATGGGGGAGTTTGCTATTATAACGAAAAGGAAAAAATACTTATGTCAGGAGATACAATATTTAAAGCAAATTATGGAAGAACTGACTTGCCTACAGGAAATAGGGCTGATATGAAAAAATCAATAGAAAGATTATTTGAACTTCCAGGAGATACAGTAGCATATCCAGGACATGGAGGAGAAGTTTCAATAGCACAGAATAGGGATTATTTTGAATATTTAGTAAAAATCTAATGTTTTCTTATTGAAATTCTATAAAAATAGGGTATACTTTACTATAAAAATTAAAGGAGGACGTTATGAAAAAATTTACAGAATGGATGGAACAGAAATTTGTTCCAAAAGCGGCAAAAATTGCATCGCAGAGATTCCTTGTAGCTATTAAGGATTCTTTTATTGCAATAATGCCTATTACTATGGTTGGTTCAATAGCAGTGCTACTGAACGTATTTTTTAGAGATTTACCTAGAAGTTGGGGACAGGATAGCTTTGTAGAGCTTATGACACCGTTAATTAACATAAACGGTATAGTTTGGTTTGCCTCAATAGCAATATTATCATTGGCATTTGTAATAGCTCTAGGATATAATGTAGCGAAAAGCTATGAAGTGAATCCGGTGGCAGGAGCTTTAGTTGCATTTGCATCATTTGTTGCATTCTTACCTCAGGAAGCAAGCTTTGAAGCTGAAGTAAATGGTGTTAAGCAGGCAGTTTCTTCATGGGGATTTATAAATGTAGATTACCTTGGTGCAAAAGGGTTATTTCCTGCAATGATTATCGGACTTATTTCTACAATAATATATTCAAAACTAATGAAGAGCAAACTTACAATTAAATTGCCTGATTCAGTACCGCCTGCAGTCAGCAAAGCATTTGCTTCAATTATTCCAGGAGTTGTGGCAATTTATGTTTGTGCAATATCATCACATGTAATTGTGGCGGCAACAGGAAGTTCATTGAATGACCTGATAGCAAAATATATTCAGGCACCGTTGCTTGGATTATCACAAGGTATGTTCTCAGTAGTATTACTTTCATTCCTTGTTCAGCTTTTCTGGTTCTTTGGATTGCATGGGCACAATGTACTGGCTCCGATAATGGACGGAATTTATCAGCCTGCATTACTTGCAAACGTAGAACATATGGCAAAGGGAGGAGCAGTAAAAGATCTTCCTTATCTATGGACAAGAGGATCATTTGATGCATATCTGCAAATGGGTGGTTCAGGAATAACAATAGCATTAATTTTTGCAATATATCTTTTCAGTAAGAGAAAAGAATATAAGACAGTTGCAAAATTATCTACTCCAATGGCAATATTCAATATTAACGAACCTGTAATATTTGGAATTCCGTTAGTACTGAATCCAATATACATAATTCCATTCCTGTTGGCTCCAACTGTGTGTGCAATAATTGCCTATACAGCAACAGTTATAGGATTAGTTCCACCGGTATATGTTGTAGTTCCATGGGTTTTACCTCCAGGAATATATGCATTCTTTGCAACAGGAGGTTCTATAATGGCTGCAATAGTTTCATTATTTAACGTATTTGTGGCATTTGTTATATGGACACCGTTTGTAATAATAGCCAATAGAATGGCAGAAGAAAAGAAAAATTCAGAAAATTCAGATCTGGATGATGAAAGTTTAGAAAATATAACATTAGATTAATAGTTAGTTTATTAGAAAAGAACTGCTTTTAGGGAAAACAGTGTACTGATTTTAAAAATTATGTTGAAAGTCAGTGTATCTGTAATCTTTAGGCAGTTCTTTTAAAATATATGGATTTTAATATGAAAGTATTGAAAGAAAGATAAAAATATCTTGAAATTATAGATAGGAAAAAGTATAATATATTTATACTTTTAGTGATAAGTATTAAAATATGAAATAAGAAATATGGAAGGATAAATAAATGAAAACGAATTTTCATACACATAACTATAGATGTGGTCACGCCGTTGGAAATGTAGAAGATTATGTAAAGGTTGCCATAAATGAAGGATATTCTGAACTGGGAATATCTGATCATTCACCTGTACCTGATTATTATCAGGACAGAATGAAAATAGAAGAACTTGGGGAATATCTTCTGGAAATAGAAGAAGCTCAGAAAAAATACGGAGATAAAATAAAAATATACAAATCTCTTGAAATAGAATATTTTCCTGAATGGCAGGAATATTATAAGGAACTTAAAGGGAAACTGGATTATCTCATATTGGGACTTCATGCCTTCAGGATTGAAGGAGAAAGCAAGATTTATAATGCCTGGAATATTAAGGAAGAGAGTCATGTGCTGGCATATGGAAAATATATGGTAGAAGCGATAGAATCAGGAAATTTTGATTATATAGCTCATCCTGATTTATATATGGTGAATTATAGAAACTGGACAGAAAGCTGTATTGAAGTGGCACATATGATATGTAAAGCAGCTGAAAAACATGATGTTCCACTTGAAGTAAATGCCAATGGAATAAGAAAGACATTAGTGAGACATCCGGATTGGGACAGATATATGTATCCATATAAGGAATTTTGGGAAATAGCTGCAAAATATAATATCCGTACAATAATAGGCTCTGATACGCATGATTTCATGGAAATGGAAGACAAGGCTATGGAATTGGCTAGGGAGTTTGCAAAAGAACTGGGATTAAATGTGATTGAGAGTATTTTTTAATATAGAATAACGATAAAAAGGAAGGAATACAAAATGGAAAACTTCAGATTTTTAAAAGGTGCAAAAATGATACATCCTACAACAGGGATAACACTGGAATATTTAGATAAGTCACATGCAGTATGTTTTGTACTGTTTAATGAAACAAAGGAAAAAGTAATACTTGTAAAACAGTTTAGACCTGGACCGAAGGATTATACTCTTGAAGTGGTTGCAGGACTTATAGATGCAGGAGAAGATCCAAGAACAGCGGCATTTAGGGAACTGAGAGAGGAAACAGGATATACTGAGGAAGATATTACAGATTTTGAAGAACTTAAGAAGGGACTGTTTGTTTCTCCGGGATACACTACGGAAAATCTTTTCTTTTTCAGTGCAAGATTGAAGTCAGATTCGATAAAACCAAAAGAACTTTCTTTGGATGAAGGGGAAGAAATTGTAGTTGAATGGATAAACGTAAAGGATATTGTTGAGAAATCTAATGATATGAAAACATTGTTTGGAGTTACTTATTTTTCAAAATAGTATTGAAGAGAGGTCATAATGAGAATAGTAAATTTTATACTTTTGTACTTTATTATATATTTTCTGATAAGAAAAATGCTTAAAAATATAAAGCTAAAATTCGAAAAACTGGAGGAACTGGAAGGGGAATTTATATACACACATCTTATGAAATTCTCAAAAAAGGAAATTTATTTCAGACTGGATGAAATAAAGACAGTGTTTTTTACAAGAATGATTATAAAAAATGATGAATTTGGTAAGCTGATGTTATTTATTATTCTTGAAGATGATTATGCCGTAAGACTTCAGAAAAAAGAAAATATAATATTATTTTTTAAAAGCTGTAAAGAAAATAATCCTGAAATGTATGACAAGTTTCTAAAAAATGCCCCGATGGGGATAAATATTTCTGCAATAATGGATAAGGAAATAGAGAATTATAAGGGAAAATAAAAGTTTTAATTTGAAAAGGAGATTTTCTTATGAAGAAAATTATAATAACATTAAGTTTGATTTTTGGGAATATATTTGTTTTTGGAAATAATAACCATAGTATAGTTGAAAAAGGAGATTACTACAATAATAACAGTCAATATGCAAGATTTTGGTCAGAAGTTACACTTACATGTAAAAAAATGGATAGTAAAAAAAGTAGTATGATAAAAACCAAATATTATGGAACTGATGATCCGGATTATTTTGGAAGTCGTAGTTTAGATGAAAGTCAAGGAATAACATATTTATTGTATTTTAAAGAATGTATTATTCATCAGGCACCTGATGAATATTATTCTGAAGGAGAAGAAGAAAAACTATACAATGTAGGAGTGAGAATATATTCTGAATGGGAAAATAAGATAAAAGAAAAAAATATAAATTTAGAAAAAATTAATAATAAAGATATTGTGATTAAAACAAATGATGGAGCAGATATATTTATTTTTTTTGGTGAAAAAAGTGAAATATCATTTAAGAAATATGGAGAATTGTTTACAGTATTTGGAACACCAGATAAAGATATTCATTTTTATAAAGATGCAGATAACAAAATGACACTTTATTCTCCATATGAGTAATTAAAAAACAGAAAGGTAACAAATGAGGATAGAAAAAATTCTGGGATATGATGTCCATAGAAAAAAAGTAAAAAATATAAACCTGAGGATAAATCAGAATATGGAAGTTTATATCTCAGCACCTTTAAATCTGCATAGCAGTTACATAGAAAATTTTATACGTTCAAAGGAAGAATGGATAAAAAAAGTGCTGAATAAGGTGGAAAATGTAAAATCACAGCAGAAGGAGTACGAATATATAACTGGTGAAATACATAAATTAGCTGGTAGGGAGTATGTTTTAAAAGTAAGAACAGGAAATGTAAACAGAGTAAGCTTGAACAGGGAAACTAATGAAATATTACTCGTAACAAATAGTGAAAATGTTGAAAATAAAAAGAAAATAATGGATAAATGGTATTTTGAATGTGCCAGAAAATTATTTCCTGATGTTGTGGATAAATGGCTTAAAATTCTTGGTGAAAGTATAGAACATCTGTCAATCAAGCCAATGAAGACAAGATGGGGATCGTGTAACTATAATAAAAGATATATAAATCTTAATACAGAACTAGTAAAAAGAACTCCATTTGAGATTGAATATGTTGTATTACATGAACTCGCACACCTGAAATACCCCAACCATGGAAAAGGATTTTACAATTACATTGAAAATTATATGCCAAACTATAAAAAGGCTGAAAAAATGTTAAATGCAAAACATTATTATTAAAAAAGAGAAAATAGAAAGAACATATCTTAATAAACATGAATTTAAAAGATATGTTCTTTATTTTTTGGCTTTATTTCAGTCAGTTTAAATTACAATTTATACTATTTAAATAAACTTGTTATGATAGCAACTACTATGGCAAATAATACAGTACTTGTAGTGACTACATTTGTTGCATATTTTACGTCTCCATTTGACTCGTTTGCCAATATAGGTAACACTGCCAGTGCAGGAGCAGAAGCCTGTATTATGTATGTTTTACTTTCAAGTGCGGGCATTGTCCCTGAGATTTTTGCTCCTAAAATTATTAATACGACCATTATACATGGTGACATTATAAATCTTCCAAAAAGTGCAAAAATGGTATCTTTATCAAAATGGATACTTTTTAATCCTGCATTCGATAGTACAATTCCAATATATATTAATGAAAGTGGAGTAACAATATTTCCAATATAAGTAAGTGCAGAATGAAGAAATTCAGGCACTGGAATTTTGAATATAAGAAATACGAGAGCTACCAAAAACCCAAGTAAAGGTGGAGGTAGAAGTTTTTTCCAATTAAATCCCTTTTTTGTTTTATTTTTTTCAGGATTATCATTTTCAATAAGTATAACTCCAAAAGCCCATGTAGAAACTGTATTAGTTATATAATATACCAGAAAATAAGGGAGACTTTCATTTCCAAAAAGTGCTATATTTAATGGTAATCCAATGAATATAGTGTTTACATTGACAACAGTATTTATAAAGGTACCTCTTCTACCAGATTTAACTTTAAGTATTTTTACCATTATCCATGCAATGATATATCCCATAATTACAGATAAAAATGTATAAATCAATCCTCCGGATAATGAAATAAGTTTTTCAATTGTCAGGTATTTAAGGACAGAAACAAAAATAGAAGCAGGTAATGCAACATTCATAATTAATTTTGATATATTATTACTAAAACCATCATCAAAGCATTTTTTTTCTTTTAAAATATATCCTAATAGAATAATTAAAATTATAGAAAGTATACTTTCTAATGAAGTCAGAAAAGCTATATTATCCTTCTCCTATTCTTTAATTTCAGTATATTCCGGTTTCCATTTTAAGAATTTTATTGCTTTTTCTATGTCATTAACAGGTTTTTTATTCAGTTTTTCTTCCAGAGCACATTTTCCAACTGCCAATGCAACTGTTTCTGAAAATTCTGTTAATTTAGATACAGGTGGAAGGACAGCTGCTCCAGGTTTGGAAGTATCTACGATTCCTCCAAGTGAATGAGCTGCTGCTGAAATCATTTTATCAGTAAGAATTTTTGCTTCTGATGCCAGTACTCCCAATCCTAATCCAGGATAAATCAAAGCATTATTTGCCTGCCCAATTTCATATGTAATTCCATTAAATTCAATTGGATCGTATGGAATTCCTGTAGCTATAAGAGCTTTTCCGTCAGTCCATTCAAGCAAGTCCTGTGCTGTAGCTTCAGCCAGCTTAGTAGGATTACTTAAAGGGAATATCATTGGACGTTCTTTATAAGAAGCCATTTCTTGTACGATTTCTTTAGTAAATGTTCCAGGAACAGTAGAAGTTCCAACTAAAATTGTAGGATGTACAGCTTTTACTGCAGCAGTAAGGTTAGTTAATTCATCTGCATTAGGGAATTCAGAACGTTTACGTGCAAAAGGTTTCTGTTCAGGTGTAAGGTCATCCATATCATCAAATAGAAGTCCCTGTTTGTCTACCATATAAAATCTTTTATATGCTTCTTCCTCTGAAAGTCCTTCCTGAACCATTTCATCAAAAATACGTCTTGTAATTCCAGCACCGGCTGTTCCTGCTCCAAAACACATGTATTTCTGGTCAGTAAGTTTTTCACCGGTAATTTTAAGCCCACCTAAAATTCCAGCCAGTGTTATAATTCCTGTTCCTTGAATATCATCATTAAAGGTAGCTATTTTTTCCTTATACTTATTTAATATATTTGCTGCATTTGAACGGCCAAAATCTTCCCAGTGGAGATAAAGCTTAGGAAATAATTTTTCTACAGTCTGAACAAATTTATCAACAAAATCATAGTATTTGTCACCTCTTACACGATTATGACGATTTCCTAAGTAAAGTGGATCATTAAGCAGAGATTCACGATTTGTTCCCACATCAAGGACAACAGGAAGAACACTCTTAGGATTTATCCCTGCTGCTGCAGTATAAACCATAAGTTTTCCTACAGAAATATCTACACCATTTGTTCCCCAGTCTCCGATTCCTAATATTCCTTCAGCATCAGTAACTACAATAAGTTGTATTTCTCTACCATTAGCTGCATTTTTTAATGTTTCTTCCATATTTTCAGGTTCATTTATTGAAAGAAAAGCGGCATTTTGTGGATTTACAAATAATTCACTGTAATTTTCAATACTTTCTGCAATTACAGGATCGTAAACAATAGGCATAAATTCTACAACATGTTGACTGAATAAATAGTAGAATAATGTTCTGTTAGTATTGAAAATTTCCATCAGAAAATGACGTTTTTCAATAAGTGGACTTTTCTTTTGAAATTGTCCATAGGCTTGTTCTGCCTGTTCTTCAATAGTCTGAACATATGGTGGGAGAAGTCCCATTAATCCAAATTGTTTACGTTCTTCCTTAGTGAAGGCAGTTCCTTTGTTTAAAAAAGGATTGTTTAAAATTTCGTACGATTTTTTCATTTTCCCATCTCCTTATTTATTTATAAAAATACAGGAAATAGCCTATATTTTAATGAATGTAGACAATTCCTGTATTTTATTATATAAAATTATACTGTTAGGACTTTTTTAATCCGAACTTTTTATTAATCCATAAACATTTTGTTTAATCCTTCAAGAGACATAGTTCCTTCAGAAATATCTTCAATTACAGATTTTCTTATTTTTAAGTTAAATGGCACTCCCTTAACTTTGAATCCTGTTACAATTGATTTGTCGAAATCATAGAAAACGGGGAAGGTATATTTATTACTTTCAACAAATTTTCTTGCATCAAGTAGAGAGCTTCTGTTGCTTATAAATACCACAACAACATTTACTTTATCCTTATTTTCATCGTAGAATTTCTGAACTGCAGGCAATTCTTCGTGACAATCAGGACACCATTCAGCAGCTACTACAAATAAAGTAGGTTTATTGCTGTTGAAAAACTTTCTGCTTTTTACTTTTTGTGCTCTGAAGTCCTTTAATTCAAAATTAGGAACTTTAGACCCTTTTTCAACATTAACATCAAGTGTATTACCGTATCCAAACATGAATACCATAAATAATGATAAGATAACTAATAATTTTTTCATCTTTACTTCCTTTCCTACAATTAATGTATTTTGTTCTATCTTCATTATATACCATTATTGGAAAGTTGTAAAACAAATTTTTCAGGAGGGAAAATTGACAAATTAGATTAGTATTGTTATACTGGAGTGAATTGAAAATTTGTAAGAATATGTACAAAGAAGTCAGATAGAATATAAAATTTATGAAAATAGATATAGTTCTAAATAGGAGGAATATTTTAATAATTTCGGCTAATATAAGATTAGATATTGAATTAGCCGAAAAAAGACAAAAAGGTAAATATTACAGGTATTTAGGAGAATATATTATTATTGACAAGGTAAATGACAGGCTGGATTTAGTTCAATAAAACAAAAAAGCAATAATAAATACAGTAATATCTAAGAAATAAGTAGTAAACTCACTTTGTAAGTAAAATCATATAAAAAATGGAAAGAGAGAAGAAATGAAAAGAAAAGTTTTAATTTTACTGATATGTGGAATATTACTAGCCAGTTGCTCAGTAAAAAAAGCAGATAAAGGAAATACAGAAAAAGTTGATGTTTCAAGTAGTAAAGATGTTACTAAAAATGATAATAAATCTGAAGAAGAAAAAAATGAATATTTGAAGAAAATTACCTATTCAAATTTATTGGATAAGGCAACTCAGGAGGAAGTTCAGAAGGAACTTAAAAATGCCGGAGTTTCAGAGAAAAATATAAAGGATTTTCTTGAAGGTGTAAATTATTTCAATAATATAGGTCAAAATAAGACATTTGTAAAAGAAGGATTTAAAACAACCGAAGAACTAAGTCCAACTTATGATCAGGCAGAAATACAGGAACAATGGAGTAAGAAAAGTCCTAAATTTGTAGGTCAGAACTGCAGAATTACTTCATATGAACTTATGAGGGACTTTATTTCAGTAGGAAAACCTGAGATAAAAAATACAGAGCAGCTGTTTATTGATGAAGATGCATTGAATAATTTTCCAATAAAAGTATTTACTGACAGTGAAAGAAATCAGTTTGAAAGTTTATTTTCTGCAATAAATACAGAAAATACAAAAGATGTGTCAGTTCATGTGAAAAAAGTAAAGGAAGACTGGGCAAAAAAGAATATTAAATTTACCAATGAAAATAAGATTTCACTGGTTTCAGTGTTTTTTCACTCATTGATTACTCCTGAAGAAAACTTTTTATTTATAGGTCATGTAGGAGTTTTAGTACCAACTTCAGATGGAAAACTGATGTTTATTGAGAAATTGGCATTCCAGGAACCTTTTCAGGCTATAAAGTTTGATAACCGTAGTCAGTTGAATGATTATCTGATGAATAAATATGATGTGGAATTTGATCAGCCAAATGCAAGACCATTTATAATGGAAAATGATGAATTGCTGAAGGGATATAGATTAAATCCAAATAATAAGGGATAAAATAGAAATAAGAATAAGGTGATTGTACCTGCCAACATTTATCGATACTTATTGGCAAAGTATAAGAAACCTTATTTTTTTGTACATTGACTATATAAATTGTGACTCTATAATATGTGTGAGATTGAAAAAAGAAAGAAAATCGTTCTAGATGAGAATTATGATATTCTTATTCAAGCTCAAACAAGTGATACCATCGATTTACAAATTCGACATGAGGAACGTTCTTCGACGTCAATTTATGGATTTTTTAGATATCATGCTAAAGACCATAAGCTAGAGGAGATGGATAGTCTCACGGGA
>ERZ773180.1392-NODE-1392-length-12121-cov-27.916874_pt1 | contig 12121 bp, 10 predicted proteins | sample MGYA00511080_ERZ773180 | MGnify/ENA primary metagenome ERZ773180 (study PRJEB29015, sample SAMEA2738175) | human oral metagenome | biome: human oral; feature: human-associated habitat; material: saliva | place: China | collected 2178 ...
CGCAAGAGATTACGCTGTGAGAAAGGTTGATTACCTCCGCTTTGTGGTGCACTGGCATAACGTAAGTACCACCAAGCATTGCTCCTCTGCCATAGTTGGTACAACTCATCGGCTGTAAAGAGATTGTATAGCGAGAGCGAATGGCGTATCTCTGAGTTCTGAACAATGCTTGCTAAACTGAAAAGGTCGAAGGTAAGCTGTCCTGCATCCACCTTCTTTGTCACGTATTCCTTATCCTTAAAGAGACGAACCATCAATGGTTTGGTATCAATATTGCGTTTGCCCCACTCGTCAATCGTATTCTTTACAGCACTGCTATCCCTTTGATGAGAGAGTTTCTTGTCTGGCTGCTTCATAAAATACATGTCATGTGCGCTCGCATCATGCCTAATTCTCAACCGAGGGTTATGTCGAATCAGTTCCTGCAGTTCGTTCTCCATGGATAGAATACAGCGGATAACATCCGTCGACTTGGCATCCACCCATACCGAATCACGGAATACAGATGGGAAACGACGATACATTCTTCGTGCAATCTGCTGATGCTGCTGTGCTCCTAATGGTGTCAGCTCTCCCCATCGTTTATAAGATTCTGTATACATGAGGCGTAATTTCCTCAAAACATCCTTTCCCTCATTGGTCAATACACCAGCCGAATCAGCTTGCTGTAGGGTTTCTATAGGACGGAGATACTGTTGCTCATGAATGAGATAGCGTGACCCATGTCGCCCATAATGCGATAGATATACAGGAAGATAGCCTGAAGGAGCAGGCGTTAGCCTACCCGAAGGTGCTGGGTAAGCAAGGTAATTGTTGGCAGAAAGCTCAGGATGCTCACTGATCTGCTTTCTGAATGATTGTGCTGTGACGTGTAACGATGCTGAGATGGCTAACGCACAAAGCAAGATAAGTTGTTTTTTCATATCGTTGTGATTTGATCTAAACTACTGTGCAAAGGTAATCATTTTCTATAAACATACGTAATAGAGTGTAAATTAAAGGCTCATTCCATGTAAATGTCTATACTGCTTTATCTCATTCTTATGGTATTGCTGATGTCGTTTATGCCCTCCGCACTAATGGTGCTCACCCTCCGCACTATATGTGCTGAGCATTAGCACCAATGGTGTTGGGCATTTATACTTCGGTAGGGAAGGGTAGGACAGGTCTGTCGGAACCTATAAGTGTGTGGAATAAGGTACTAAACGATAGTCTAAAAATACTTAAAACACTTTTGTTTACATGTAAATATCAAAGATAAATACTATCTTTGTTTCGTTCATAGTAGATTGACTATGCGCAAACTTGACTATAAAAGAATTACAAACTAACATAAACAATTATGCTACGAAAAACGATTTTTATCATTGCCATGTGCTTGGTAGGACTGAGTGCATGGAGTATAGGAGTAGGAAACAAGGTACGTGTGGGTGTTTTCCAAGGTAATGGCGGTGCACAAACGTGTATTTGGGAGACGATTGCATCCATACAATTGGATCCTGATATGACGGTCCGAACTATCACTACGGGTGATATTGCGAATGGCGTTTTGAAGGATTTGGATGCTATCATTATCCCAGGAGGTGAGGGAGCGACGCAGTATATGAATCTTGGAGAGGAAAACATGGAACGAATAAGAAACTTTATTCGTTCAGGAAAAGGTGCTGTGGGTATCTGTGCTGGTGCCTATCTCTTTACAGACACACCAGGATATGCTTGTATGCACATTAATGGTGGAAAGGCAATAGACATCGAGCATGATAACCGTGGACATGGTATATCAGCCTTCTCCCTCACGGCAGAAGGTAAAAAACTATTCCCTGAGCTTGCTAAGCGTGATAAGTCATATGTCATGTATTACGAAGGTCCTGTCCTTGTAAAGAGTGACAATATTCCACTTCCTTACACAACTATGGCGATAATGGAAACCGATGTGCACGAAGAGGGTAATGCCCCAGCTAACATGACGAATAATCGACCTTTCTTTATCGCCAATGAATATGGGAAAGGGCGTGTCTTTAGTAGTATCTCGCACCCAGAGGCAACGCCAGGAATGATGTGGATGGTACCACGCATGGTGCGTTGGACCTTACGCATGCCAGTCGTAGCATATTCGAAGCGAGTCGTTAATCCCGATTTATACAATCGTGAGATTCTCATGACGAAAGATGATTTGAGAAAGGAACGTGGATATTATAGAACATTCTTATATGGTTCGCCTAAGGAGAAGATAGCTGCACTCGACTGGTTACAGGCATGTCGGTCGTGGGATGCTAAGCGTTGGGTGCAAGGCTTACTCTTTGACAATAGTCCTGCGGTAAGAGAACGTGCGGCTCGCTTTATTGCTGAGACTGACTATCTTCCCTTCTTATCTGACTTAGAAGCGGCGTGTCGGGTAGAGCGTGATGAGCAAACGAAACAAAGTATGATGAGGCACTTTGAGCATCTGAAAGCACTACTGCCGCATAAATAATACTCGTCTTGGAGGCTATTATTAGGTAGAAACATATTAGATTCAGTCACTGCTCCGAATGAGTAGTTGCTCAAAGACGAACTTTCCTGTCACTTCTGTCATTCAAAGTGATAGACTAATACGTTGATAGACAGTGCTGTTATGCGAAATGTTAAAAGTGACAGCAAAACGAAATTAAACTTATTATGGTAATAGAGGGGCTAATAAGTTCTTCTCGTTTTAGTAGTTTTTCACTCCGCTTTTGGGAAGAGTCAGATATTGGTTCGATGATGATAAAATTAAAAAAGGCAGTTTCGAATCAAGCTTCGAAACTGCCTTTTCTGTTTGACAAAATCTCCTTTGAGATTAAAAAGTGGACCTGGTGGGAGTCGAACCCACGTCCGCACAAGGAAACCATACGCTTTCTACACGTTTATTCCAGCCTTCGATTTTCGTATGTCGGCAAGACCTGGACCACCAACCGACATCTTATCCTCTAAATCTTCATCAGTGCATCGAGGCATACACTGACTATTTCCGATTGAACCTGCATCGCTTACTCTCTGGATTCGGAACAACATCCTCGGAGCGATGTCTCGTCCAACTATCTAATAGTCGGATAAAGCCAGTAACCTACTGTACTTCGGTTAGGCAGCGAGAGCGTAATTGTTTTCGCCAATTAATTTTTCGATAACTGAGATTTAGGAGCCAGTCAACGATGCTCCGCGTGCTTACGTACCATCTCGTCTTGCCGTCAAATCCAAACAAGCCCATAGTACAATGAGGACTTTTATGGGTTTTAGTCGATGTTATTCGCCTTTATCCCTATGTTTATCCTCTTCTGTTTCCACTGAATCAGACTGCAAATATAAGGAGAGTTCACGAAACTACCAAATCTTTAAGTACTTTTCTGCTTAATTTCATAGATAATTGCCCTCTGTCTGAAATTTGTTGTAACTTTGCAAGCACAACGCATTTGCGATGAAGATACAAGACATACAGAAATTATACGCTATGCTGCCACAGGCAGGAGCGATACAAAAGATACAGAAAGATAAGTCGATAAGAACTGTTTTTCTGCAAGGACTCGTGGCTTCAGCTGCTCCGATGTTCTTTGCATCAATAGCTGAACGATGGAAGACTACGACTGTTTTCGTGTTGAATGACAATGATGAGGCGGGTTATTTCTACAATGACCTCAAGACGATTGCTATGCCTGCAGATGGTGAAGGGAAGGTAGCAGAGGTGCTGTTTTTTCCATCGTCTTATCGTCGTGCAGTGAAATATGGACAGCGTGATGCGGGTAATGAAATCCTGCGTACAGAGGTGCTGACACGACTTTCAGCCCTTGCCTCGGATGCTGACAACGCTCTACCACTTTATATTGTCACTGAGCCATCAGCCCTATCAGAACTTGTTGTATCAAAAAAGCAGTTGGATGAACGTCGTTTGACATTGACTGTGGACCAGCATATTGATATTGTGGAGGTAGAAAAAACCTTACGTTCTTTTGGTTTTACAGAGACTGATTATGTCTATGAGCCAGGTCAGTTTGCTGTGCGTGGTAGTATTATTGATGTCTATTCCTTCTCAAATGAACTTCCTTTTCGTATCGATTTCTTCGGCGATGATATAGAAACCATTCGTAACTTTGAGGTGGAGACGCAGCTGTCTACAGAGAAGTTAACACGTGTTGAGATTGTTCCAGAACTGGCAATGATGTCAGAAGAGAAGGTGCCATTCCTTCAGTTCTTACCAGAAGATGCCGTGTTGGCATTCAAGGACTTCCTTTATGTCCGTGATGCGATAGATAATATCTATCAAGAGGGCTTTGCTAATCAGGCTCTGACAGAGAAGTTAGAGGGAAAGACGGAGTTAGAACAGCGTGAATTGGAAGTGGCTTTCCGTAAGGAAGGGCAACTGGTGCCAGCCTCACGTTGGATGAACGATGCACTTGACTTCCGTCGTATAGAGTTTGGTATAAATCATTCTACCTTTGAACAAGCAAAGAAGAAGGATGGTTCACGAGCTACTATTAACTTCAGTACCTCGCCACAACCACTCTTCCACAAGAACTTTGATTTACTGTCTAAGACGCTTCGTGACTATCTTCTGCAAGGTTATAAACTCTATATCTTTGCAGATAGCGAAAAGCAGACTATACGTTTGAGGGATATCTTCGATTCATTGTCAGATACAAATGTCTCACCTGACTCTGAGAATCTGTCTGTAGCTGAACTGTCTGGGGAGGGGCAGGACGCGACGGTGGGAGCTTTACCTTTCACACCTGTCAACCGAACGTTGCATGAAGGTTTTGTTGATAGTACGCTGAAGGTATGTTTCTTTACCGATCATCAGATTTTTGACCGTTTCCATAAGTATAACCTCAAGTCAGACAAGGCTCGTCAAGGTAAGATGGCTTTGACGATGAAAGAGCTGCAAGAAATGGAACCTGGTGACTTCTTAGTGCATGTTGACTTTGGAATAGGTAAGTTTGCTGGTCTGGTTCGTGTGCCTGCTGGCGACTCTTATCAAGAGATGATACGTCTTGTTTATCAGCATAATGACATTGTAGACGTATCTATTCACTCGCTTTATAAGATTAGTAAGTATCGTCGTGGTGATAGTGGTGAACCACCACGATTGTCTGTTCTTGGCTCAGGTGCTTGGGATCGCTTGAAAGAAAGAGCGAAGAAGCGTATTAAAGACATTGCTCGTGACCTCATTAAACTCTATGCTAAACGTCGTCGTGAAAAGGGATTTGCCTTTTCTCCAGACACGTTTATGCAGCACGAATTGGAGGCTTCGTTCCTTTATGAAGATACACCCGATCAGTTGAAGGCGACACAAGAACTCAAACAGGACATGGAAAGTGCACGACCAATGGATCGCCTTGTCTGTGGTGACGTGGGTTTCGGTAAGACGGAGGTAGCTATTCGTGCTGCTTTCAAGGCTGCTGTGGATAATAAGCAGGTGGCTGTATTAGTACCTACAACCGTGTTAGCCTTCCAGCATTACCAAACTTTCAAGAAGCGATTGAAAGATATGCCTGTGCGTGTTGACTACCTCTCACGTGCTCGTAGTGCTAAACAAACAAAACAGGTGTTGGAGGATTTGGCAGAGGGAAAGATAGATATTCTTGTTGGTACGCATAAGTTGATAGGGAAGTCGGTGAAGTGGAATGACCTCGGACTACTTATCATTGATGAAGAACAGAAGTTCGGTGTGTCGACAAAGGAGAAACTTCGCCAATTAAAGACGAATGTTGACACCCTTACGATGTCGGCAACGCCTATCCCACGTACACTCCAGTTCTCACTGATGGGTGCACGTGATATGAGTATTATGCGTACACCGCCACCTAACCGTTATCCTATTCAGACCGAGATAGCTTCTTTCTCGCATGAAGTAATAGCAGATGCAATTAACTTTGAGATGAGCCGTAATGGACAGGTTTACTTTGTAAATGACCGCATCAGCAATCTTCCAGAGATAGCAAATCTTATTAAAAAGTATGTGCCAGACTGCCGTATTGCTATCGGACACGGGCAGATGAAGCCTGAAGAATTGGAGGAGATAGTGATGGGCTTTATGAACTATGACTATGACGTACTGCTTTCAACAACGATTGTTGAGAATGGTATTGATATTTCCAACGCCAATACTATCATCATCAACGATGCGCATCGCTTCGGACTCTCCGACCTGCACCAGATGCGTGGTCGTGTGGGACGTTCTAATAAAAAGGCTTTCTGTTATCTTCTTGCTCCTCCTTTGGCTGCATTAAACCCAGAGGCACGTCGTCGTTTAGAGGCTTTGGAGACCTTCTCCGACCTCGGTAGTGGATTTAATCTTGCGATGCAGGACCTTGATATCCGTGGTGCGGGTAATCTCTTAGGCTCTGAGCAGAGTGGATTTATGGAGGATTTGGGATACGAGACCTATCAGAAAATTCTCAATCAGGCGGTGATGGAACTGAAGAATGATGAGTTCCAAGATTTGTATGAAGAGGAGATGGACGAAGGAAAGCAGATTACGGGTGATGACTTCATTGATGATTGTGCCGTAGAGAGCGACCTTGAAATGTACTTCCCTGATAACTATGTGCCGGGTAGTTCAGAGCGTATGCTACTTTATCGTGAGCTTGATAATATTGAAAAAGACGAGGATCTTGATGCTTATCGTAAACGTCTACAAGACCGTTTCGGTCCTGTTCCACGTCAAGGTGAGGAACTGATGCAAGTCGTTGCACTTCGTCGTGTGGGTAAGCGATTGGGTTGTGAGAAGATTATTCTTAAGCAGGGACGTATGCAGATGCAGTTTGTTTCTAACCCTAATAGCGTCTACTATCAGAGTGCTGCCTTTGACAAGGTTCTCAATTACATCGGTTATCATCCCCGCCGTTGCAATTTGAAGGAACGAAATGGTAAGCGGTCTATGGTGGTTAGTGACGTTAAAACGGTGGGAGAAGGTGTGAAAGTTTTAAGAGCAATAGAACAAGGGAACAAAATGTCTTGATGAAACGGATACCCTAAGTTCACTTTGAATATTCATCCAATGGTGGAAGACCAACCTCCTTCCGCCATTGATTGACCATTTTCTTATTAAGTAAAGGGCAGATTCCATTGTGATTTCTCTGTGTTCCGTATTTCTGAGGTCGCCCCTCTCTTACATCAATCCTGTCATGTAGAGCAGCAACTAAAGCAGCTTGAATGTTCCCTTCTGTCGCAGCTCTCTCCAACATAGGTAGATATTCTTTTTGTACGTCCAAGGGTGCATGCTGAATGATTATCCACGCTGCCTCACAAGCAGAAGTGCCTACTTCTGTCTTTTTAGGGAAACCGTGTTCTTTCAATATTTGCCTTATCTCGACTTGGTTGAGAGAGTCAATACTATCAGCACGAAGCCTTAACGCTATATCACGTTGTGTCTCCTCATGGTGCAACTGTCGGCTCAATATCCATTGTGTCCTATAAGCCTGGTCACGTTCAAGCATCTCTTCTAAATGGTTCTTCAGTGATAAATCATAGTTATAGATATCTGCTCGCTTATCAAACTCATCTTCATAAGAAGGCACAGTGGCAGAGTCTGGCATCTGATAGTAATCCTTTTCCATTCTTATACGGTGCTTATCAAACTTATAAGCAGCCTCATCTTTATCAACCATACGTAATTTATAAGCAACACTTGATAACTTGGAAGGAAAGATGTAACGATCGTCTGCGAATGCTTCAGTATATACACGGATGGCATCATCATAACGCCCTTGCTCATAAAGAGAGTCGGCATGGAAGATAAGACGCCAATAATCATCCTGTGAGGAAGGCTTCTTGATATCTGAAGATACCAACTTAGGAGCGTTGCAAGAAAGGTTGAATCGTTTTAGAGTTAAGTCTTTCATTCCCTCTAAAATAGAGCCAACTATCTCTAAATGTTCCAATCGGGTGACATCCCAATTATAATGTCCACAAGAAGCATAGGACTTATTCCTACTCTGAAGAACATAAATTATACCTTTCGTTTTATCATCTTTCAACACCCTATCTACACATATTATCCGATGTTTCCTCTTTTTTACGAAGAGGTTACGCCATACTATATTGGACTGCTGCGCCTGCTTCGGTTCATCAAAGAATGTATGATAAACCCATAAACTGCCCTCATCCCTTATTTCATAATCAGGCTCAACTGTGATGATACCATTGCTGGCAAAACTCCAACAATCATTATTGATGGACTTAAGAGAATCTAATTGAAAGGGGACATCTCTCCTTATTTCATTCTGCATACGTTGCTCTTCTGTAAGTTTAACAGAGCTACATGCGAATAGTAAAGATGAAAGGATAATAGTTAAGATAATTTTATTCATGAGGTAATGTGTTAGTTTTTGCAAATATACAAATTATTTCTATTATCATATATGTGAACAAGTATAAAATTAAATAAAAGACTTGCGAAATTGATAAATGATGCTTAAATTTGCGAACAGATGATGAAAGAAGTAAGACATAATGATGTGTTGAAGGCTATTAGCAGCATTGCGATGGAGTTAAAACCTGAAAACGGAAAGATAGTTCTTTTCGGCTCTCAGGCACGTGGTGATGCAAGTGAACTGTCAGACTGGGATATTCTCATTCTTCTTGATAAGGATAGAATAGAAGAATCTGATCATGATAAGTTCACCTATCCTTTCTGGGAACTTGGATGGAAAATTAATGCAATGATACATCCTATCATCTATACCTTGCAGGAGTGGGCTAATCGAATTCACTCTCCTTTTCATAACAATGTTGAATCAGAGGGAATTTTGTTATGTTGACAAGTGAAGAACGAAAAACACTTGTAGCATACCGCATTGAGAAAGCAAAAGCGGTGTTAGTAGAGGCACGTGACAACGCTCGTTTAGGCCATTGGAGCCTTGTTGGGAATCGTTTATATTATGCTGTCTATCATATGGCACAGGCTTTACTCCTTGATAAAGGATTATCTGCAAAGACACACGCAGGAACTATTCATATTATAGGACAGCAGTTTATCTCTGTTGGACTTATCGACAAAACTTATGGGAGATTGTTCTCCCGTTTATACGAGTTGCGCCAATCTGGTGACTATGATGATATGTTTGATGCTACGGAGGAAGAAGTCATGCCTTATTTTATTCAGATTGAGAAATTTATCAATGAAATGGAAGCATTGATTACTTTCAAATAATAAAGAAGATAATCACAATAAATAAAGAATTATGATTAAGAAATATGTAGAAGAGAATAAAGACAGAATGCTCGAGGAGTTGTTCAGTCTGATACGCATACCAAGCGTAAGTGCACAACCTGCTCATAAGGAGGATATGGTACGCTGTGCTGAACGTTGGAAGGAATTACTGCTTGAGGCAGGTGTTGACAAAGCTGAGGTGATGCCATCAAAGGGTAATCCAATGGTTTATGCAGAGAGAATGGTTGACCCTAATGCAAAGACTGTATTGGTTTATGGTCACTATGACGTGATGCCAGCAGAGCCATTTGAACTTTGGAAGACCGAACCATTTGAGCCAGTTATTAAGGATGGTCATATCTGGGCTCGTGGTGCTGATGATGATAAGGGTCAGTCATTCATGCAGGCAAAGGCATTTGAGTATCTTAATAAGAATGACTTGTTGAAGCATAATATGAAGTTCATCTTTGAAGGTGAGGAAGAGATTGGTTCTGGTAGCCTCGGTCCATTTATTGAGGAACACAAGGAACTCTTGGCTTGCGATGTAATCCTCGTTTCTGATACTGGTCTTATCGGTCCTGATACTCCTTCTATCACAACAGGTTTGCGTGGTTTGTCTTATTGGCAGATAGAGGTTACTGGTCCTAACCGTGATCTTCACTCAGGAACATTCGGTGGTGCTGTAGCTAACCCAATCAATGTTCTTTGTAAGTTGATAGCTGATGTAACTGGGCCTGATGGTAAGATTCGTATCCCTGGTTTCTATGATGATGTTGAGGAGGCTTCTGATGAGGAGCGTAAACTCGTTGCATCTATTCCTTTCGATGAGGAGGAATATAAGAAGTCTCTTGGTGTTAAGGCACTCTTTGGAGAAGAAGGTTACAGTACTATCGAGCGCACTGGTTATCGTCCAACATTTGATGTATGCGGTATCTGGGGTGGTTACACAGGTGATGGTGCTAAGACTGTTATTCCATCAAAGGCATACGCAAAGCTTTCTTCACGTCTTGTTCCACATCAGGATCATACAAAGATTAGCCAGTTGGTAGTGGATTATTTCAACAGTGTTGCTCCTAATTATGTTACAGTTAAGGTAGAGAAGCATCACGGCGGTCATGGTTATGTTTGTCCAATTGACTTCCCTGCTTATAAAGCTGCTGAGCGTGGCTTTGAGGCTGTATTCGGTAAGCGCCCATTGCCAGTACGTATCGGTGGTAGTATTCCAATTATCTCTACTTTCGAGAAGTTGCTTGGCGTGAAGACTGTTCTCATGGGCTTCGGCTTGGAGTCAAATGCTATTCACTCTCCGAACGAGAATATGCCAGTAGATCTCTGGTTGAAGGGAATTGAGACAATCATAAACTTCCACCTCGAGTACGATAAGGAGGAGTAAATTTTGTAATAAGACACACTGTAAGGTGTGTTATGACATAGTAACAAAGGAACATTGTTTTCCGTAGCAACAGATTCTTTTATCTAAAGGCTTTTATTGCAGGGAATGATGTTCCTTTTGCTTTTTATTAAATCATTGTGTACATACACGTTGGTTGTGTTGGTAGGAATGGACTGGAATAAAACAGAGTAGACTGTGTCAAAATAAAGTAGAGAAAGGCAGTCCTCTATAGTAACAGTCTCATTTAAGTGAGTTTAGTAATTATAAAATATTTTTTAAATTCATATTATTATGATTAAACATCTATACATTATAGCATCTTTAATGTTATTTCTCTTTGTGGGATGTACAAAGGAAGAAGACGTAGACGGCGACTACAAGTATGAAAAAACAGATACGATAAGCGTATTATCGCATAAGGAAGACTACTTCTATCCAGGTACATCTATTAAATCGAAAAATAAAGGCTATGTTATAGTAGACAAAGATATGAGAAAATCTGTTGTATCTCATATTGATGGATTTGATAGTATCTATGAAGAGGGACACGAATACCTTATCATAGTAAAAATATACATTCCACGTTATGAAATGCCAGATTTGTATGAACATAGATACAAGTTTGTTAGTTTAATTAGTAAAAAGTAAATTAAACCTGAATCTCCCGTATTTATTTTCTAATGTTTTATACAATTGATTTGTACTACCATAGTTTCTAAGTTGTATAAAAACAAAGTCACTTGTGTAAATAGTAACAGCCATAACCTTAGTAGGTCATGGCTGTTACTGTTATTTGGTATAAATTTTAGTTCTTTATCTTAGGATACTTTCTGAACCAACCATCCATACGGAGTCGGATGACACCGAAGAAAGCTTCGGAGAAGATGCCACCACTCATCTTACTGGTTCCTTCACGGCGATTGACAAAGATAACTGGTACCTCCTTGATTTTGAAACCAATCTTGAAGGAGGTGTACTTCATCTCGATTTGGAAGGCATAACCCTTAAAACGAATCATGTCTAATGGAATTGTCTCAAGAACACGACGACGATAGCATACGAAACCCGCAGTCGTGTCATGCACGTGGAAACCTGTTACTGCACGAACATACTTGCTGGCAAAGTAACTCATCAATACACGTCCGATAGGCCAATTTACAACGTTTACTCCACTGACATAACGTGAACCAACTGCAACATCGTAACCTTCGTCATGGGTTGCAGCATAAAGGCGAGGAAGGTCGTTAGGGTCGTGGCTAAAGTCAGCATCCATCTCAATAATGTATTCGTAGCCATGTTCTAAAGCCCACTTGAAACCTGTGATATAGGCTGTACCCAAACCTAATTTACCGGAACGCTCAATGATAAAGAGGCGGTCAGAGAATTCCGTCTTAATCAGATTATGTACGATTTGTGCCGTCCCATCAGGACTACCATCGTCAATTACCAGAATGTGAAAAAGTTTCTCCAATCGGAATACTGCTCGGATAATCTTCTCTATATTCTCCTTTTCGTTGTATGTCGGTATAATTACAATGCTATCGCTTGTCATAGATTTTTGTTTT
>ERZ773180.1395-NODE-1395-length-12114-cov-5.884982_pt1 | contig 12114 bp, 13 predicted proteins | sample MGYA00511080_ERZ773180 | MGnify/ENA primary metagenome ERZ773180 (study PRJEB29015, sample SAMEA2738175) | human oral metagenome | biome: human oral; feature: human-associated habitat; material: saliva | place: China | collected 2178 ...
AAGAACTGTGAGTATGCTGTTTTGGTAAGTATGCTTGAAGCAGATAATGACTACTTCAATACAGGGATTGTCGATGTTAGCCACGAGTATGAAAAGATGTATGTCGTGCGTCCTCAGTTCTTTATCCAACTAATAGGGCTCTTGCGCAATGCTGCTCTAAACTCCCTAAAATACAAGCAAGAATTAGCACTTATCCGAGAACAAAACATTGATATTACCCATTTCGAGGAAGACCTAGATGCTTTCAAAGTGGCCTTTGCTAAAAACTACAATTCAGCTTCAGTCAACTTTGGCAAGGCTATTGACGAAATCGACAAGGCCATCAAAAGGATGGAAGATGTCAAGAAATTCCTCACCACATCGGAAAATCAACTTCGCCTTGCCAACAACAAGCTGGATGATGTTTCTGTTAAAAAATTGACTCGGAAGAATCCAACTATGAAAGCAAAGTTTGATGCTTTGAAGGGGGAATAATCTTTGTATTCAGCTAAGAACGCCACCTTATCTATAAATGGAAAGACTATGGACTATGTAACATTTGGAAAAGGAAATCAACCTCTGTTGATTATACCAGGCTTGGGGGATGGGTTGCAGACGGTTAAAGGTATGGCTATGCCTTTTTCAATCACATACCGTATACTTGCCGAACGTTACAAAATTTATGTTTTTTCTCGAATCAATGAGTTGAGGCAGGGATATACAACATGGGATATGGCAGTAGATGTAGCAGAAGCAATGGAGGCACTAAACCTAGATACCGCCTATGTCATGGGGATTTCACAAGGTGGAATGATTGCTCAATGGTTAGCTGTGGATTTTCCAGAAAAGGTTCAAAGACTCATCCTAGCTGTTACAACTGCAAAACCTAGTCAACTTGCTAGAGAACGAATTGAGCATTGGCAAAAACTCAGTCAATCTGGAAATTTTAAACATCTCATGCTGGATATTGCACAGCACTCCTACACGCAAAAGAGCTATCAAAAGTGGCGGTTGCTTTATAATGTCATGGGAATCTTTGGTCGTATTAAAGATAAACAACGTATTGATATTCAGTCTGTATCTTGTTTGAAACATGATAGTCTAGATTTTTTGGAAAAAATCAACTGTCCTACGTTAATCATTGGAGCAGAAAAAGATGATGTTCTTGGCGTAGATGGTTCGCTTGGATTGCATCAGCATATCAAAGATAGCCAGCTCACCATTTTGCCAGAGTGTGGGCATGCACTCTATGAACAGAATAAGGATTTCCAAAAAAGAGTTTTAGTATTTTTAGAAAGTTAATAAATGAACGGTATTATCAACTTAAAAAAAGAAGCGGGGATGACTTCGCATGATGCAGTCTTTAAACTGCGTAAGATTTTAGGAACTAAAAAAATCGGTCATGGTGGGACCTTGGATCCTGATGTGGTTGGCGTTTTACCTATTGCAGTTGGTAAAGCTACGCGCATGGTAGAGTTTATGCAGGATGAGGGCAAGGTCTACGAGGGGGAAATCACTCTGGGCTATTCTACAACGACCGAGGATGCTAGTGGTGAGGTTATTGCAGAGACACCAGTCTTGTTACCCTTCGATGAAAAGCTTGTCGATGAAGCCATTGCTAGTCTGACAGGGTCTATCACCCAGATTCCACCAATGTACTCGGCTGTCAAGGTCAATGGCCGCAAGCTCTATGAGTATGCGCGTGCTGGTCAGGAAGTCGAGCGCCCAGAACGTCAGGTGACCATTTATAGTTTTGAAAGAACCAGTCCCATTTCCTACGAGGATAAACTTGCGCGTTTTACATTCCGAGTAAAATGTAGCAAGGGAACCTATATCCGTACCTTATCGGTTGACTTGGGAGAAAAACTTGGTTATGCGGCTCATATGTCACATTTGACACGGACAAGTGCTGCAGGTTTACAGTTAGAAGATTCCTTGACCTTGGAAGAAATTGCAGAAAAAGTAGAGGCTGGACAACTGGACTTTCTCCATCCTCTCGAGATTGGGACAGGGGATTTGGTCAAAGTTTACCTGACACCAGAGCAAGCTCAGGAGGTACGTTATGGTCGTTTTATCGATCTAGATCAGTCAGAAAATCAACTTGCTGCCTTTGAAGGAGAAAAACTTTTGGCTATTCTGGAAAAACGAGATAATCTCTACAAACCTAGAAAGGTTTTTATGGATTAAAAGTGTAAACCCTTTGAAGTTAATTGTAATTGAATTGGCATTAAGAGCCAATAAAATCATAAATTTTTCACTTGAAAATGTGTGAAAACACGGTGGTATTTGACAGTTTGTCTTGCTTATGATACTATTTAAATAAAGAAAAGCTAGAAAAATTCAGAGGAAATTATGAGTATTGAGATGACTGTCAGTGAGATTGCTGAGGTCTTGGGATTATCCCGCCAAGCAATCAATAATCGTGTCAAGGAATTACCTGAAGAAGATACAACAAAAAATGACAAGGGAGTTACTGTTGTTACACGTAGCGGGTTGATTAAATTAGAGGAGATTTACAAAAAGACTATTTTTGAAGATGAGCCAGTAAGTGATGAAATCAAGCAGCGCGAACTTATGGAGATTCTTGTAGATGAAAAGAATGCTGAGATTATCCGACTTTATGAACAGTTAAAAGCTAAGGATAAGCAAATTGCTGAAAAGGATGAGCAGATGCGTGTGAAAGACCGTCAAATTGCTGAAAAAGACAAGCAATTGGATCAACAACAGCAATTAACCTTACAAGCAATGAAGGATCAAGAAACTCTTCAGTTGGAGTTAGATCAAGCTAAACAAAAAGTACAAGAAACGAAAAAAGGCTTCTTTGCTCGTTTATTTGGAAAATAAGAAAAAACTGCTTGGTTTTAGTTAAAAACCAAGTGGTTTCTTTTCTTTATCATAGATTTAGGAAATGATTTTGTATGGAAATATTACGAGAATATATCTCTTTTGATTTAGAATTTAACAATAATGAAGGTAAAACACATTTGATACAGGTCTCTGCTGTTCATTTCAGGGATGGGACAGAAGTAGCAGCCTTTGACTCTTATGTATATACCGATGTCCCTTTAAAAAGCTTTATAAATGGCTTAACCGGAATTACCACGGAAACTTTGAAGGATGCACCAAAGGTCGATCAGGTCTTGGAAAACTTTCATAGCTTTGTCGGGGAATTACCTCTTATCGGCTACAATGCAGCTAAGAGTGATTTACCATTACTGTTGGAACACGGTTTTGATTACAGTTCTCAGTACAGTGTCGATCTCTATGATGAGGCTTTTAAGCGTCGTAGTTCTGATTTACATGGTATCGCCAACCTTAAGTTACAGACTGTTTCCAGTTTCTTAGGGTTGAAGGGCAAGTCCCATAATAGTCTAGAAGATGCTCGTATGACTGCAGGTGTTTATGAGGTATTTCTTGAATCAGATGAAAGTAAACTATTATTAAGTGCCCAAAGTAATCTAAATTCCAATCCTTTTGGAGGCATAGACCTTTCAAAACTATTTGATTAGGAGGTTTTTTAATGACTCCTGAAAAACCAAAAAAATTGGGCTTTAAAAAGATTTACCTAAATCTTGATAAAATCCTCTTTCTCTTTTTTCTAATCTTCATGTTGGTTGAGTATTTGTGGTTACCTTTAAACTCATGGTTAGCGGGACTTTTACTAACACGAACTGGATACTTATTTATATCTTACAACAACATCTTCTCTATTGTTAAAAATGCCCCTCTAGTTAGTTTTGGCTTCTTAGTTTTAATCTTTATCAACCTTTTAGTAGCTTATTTTCAGCTCAGTCTCCTCTTTATCGGAGCAAGGCATCTACTTTATCATGAAAAACGTACGCTGATAGAGTACACTCGAAAAGTTTTTCGAGAAAGCATTAAGTTTATGAGAAACTTGAACTTATCTAAAGTTGTATTTATCTTCTTCTACGTAGTTATGCTTTTTCCTTTCATTAGAAGGATGTTTAAAATCTACTATCTTAATAAGATTGTCATTCCAGAGTTCATCCAGACATATGTAGAAGAACAATATTGGATGTGGTGGTTAGGATTTATTATCTTATCCTTGATATTACTCTATATATCTGTAAGATTGATGTTTGCTCTTCCTAAAATCTTTTACGACAACCTGTCTGTGAGAGAAGCAGCGTGCTATAGCTTAGAGAAAACAAAAAACCAATTTTGGTTTTATGCCTGGCATTTATTTTGGATATTGGTGAAGATGAATTTCTTCTTCTATATGATTTTAATTCCATTACTGCTCTGTCAATTCCTAGTGGATAGTCTAACTCAAAAAGAATCTCTTATCCTTGCCATTCTAAACTTTGTTATCATCAAAAATGCTCACTATATGGCCTTGACTTACTTCTTAGTCAAATTCACCTCTTTCTTAACGGGAGAAGAACTTGATTTAATACCTAGACGAGAGAAAGACCATATCATGAGATGGGGTGTCATGCTCTGTGCTAGCTTCATCTTTGCCATAGAAGGTTATAATTATCTTGAGGCACCTTTAGTCAATCCACCATTGGTTATTTCTCATCGTGGAGTTTCAAATGCTAATGGTATTCAAAATACTGTAGAGTCTTTAGAGAAAACAGTTACTCTAAAACCAGATCTGGTTGAGATAGATGTCCAAGAAACCAAGGATGGGCAATTTGTCATGATGCATGATGCCAATTTAAAAAACTTGGCAGGATTAAACATCCGTCCGCAGGATTTGACTTTAGAAGAGTTAAAGAAAATTGATATTTTTGAAAATGATCATCAAGCAAAGATTTCGACTTTCGATGATTATATCAAACGTGCTAATGAACTCAATCAAAAGTTATTGATTGAGATTAAAACTAGTAGCAAAGATAGTGAACAAATGATGGATAACTTTTTGGATCACTACGGTGCTAAAATTAAAGTATATGGCCATCAGATGCAATCTTTGGACTATCATGTAGTTGAAAAAGTTAGAAACTACGACAAGGACATTCCGGTCTACTTTATTATGCCTTATAATTCGGTCTTCCCAAGAACTAATGCTAGTGGTTATACTATGGAGTATTCTACTTTAGATGAATACTTTGTAACTAAACTTTGGAATACGGAGAAAAAACTCTATGTCTGGACAATCAATAGTTCAGAAGCTTTTAATAAGAGTCTCCATCTGGGGGTTGATGGTATGATAACGGATGATCTTGAAAGTATGCAAGCTCAACTAGCTGCCGCTCAAGAAGACCCAGAATATAGCGATTTACTGCTAAAGAAGGCAATGGATTTCTTTAATTTTTAGCAATAGAAAAGAGGCTGTCAGCCTCTTTTTTTAAAATGGTAATTTCCCAGCGAAAGCGCCAAGTTTCTTTTTAGTAGTTTCATCGATTTGTTCAAGTGCGGCATTAAGAGCTTGAACAGTCATATCTGATAGAGTTTCGATGTCTTCTGGATCAACAATAGCAGCATCAAAATCAATTTTGACAACCTTCTTGTCCCCTGTCAAAGTAGCAGTTACAAGATTTTGAGCAGAAGTGCCTACAAATTCAGTTGCAGCAAGTTCTGCTTGACTTTGTTCCATTTGTTTTTGAAGTTTTTGAGCTTGACGCATCATGTTTTGCATATTCATCATAAGATTTTTAAGATTCCTTTCGTATCAAGGCTTTGAGCCTTGTTTATTAAATTTTTTTGCCATTTTTTGCCCTAGAAGTTGTCAAAAGCATTGGCGACTTCTTTTTGTTGAGTTGGGAATAAATGCGAGTAGATGTTGATAGTTGTATTAATGCTACTATGACCGAGTCGTTTCATAAGTGTAAAAAATATATAATCTTTTCCCTCACCGTTTCTGAGTCCTTTTGAAACTAGAAACGCTGCATGTGAATGTCGGAAATCGTGATTACGAATCATTTTTAATGATGCAGGCATTCTTTTTTTCAATTTAATCTTTTGATTAGAAACCATTGGAGCAGTAAGTTGTAAAGGACTGTCTTGAAAGATTTGTAAGTCTTCTGTATTGTCCGTAAACTCTGCTAATAGGTGAGCTTGTTTTTCTTTCCATTCCGTTAGTTCTTGAACGAATGCCTTATGAATGTAAATTCGACGATTGGATTGGGTAGTTTTTACTGTTCCGATATGGACCTTGTTATTACGAAAGTAAGCTGAATACTTGATATCGATATAACCCTCTGATAAATTAATCTGTTTCCAAGTTAAGGCCAATGCTTCGCCGACTCGAACACCTGTAAACATTAGCACTCGATAGAATAGCTGAAACATGTATTCATCTTTTGTGAACAGAGAATCAAATAGCTTGAATTCTTCAGGAGTGAAATAAGACATCTCCTTGTGTTTATCAGGAAGTTTTCTTAGTCCATTGCATGGATTATCTTGTCTAAGACTATTAGCAACAGCAACATCAAACATTTTATGCAGAAAAATCATTTGCTGATTAACAGTCGTACTTGATAGTGTTCCACCTTTAACACTTGGTTGTTTTACCAACCAATCTCTAAATTTTTTTACTTCATGGATAGTAATGGCAGACATATCTGCATGCTCAAAAAACTTAGAGACATATTGGTTATAGTAGGATATCTGTGTATCAATGGTGCCACGTTTATTCCCACGGAGTTCATCTTCTTGTTGAACTAAAGAGTAAAGGTGAAAGACAGATATTTTATCTTTAATCTGAACTTGGTGAAGTTTGTTTAAGCGATAATCTGCCTCATATTGAACAGCTTCTTTACGAGTGGTAAATCCTGACTTTCTATGTCGTTTGATTTCACCAGTCAATGGGTCTATTCCATCGGTAATATCTACTTTCCATTTTCCCTTGTATCCTTTGAGAACTGACATATCATTTTCCTCTTTCTATGTCAGTAGCGAAGAGTACAGTATCTATTATATCATGTTTTGAGATGATTTTGAATCCTAGAATTTCTTCGGCAATAGTCTTTGGTATTCTTCCAATCCTTTTGTTTTTATAAAGTTTGAAACCTCTTTCGACAAGTAATTTTTTACCCTCTCGTATAACACGTCTAGCCGTGCCTTCTGGATATCCTTGATTAGCGATATCTATGTAGGTAACTGTCTGAATTTCTTGCATTTATTCATTCCTTTCCTTTTTCTTATTCAATTCTAAAAATAACTGGTACGACTTATCTTGAATAGTTTCTTCTGTATCAGTTTGATTTTTAAATGGATTTGGTAATTTATTGCCATGGTCTATATAAAACATCTGGTCTATTGGTTCGTACTTGTAAAATTGAAGATATTCTTTTTTGACTTCGACTACCAAGGATAATCTTCGCATTAGCTGGCCCCAAGAATCGATATGACTTGTTTTTCTTTTCTTAGTTAATTCTAAAAAGAAATCGTAGGGCGAGTAGGGGCTAGTGATGATATAAATATTGGCTAGTAACGGTTTATCAAAATAACGACTACTTGCCATCGCTTTAACATTGTAAGGGTCAAACATTTTGAGTAAGTCTGAGTAGTCAAATTGATGGGGGCGCAATTCGTCTAAGATAATCACGTGTTCTAAATTGTATTGTTGAAAAGGGTCACGGATTGAGCCCGTAATAAAATAGTTAAGGTCATACTGTTCTGCGTATTGACATGCTAGACGAGTCTTCCCTGTTCCGGCTTTTCCAAAAAGCCAAATAATTGTAACAATTTCATTCTTGTCAATCATTTCTTGTCGCCATAGTTCGGCTTGTGTTTCTAGTCGTTTTAAATAGACGGTTTCAATTTTTTGCCTTGCTTTGGCATATTGTGAACCAGTAAGTCGTTGTTCAATTTCTGATTTTGTAATATCACCAGTATAAAGTAGATCCAGTAAATTATCTATAATTATAGTGTCATTTACTTCATATCGTTTGGTTACATTTTTTTCGATAGTGTCTAATAGGAGTAAATAGTCAAAATTCGCAATAACTTCTTTAGGAGGATATTGGTATTTATCTTGATTAGACTCCGTGTGATGAACGAGATATGAATAAGCATTGTTTACAGAACCCCTCCATTGCTCAAAACACTGTATTGGTTGTTTAGTCAACTTAGCAAGATTATTTAAACTTCTAGCACTTTCAAACTGTAGAACAAGGTGTATATGTGGTGCGACAAGGTTTCCATCTTGCCCAATATCCTTATCATGTAAAATTCCTGCAAAACGAATCGGTTTTAGAGTATTCGTCATATACTCGATGATATCTTGTAAATTTGAAGATTGGAAATACTCAATCTGTTGGACAAACATAATGTTTCGGGCTTTTACCATTTTGAACTCCTCTCTTTTTTGGAACAATGGAACAAAATTATACTGCTTCAATAACGAGCCCTGAAGCAGTATAATAAAGCTCTCAAATGAATTGAAACAAAACCAGCTCGGAGCTCTTGCCTAACGGCAAGCTCCGCTGGTATTTTAATCATTAGAGATTCTTTCTCCCTGTATTATATGATTAGGTGAAGTACTATCTTTGGGAGAGAATGTATATATTTCATGATAGACTCTTGTCAGATACTTGCACAAAAAATCTAATTTATTTTGTAAAATTGTATCAATATCTGAACTCTCTGCCTGTGGTATAATAACAAGGATGTTTTCACGAGTTAAAATACATCTGATAGAGTAAATGATAGATTTATACTTTTTTAAAACATCACTATCAATCGTTTTAGTTTCACTTAGCATTTGTTTTCGTACTCTCCTTAATAGTTTTAATGTTCGAATAAAGTTCAAAAACGTATCTTCTTTTATCCATACGATGCAAAGAAGGAGATGAGCTGAAAGATAGATAATTAGGACAATAGTCATTGCTTTAAATAGTATAGATTGTGTTATTTGAAAATCATCTAAAATTTGCCTCCAATCGTCCCAAGAGATAATAGTGCTAACTTGGTTGATGAACCATATACCTGCTAGAGATAAACTCCACAGAAAGCTCAAGAGTAACTCTAAAGGCAGTAAGTAGTAGAGTTTATCGGTAATGACAGTGCTATTTCGTATGATTTTATTGTTAATGTTTTTCATATATTTTCTCCTTTAAATGTTGGTACGAGCAATGGCATAACATTAGGTGGTGTTATACCGTCAATAACTTGAACAATACCAGTTCCTTTTCCGTTAGGAATGACAATTCCTGTCTCTGAGTCCAAGTCTGGAAATAAAAACGTTGTCGTTTTTCTGTTGATTAAGCCGAGCTGAATCATGCAGCTACACTGCTCTCTAACGGCAATAGGTAAAGCGTTTGTATCCATCCGCTGACTCACTAGGATTAGATGGACAGATGTTGCTCGTCCAAGTAGTGCAATATTAGATAATAGTGCAAAAAAGGTATCTTTAACATTTTTGGAAGTCAAAGATGTTAAAGCGAGTAATTCATCAATTACCAGACAACGGTGTTGAAATTTTTTAGAAGGATTTTCAAGAAGCTCTGCTTGTCTTTGATAGATAGTATCTAGTTCTACTTTTAGCAAGGTGTTCACCTTAGATAAAAACTCATCCGCTGAGAAGTCTCTCTCTTGATAAAGTACAGGTATGCTCTGTTTTAAGCAGTAACGAGAGATAGAATCACATTTAGGGTCTACGACTGTTAGATGAGCAAATTGATTAATAACTGAGATGAGGAAGGTCAAAGCGTAGCTCTTTCCAGAACCAGAAGAACCAGCAATTAAGCAATGAACGATGCGATTAAAATCAATTCGATAATTTTTCATGAGTTCAAAACTCTCGTTTTGAACAATGACGTCGGATAGATTTTGATACGTCAACCGTTCAGGTATTCCCTTAAAGAATGGAAACCGAAAAGCACGACTAGTGTTAATGCTTACACTATCACGTTTGACAATATAGGCCGAAGGCTGTTTTAGAAATGTCAACAAAGGATAAGCACTCGTAGACAAAATTTGAAAAATCTGTTGGTAAAGACTATTATCCAAAATGTACGCACAAGGAAAGCGAGGAACAAAGTCTAGATAATTGTCACCATAGATGAATTGGAAGGAATTAGTAGTTGAAGAAATAGAGCTGTTTCCCAACCCTATTTCTACACACTGAACTAGATATTCAGTATCAACTACAAACAACTCCCGTTTATTTTCTGGTTGAATAAACGGAAATGCCATTGGTTACTTACCTCCTTTATTTAATACTGTTACTGAGTTGGCTCGGAAATAGATGTTCCCTTTGACATTGCAGGCCTCTGCACCATGCAATTCGACCTCGTCAAATTGTTCAATTGTTTGTTGAGCTGAGAATTTAACCTCAAAAGGCTGTTCTCCTTTAATGACGAACCAATAACGATACGAATCAATTTCGTTTGTCGGTTTATTATCAACGTATTTCATTCGAATATTCGGTTCGGGTGATAATACTATTGCAGTTTTTTCGTTTCCGAAAATTTCTTGAAATAGTTGGCTAGAATAGCCAGATTTATTTTTAAATTTGAACATATAATGTTTAGTAATCAGCATACCTAGGATTTGCTGCTTCCTTTCTTATTTTTTTATAAGCGCTTATAGTTTCATTCTAAACCTCAATAGGATAGAAGTCATTACTAGTTTTGAAACTATAATTATTGTTTCAAAACTATAATATGAGGGACATAAAAAGCAGTCGCTTATGCGACTGCCACTAATTAATACTTATATGTTAGTGTGTGTCATTATCTTTCTCAATAAGTTGATTTTCCAAAAAATTTGTTAAATCTATGAAATCTAGTATATTTAGATTTAATTCGGTTAGATTTTTAATTTTTTTATTTTGGTTATCATTATAAAATTTCTTTAGGTATTCTATATCTTTGTCTAATTTGTCCTTATCATAGTACATACAGATAGATGAAGATGTAGCAAATTCATTTACTGTTTGTTTAGCTTTACTTATAAATAATATGAAATTATCAATATTTAAGCTTCTATCTAATAAATTTAAAAATTGTTTAGATGAAAATACTTCAATAAAAAAATTATTATTGAGTCTAGCGAATATACTATCATTGTTACCTTTTGACTCTTTAAGAATCTCTTTTTTGATTTTTTCTTTATAGAATTCAAGAAGTTTATCTGAATTTATATCTATAAAATTATTGAAGGAACTAATAAATACTTGATAATTCTCTTCACTATTCAAAATATATTCAAATAAAAAATTTGTATGTAGTGTATGATTGAAGATTAGCCTTTTGAAATCAATAAAGAATTCCATATAATCATCACAATGATAGTTAAAAGCACCTATATAAGTATCCAAATCTGTATCTGTTTTTGATGATGAAATGATATTGATAAGTAGCTTGTTTGAAACATTTATAAGTATATCTTCCTTTATGAATGAATCTTTAAAAATATTTTTATAGGTTGCATCTCCAAAGAAAATATCATCAGTAGGAGTATCTATAAATTGATTGGAATCAGAGTTATTGAATAAAATCAATAAAAGGGAAAATTTTAAAAAATTTAAAATTTCATTTTCTGATTCAAATATAAGTTTCTCATGTGTTACATTGAACATTTTTGCAAAAATTTCAATTTTTTCTTGAGACATAAGAAATTTACTGTTTACAGGTTTACCTTGTAAAATGTTTGATAATGTTGGTTCGTTTATTGGAAGATCTGAACCTTCAGTTTGAAATTTATCTTTGACTTTCCGTGTGAATTGAGCTTGTGTGGAATATGAAACTTTGATTTTGTTTTTTAGACGTTTCCCTATCATGACGTATAGATATTTAGTAAAATCCATGATTTCCTCCTTATCAAAAAGAACCGCATATAAGCGGTTCAGTAGTTCATTTAATTATTGAACCTTATAGAAAAATCCTGAGGTATTTCCTTCTATAAGTTGTTGTCCTGTCCATAGTCGTTCTTGGCTAATATCGGATGGGTCTTTATATCCGTTTTCAGGAGAAGAAGTGATAGCCACTGTTAAGGGAATTCCTGCAGGTAAAAAGGCAAGGGCAGAACCACCAGCACCTCCATTTTTAGGAAGTAAAGTTGCCTTAAGGTAGTGGTCAATTTCCTTAGAATATTCAATTGAAACTTGCGAATTATCACTAACCAGTCCATTTTTATCAAATACAAGTTCCACACCAGCACTATTACGCCATGTACCAGAGATACTTGAAAAATCACCGTTTTGGATAGAAGAAATATTCA
>ERZ773180.1396-NODE-1396-length-12102-cov-3.817797_pt1 | contig 12102 bp, 8 predicted proteins | sample MGYA00511080_ERZ773180 | MGnify/ENA primary metagenome ERZ773180 (study PRJEB29015, sample SAMEA2738175) | human oral metagenome | biome: human oral; feature: human-associated habitat; material: saliva | place: China | collected 2178 ...
GTGGTTGCCCGTTGTTATACTGGGGCTGACCATTGTTGTATTGTGGTTGCCCGTTGTTATACTGGGGCTGACCATTATTGTATTGCTGTTGAGGTTGAGACTGCGGAGTCTCATTTGGCATTTGTGAAGGTTGGTTATTCGTTTCCATTTGTAATGCATTTGTAATTTGTATGCAAAAGTAAACTAAACTCTATGATAAGCAAAATAGAAGCAATCTTTTTTCTTTGAAATCTTATTGCCTGTACTGTACGTTAAAGTATTACCGACTGTCAATCTCTTCTTATTTCCGGTTATAACAAGACGTAATTAGCTGCAGCAAGGACTATCATAGGAACGATTAAGACTAAAAAGGAGGAAATACCATTGTGAACGTACAACTGTCCTATCACGGGGGTAGGTTTGTTCTACCACGATGGTAAAAGTTTTTTTCAAGAAAGGATAGTCGCGATGTGAGACTTGAAGTAAAAAAAACAATATCAGATGGTTGTAATACTAAGTTTTTGTTGTTGATGAATCGGCTCTTACAGTCTGCTATACAGATAGAAATGCCTCCTCATATTAGAGGAAAGCAAACAAGAAATAGAGTCGTAAGTGAGAAATTGTGGATATGGGCGGAAAAAATGATAAAACTTTCGTACTTTTGTAGCTCAAAAAATCAAAAGTTTAAACTTACGATGGAGACAATTCAAGTAAGAGATAAGAAATTTGTGGTATCTATTCCCAAAGAAAAGATCAAAGCGCGCGTAGCAGAAGTGGCCGCTAAGATTAGCGAGGAGTTGAAAGGCGAAAAGCCCTTGTTCCTTTCCGTCTTAAATGGCGCGTTTATCTTTGCCGCAGACTTACTGCGTGGTATCACTATTCCTTGTGAAATTACTTTTGTGCGTTTGGCTTCTTATAGTGGCGTCGCATCTACGGGTAAAGTCACGCAAATCTTAGGGTTGGATACATCTCTTGAAGGGCGTACTGTTGTCATCGTGGAAGATATTATTGACAGCGGTCTGACAATGCAAAAACTGCTGGCTTCGCTTGAAACTTACAAGCCTGCAAAGGTAATCATCGCGGCATTGTTAGTTAAACCTGAAAAATTGAAAGTGGCGCTGAATATTCACCATTGTTGTTTTAAAATCCCCAATGATTTTATTCTTGGCTATGGATTGGATTATGATGGTGAAGGACGTAACTTACCGAACATTTATACTGTAACAGAATAAAACCTATCCTTATGAAAAATATTGTAATCTTTGGCGCTCCCGGCTCAGGCAAAGGGACGCAAAGCGATTTGCTCGTAAAAAAGTATGGCTTCAAACACATCTCCACAGGCGATGTCTTACGTGCAGAAATCAAAAACGGGACGCGACTAGGGCAGACTGCGAAAAGCTATATTGATAAGGGCCAACTCATTCCGGATGAGTTGATGATTGATATTTTGGCTAATGTCTATGATTCCCTCTGCCCTTGTGATGGTGTGATCTTTGATGGTTTTCCTCGTACGATACCTCAAGCCGAAGCTCTTAAACGCATGTTGAAGGAGCGTAAGGGTGAGGTAGATGTTATGATAGAGTTGAATGTGCCTGATGAAATGCTTATGGAGCGTTTAATCAATCGTGGCAAGACGTCAGGGCGTGCAGACGATAACGAAGAAACGATTCGGAAGCGTTTAGATGTATATAAGAACCAGACAGCTCCGCTTATTGAGTGGTATAAAACTGATGGTAAGCATCGTGCCGTTAAAGGTCATGGCGCTTTAGAAGAAATCACTGACGCGTTGAGTGAAGTGATTGACAATTTATAATGCTGATCTTAAACCAAATCATATTATAATTAAAGGTAAACAGCGATAACACGACAACTTTATAGCTTATGGCGGAAACAAACTTTGTCGACTATGTGAAGATTTATTGTCGTTCCGGTAAGGGAGGGCGAGGATCTATTCACCTGCATCGTGCTAAGTATATGCCTAATGGAGGTCCTGACGGTGGAGATGGCGGCAGAGGCGGCAATATCTATTTGCGTGGAAACCATAACTATTGGACGCTCCTGCATTTGCGCTATGATCGCCACGTTTTTGCAGAACATGGAGGTAATGGTGGGAAATCTCTCTCACATGGTTCGGATGGCGCTGATAAATATATAGATGTGCCTTGCGGCACTGTGGCTTATGATGCTGAGACGGGCAAATATATCTGTGACGTCACCGAGGATGGCCAGGTTGTAATGCTACTAAAAGGTGGGCGTGGTGGAAAAGGAAACTGGCATTTTCGTTCTGCCACAAATCAAACACCACGCTATGCACAACCTGGAGAGCCTATGCAGGAGATGATGGTTATTTTGGAGCTGAAATTGCTTGCTGACGTAGGCTTAGTAGGCTTCCCAAATGCTGGAAAATCTACTCTACTTTCTACCTTGTCGTCTGCGCGACCTAAAATTGCCAACTATCCCTTTACCACACTTGAGCCAAGTCTAGGGATCGTTGCATATCGCGACGCTAAATCGTTTGTGATGGCAGATATTCCTGGCATTATTGAGGGGGCTAGTGGTGGTAAAGGATTAGGCTTAAGATTTTTGCGCCATATTGAGCGAAATTCTCTCTTGCTCTTTATGGTTCCCGGTGACACGGACAATATAAAGCGAGAATATGAGATCCTTTTGGGAGAATTGCAGAAGTTTAATCCCGCAATGCTTGATAAACATCGCGTCTTAGCAGTCACAAAAAGTGATCTTCTGGATGATGAGCTAATTGAAATGCTGAAAGAGGAATTGCCAACTGACTTACCGGTTATCTTTATTTCATCAGTGGCTCAGATTGGTTTGCAGGAGTTGAAAGACACTTTATGGAAAGAACTCAATAGCGAATCCAACAAGCTGGAAGCTGTGGCAGAAGGCGGTGCTTTAGTTCATAGAGATCGTGCAGTCAGTGTAATCAATGCAGATTTTATTGATTGGGAGCCTGATTATGAAGATGAAGGCGGCGCTGAAGGTGATGTCTATGATTTGGAAGATTTAGAAGATGTATAATATAGAAGATGTATGTTGAATATTAGGTGAGAGCAGCAAGAGGCGCTGCTTCTCACTTTTATTTTTTACCATGAAAACCTTTGTTGTATTATTGTTTACTTGGGTTTGTATATTACCGGTTTTCGCCCAGACATCTATTACTTGGGAAGATTTTCTGCAGAATTATTTTACGACAGAGAATTTAGAGCCGGACCTTTTACAAGAATTAGAAGACTTGCACAATCATCCGATGAATTTAAATATGGTTTCATCGGAAGAGTTACAACAATTGCCCTTTCTTTCTGCATCAAAGGCAGACTCTATCATTGCGTATCGCACGCAAAAAAAGCATTTTAGATTTTTTGGCGAATTGATGTTCATCAAGAACCTAACCTATGATGATCGACTATATATGCAGCTATTTACCTATGTTGGGGAGGCAGACGACACGCCTGTTGCACTTATTAAACGCTTATTTTCAGGAAAGCATGAATTAATAATCCATTTAGGTGTTCCGCTTTCTCGTATGCCGGCTTCTGCTTGATATTCAGATGAAGAACTGGAAAAACATCCGAATAAGATCTACTTAGGTAATAAGCTCAAATCTGTGATTAGTTATCGTTATAAATGGCGAGACAATATAAAATATGGTATAACTCTACGCAAAGATTCGGGTGAGCCTTTTGGGTATTATGGTAATTACCCCTTCGATGACACATCTCTTTATTTTGATTATCGAATGAAAGAGGATCGCTTTAGATTTGTTGTTGGGGATTATAAGTTGAAGATGGGGCAGGGACTTCTCTTGGGAAATTTGTTCTTTAAAGATAAGTCACTACTCTTAAATAATCGAGATCGTTCAGCCTTTCGCTTTGTCGCACACACTTCTAGTGCTATGTTTAACCATTTTCGTGGGGCAATTGCTTCTTATCGCTACGGATCGTGGGTAGGTGCTGCTTTTCTTTCTTATAGAAAGCTAGATGCACATATCTTGAAAGATACAATCGTATCTATGCCTGTAGGAGGTTATCACAGGACGATTTCTGAACTAAATAATAAGTCTGCCGCTACTAACTATCTTTTCGGAGGACATATCAGCTATTATAAGTCTGATTTTAACTTGGGCATTAATACCTACTATAGTATATTTGATCATGTTGTTTACCCGCCGATGAGGACAAGCAATCAATATTATTTTCGCGGAAGAACTGCGGCTGGAGTTTCTTTAGATTATTATCGGACAACGAAGCGATTAACACTTCAGGGTGAATGTGCCTGGGACGGAAAATGGCGGATAGCAACAAGTAATCGGCTACAATATTCGCTTAATGATGATCTCTCGCTTTATTTTCAATATCGCTACTTATCAAAATATTTTGCGGCTCCTTTTGCAAAAACAATTCAGACAGGTGGGCGCGTAGCAAATGAGCAGGGCGCTCTATTCGGTACTACACTAAGGAGCTTTTACAATTGTTCTTTACATTTGTACGTTGATTATTCTCACTTTTCTTTACCCATATTGGGCGTCTCAAAATCTTCAAATACTTGGGAAGGTTATTTGAAATTGCACTATATTTTGACCAATAATAGTTCGCTGTATCTAATTTATAGATTAAAAGCCAAAGAGGCTTCAATTAAGGGCTTTGAGGATTTATTAGAATATAAAACAACGCAACGACTGCGCTTGCAAGCCTCCTATTCGTCGGAAAAAATAACACTTTCGAGTGCTTTGAGCGGCGTCGGATATAGTCAACAAACAAAAGGCAATTCATTTGGTTGGATGCTATCTTCTCGGCTTTCCTATAAAACTGAGAACAAGTGGTCTTTTTCTTCGTTTGTCAGCTTATTCTTTTCTGAAGATGCAGCAACGGCACTTTATGATTATGTGCCTCACTTGCACTATGCCTCAGAATTTCCTGCTTTTCGCCACCAAGGCTTTTGTCTTGTAGGTACCTCATCGTATAAATGTGGCACTCGCTTGATGCTTTCGAGCCGTTTGGGATGGATGCACTATTTTAACCAGAATACCATAGGTACGGCAAGCCAACAAATCCGAGGGCATAACAAGATAGATTGGGCTTTTGAACTTACCTACAAATGGTAAAGTACGCTATCAAATCAAAGTAAGAAAGGGGCGTCCAAGAGAGGGAAACTTGCTTTGACGGAATGTTTATTAAGAGACCTTTGAAAAATGATCCTGAAAAGGAAAAGAATTATTATCCATTTGATTTTTCAAAGGTCTCTATTTGTGATTTTTATGGACTCTAGATACTTTTTCAACCTAAGCCTGATGCCTACTTATCTGTTACAACTTTCTTGCTTGTATCGTTTAGATATAAGAATACCTTGCTTTGAGATTATTTTTTGTTATCTTCGCGCATAATTAGTGTTCTAAACATAGGCCATAAAGATATGCAAAAGAAAGTACTTGGAATTCTTTGGACGACATATGGTTGTATCGTATTACTTATCATTGGTGCAACTTTTGGTATAGAGAGAGGATGGATAGGATATATGCCTCCTCTAGATGAATTGCAGAATCCAATTGATAAATATGCCTCACAAGTTTTTTCTGCTGATGGAAAAATCTTAGGTACTTGGTCGCAGAATGAAAATAGAATTTTTACAGACTATGATAGTATCTCTTCTCACATGTTTGACGCCTTAATAGCTACTGAAGATATTCGCTTTTATCAACATAGTGGAATTGATGCAAAAGCTTTTGGGCGTGCTGTCATCAAGCGCGGCTTTCTTGGGCAACGAGCAGCCGGCGGCGGATCTACAATTACACAACAATTGGCTAAACAGTTATATTCAAAACGTGTCCATAGTACCCTGGGCCGTCTTCTTCAAAAGCCAATAGAATGGGTTATAGCTGTAGAATTAGAACGTCATTTTACTAAGAAGGAAATTCTTACTCTTTATCTTAATTACTTTGATTTCCTACATAATGCGGTTGGAATAAAAACAGCAGCAAAGGTATATTTTCAAAAAACACCACGACAGTTGACAATATCAGAAGCCGCTATGCTGGTTGGCATGTGTAAAAATCCGTCTTATTATAATCCTATCACTGCTCCCGAACGTTGCAAACAACGCCGTAATGTTGTGCTTGATCAGATGGTAAAAGGAGGATTTTTGAGTAATTCTGAAGCAATGATTTTAAAAGAAAAACCTCTTGGACTTCATTTTAAACGAATTGATCACAAAAATGGTCCGGCAGCTTATCTACGTGAGTATCTACGACGTATTCTGATGGCAGATAAACCCAAGAAGGATAATTATGCAGAGTGGCAACAAGTGCAATACTATGGAGATTCTTTGTCTTGGGCAAATGACCCCCTTTATGGTTGGTGTAAAAAGAATGTCAAGAGAGATGGGACCAACTATGATATTTATACTGATGGACTGAAAATATATACGACTATTGACTCACGTATGCAGCGTTATGCTGAAGAAGCTGCTTATGGACACGTTGCTAAATATTTGCAACCGCTATTCTATAAAGAAAAGAAAGGTTCACCTTCTTTCCCTTTTAGCAGTAAATTGTCGCGAAAACAGATTCTGTCAATTTTAGCCCGATCAGAACTGCAAAGTGATCGTTATCATATGTTGAAGGATGCTGGTGCCTCTGAAGAAGAAATCCGTAAATCTTTTCATACGAAGATCCGTATGAGTGTTTTTTCCTATCATGGAGTGATTGATACGATGATGACTCCACTTGATTCTATCAGATATTACAAAAGTTTTCTCCGTACAGGACTAGTATCAATAGATCCTGCGAGTGGACAGATAAAAGCCTATGTTGGTGGATTAAATTATAATTATTTTCAATATGATATGGCTTTTGTCGGACGTCGACAAATTGGTTCGACAATGAAGCCTTTTGTTTACTCTCTTGCGATGGAGGATGGACTAACACCTAATTATACAATACCTAATGTCATGCGCACCTATATGGTTGCGGGACGCTCTTGGACGCCAAGAAATGGAAGTAAAGCAAGGTATGGTTCAAGCGTACCTTTGAGTTGGGGATTAGCACAGTCAAACAACTGGGTGACAGCTGGCTTGATGAGTCAAATTGATCCCACGGGGCATCGACTGGCTAAGATTTTGAAAGATTATGGGGTCAAGAATCCTAACATTTATCCATCTATTGCCCTCTGTCTTGGCCCTTGCGATGTTACTGTTGGTGAACTGGCCGGAGCATACACAGCTTTTGCGAATGGAGGAATTCGAGTCGCCCCATTACTGGTAACGAAAATAGAAGATGCTCAAGGTAATGTTATTGCAGAGTTCTCTCCAAGAGTTAACGAAGTTATCAGTGAAGAAAGTGCTGATGAAATGATAACTATGCTAAGAGGAGTTGTACAATATGGTACAGCTGGTCGATTAAGATACAAGTATAATTTAAATGGGCCAATTGCTGGAAAGACTGGAACTACAAACAATAATTCGGATGGTTGGTTCGTTGGATTAGTACCACGCTTAGTCACTGCCTGTTGGGTTGGCGGAGAAGATAGAGATATCCATTTTGATCGAACAAATAGTGGACAAGGAGCTACCGTAGCCCTTCCTATTTGGGCTTATTATATGAAGAAAATTTATCGAGATCAGTCTTTGGGTTATAAAGAGAATGAAGAGTTTAAGAAATCTGCGCACCCGAAAGTCTCTCCAACGCCAAGTGTCCAAAGCAATAGTATGGTAGAGGACGAAGAGGCTCCAGATGCAGAATCTCAGCCACAACGGAGCACGGAGGCATCTCCTCCCAAGCGGCCTACTAATCAACCTAGAAGTGAAAGCCTATTTGAATAGATTTTGTATGACTCAATGAGGTTACTCCACATAGGCATTTGTCCTAAAGATATAAAAGAAAGAAGATGACAACAAAGAAAGTAATAGCAATAATACCTGCTCGATATGCGTCAACACGCTTTCCTGGAAAGCCCTTGGCCTTATTGGGGGGAGAGCCTATTATTGAGCGAGTATACAAGCGTGTTTCTCAAGTAATTGAAGACGTTTATGTCGCCACGGATGATCAACGTATATTTGATGCCGTCGATGCTTTTGGTGGCAAGGTTGTAATGACCTCTACTGCGCATAAAAGTGGGACAGACAGATGTTGCGAAGCACTCAATAAGATTGCAAACACCACAGATGTTGTCATCAATATCCAAGGCGATGAACCTTTTATTTCTGCATCTCAATTACAAGCGATTCAGCAATGTTTTGATGATCCATCAACAGATATTGCTACATTGGTGCAGCCTTTTAAAGAAAAAGATTCATTCGCAGCATTATCGGATATAAATTCACCTAAAGTCGTCTTAGACAATAATAATTTTGCTTTATACTTTAGTCGCTCAACGATTCCATTTCAAAGGAATATACCCCAAACGGAATGGCTAATGCATCACACGTATTACAAACATATTGGCATTTACGCTTTTCGCGCATCGGTTCTTAAAGCTTTAGCACAATTACCCGTCAGTGACTTAGAGCGTTGTGAATCTCTAGAACAATTACGCTGGTTACAAGCTGGCTACCGCATAAAGGTAGCGGAAACGCAGATTTCAACTATCGGAATCGATACTCCAGAAGATTTAAAGCAAGCAGAAACATTTCTTACTCAACACGTCAACAAATGAAACGATATAATTTTTTCCTTTTGGCACTTTTCGCCGCCTTTTCTGTCTTTTCTTATGCTCAGAAAATTGTTGTAGGTACATATACATTCAAAGATGGCGCTGTTTATACTGGAGATCTTTTCAATGGTAAGCCTAATGGGAGAGGACGCACTGTATTTAAAAATGGTGATATCTATGAAGGCGACTACTTTAAGACAAAACGCGAAGGAGAGGGGACAATGACTTATGCTAGCGGAGAAAGGTATGAGGGACAATGGTTTCAAGATCAACAGCATGGCCGTGGAACTTATTACGCTCTAAACAATAATCGCTACGAAGGCTTGTGGTATAGAAATGCCAAAGAGGGAGAAGGCACCATGTATTATTATAATGGTGACATTTATAAAGGTGCTTGGAAGAATGATATGCGTAATGGTAAGGGTACTTATACTTACAAGAGTGGTGCATTTTACAAAGGTGAATGGCTTGATGATAAGAAATCGGGCCAGGGAGTTTTTGATTGGAAAGATGGTTCCAAGTATGATGGCGCTTGGAGTAATAATTATAGAAATGGCAAAGGCACATTCTTTTATCTTAATGGAGATTGCTATATCGGCGATTGGAAGGATGATGTTCAAGACGGAAAGGGTATCTACAAGTTTAAGAATGGTGATCTTTATGAAGGGCAATATTTGCAGGGAGAACGCACTGGCGAAGGCATATTTACCTATGCCAACGGAGACCGGTATGTTGGTCACTTCTTGAATGGTGAACAAAGCGGACAAGGTACTTATACTTGGAAAGGAACAGCTACATACACGGGACAATGGAAAAATAATAAAAGAAACGGCCAAGGAACTTACAAACGAAAAGATGATTATGAGTATCAAGGTGGTTGGAAAGACAATCAAATGGATGGTGAGGGCGTTCTAAGGATGGCAAATGGCGAGAAATATCGCGGAATGTTTAGGGCGAACAAGAAAAACGGAAAAGCGACTGTTATTCATGCCGATGGATCGCGCTTTGATGGAACATTTAAGGACGATGTAAAAGATGGGGCTTTTATAGAATATGATCGCAATGGAAATGTTGTCAGAAAAGGGAAGTATGTAAATGGGCAGCTTCAATAGAAAAAGCTCTATCGTTTTTCTCTTCTATAAAATACTCATCTAAACTAAACTGACAATATAATTAGAACGGAACAAATCATGGTAAGCATGAAAAATAGAGAAGAGCAGCCTTTGATGCTGGATATAGTAAAGCATGATCCCTGGTTAGCGCCTTTTTCCGATGCCATACAAGGGCGTTACGCGCACGTCATTTCTAAATGCAATGAATTGACGGATAATCAGAAAATAACTTTGAGTGATTTTGCTGATGGGCATCTTTATTTCGGACTACATAAGAGTAAAACAAATTGGGTCTTTAGAGAATGGGCCCCAAATGCCACATCTATTTTTCTGATCGGTGATTTTAATGATTGGAAAGAAACAGATGATTACAAGTTGATTCCGCTTGGAGATTCTGGTAATTGGGAAGTAACCCTACCACTTGAAGCGTTGAAGCATGGTGACCTATATAAGATGAAAGTATATTGGGAGGGGGGTGTCGGAGAACGCATTCCTGCCTGGTGTCAACGCGTAGTTCAAGATCCTACCACTATGATCTTCAGCGCGCAAGTCTGGGATCCCAAAGATATCTATACGTTTTCCATTGAACATTTCAAACCATCTAAGCAACCACTCTTTATTTATGAATGCCATATCGGAATGGCTGAAGATGAAGAGGGGGTAGGGACTTATGAAGAGTTTAGAATCAAAGTTTTACCTCGCATTGCGGCTGATGGATACAATTGCATTCAGATCATGGCGATCCAAGAACATCCATATTATGGAAGTTTTGGATATCACGTCTCTTCTTTTTTCGCACCCTCAAGTCGCTTTGGCACACCCGAAGATTTAAAACGCCTAATTGACGATGCGCACAGCAGAGGTCTAAGAGTCATTATGGATCTTGTGCAGAGTCATGCCGTAAAAAATGAAGTTGAAGGATTGGGTAATTTGTGCGGAGATCCAAACCAGTTCTTTTATCCTGGCTCTAGACATACGCATCCGGCATGGGATAGTCTTTGTTTTGACTATGGTAAGAATGAAGTTATTCATTTTCTCTTATCCAATTGTAAATACTGGCTGACAGAATATAAGTTTGATGGTTTCAGATTTGATGGCGTCACCTCAATGCTCTATTATGATCATGGCTTAGGTGCAGCATTTACCAACTATAGTGACTATTATAATGGCCATCAAGACGACAATGCTATTGCTTATTTGACTTTAGCCAACCTTTTAATTCACGAAGTAAATCCTGTTGCCATTACTATAGCTGAAGAAGTTTCTGGTATGCCGGGGCTTGCCGCTCCGTTTACATCCGGCGGCTATGATTTTGATTACCGCTTGGCTATGAATATCCCTGATTTCTGGATCAAGTTGATCAAAGAAGAGCGCGATGAAAATTGGAGGCCAAGTAGCATATTGTGGGAATTGACAAACAGAAGAACTGATGAGCGTAGCATTTCTTATTGCGAAAGTCACGACCAAGCCTTAGTTGGCGATAAGACAATTATTTTCCGTTTGATTGATGCTGATATGTATTGGCATTTCAAGAAGGGAGATGAAAACGGAACAGTGGAGCGTGGTATTGCCCTACATAAAATGATCCGCTTAGTGACAGCTTCTACTATCAATGGTGGCTATCTTAACTTTATGGGTAACGAGTTTGGCCATCCGGAATGGATCGACTTCCCACGTGAAGGTAACGGCTGGAGTTATAAGTACGCTCGCCGACAATGGAATTTGGTAGATAATAAGGAGCTACTTTATCATTATTTGGGCGAATTTGATGCCGCTATGTTGGCAACGCTTAAATCTGTTGACGACTTCACGGCTTTGCCTATTAATGAAATATGGCATGACGATGAAGATCAAGTTTTGGCGTACCAGCGTGGAGACTTAATTTTTATTTTCAATTGGAGTCCTACGAAAAGTTATATGGACTATGGCTTCCGCGTAAAACAAGGCGCTTATGATGTTATCCTTAATACAGATGCTAAATCTTTTGGTGGTTTTGGCTTTGCAGATGATAGCGTAGCTCATCTTACAAATTTTGATCCTCTGTTGCATCGCGAAGGGAAAGGCTGGTTGAAACTATACATTCCAGCTCGTAGTGCTGTTGTGCTTAAAAGGCGAGAAGAATAATTTACCTACTGTCTACTCAGCTTTGTCTTTTAGAAGTAGATACACAGATAAGAGTCTTTGATGTCTGATAAGACGACTTCAGGGACTCTTTTTTATTTTGTACCATCGTGAAAGTACAAGTTTACCTTCGTGAGAACAACTTTGTACGATTACGGAGGGAGAATCGTACACTGAGACCTTTGAAAAATGGTTCGGACAATAATTCTCTTCCTTTTCAGGATCATTTT
>ERZ773180.1397-NODE-1397-length-12101-cov-3.993110_pt1 | contig 12101 bp, 9 predicted proteins | sample MGYA00511080_ERZ773180 | MGnify/ENA primary metagenome ERZ773180 (study PRJEB29015, sample SAMEA2738175) | human oral metagenome | biome: human oral; feature: human-associated habitat; material: saliva | place: China | collected 2178 ...
GATGCACTCGAACATATTGGAATGACGACTTGGAGCGGGAACGGTGCAATGATGGTCGTTGCCGAGAAATTAGGATTTCTAAAAGAAGGGCAAATTCGTAAAGTTCGCTACTATCAAGGACAGTATTATGACAGCGTGAAGTATGGAATTTTGCGCGAAGAGTGGGCTGCAAGAGCGTAACGATAAAGAAAGAGACTAATCCTTGTGTGATTAGTCTCTTTTAATATGTGAGTGATTATTTTCCAGGAGTATTTGGATCTAAGCCCCAAGATTGTTCGAGCATAGGTCTGAAGGTTGTTATATTCCTCTCGATACGCATGCGGAAAATGTAGTGATGCAAAAGCAAATGATGCGGAATGAGTTTAAAGAGTGCTGTATTATATATGTAGATGATGGAACTCCACGGATTGCCTATCAGTGGATGAAGCCGAAGTAGGAGAAAGGGGGGAGAAAATGGAAAGAATTCAACCGTTAGAATTTCAAGCGTTGCATCAAAAAGAGGATATCACGGTTCTAGACGTTCGTGAAGTGGCGGAATTTCAAGCTGGGCATATTGAAGGTGCTGTGAATGCACCGCTCAGCACGTTAGAGAATGGATATCAGCAGTTGGATGCATCCAAACGCTATTATGTGATTTGTCAAGGCGGTATGCGTTCTGAACGTGCCTGCCAGTTTTTGGAGACAAAAGGCTTTGACGTGGTAAACGTTGAAGGTGGCATGAATCAGTGGAAAGCTTAAAGCAAATGACCGAGGTGCAACTCGTACCTTTTTAGCAGAAGTTTCTGTAGGAGAGTTGGACGGTGGAATGTGATTAATGGTAGAACGTTGCTTAGTCTAGGGGCTCAGATAATGGGCTTAAAATTTTGAGTGGATGATAGTAGTTGTCTAATTAAAAAGAAGATTAAAAATAATAGTAAGTTTTTTCTGGAGATATATAAGGATAGTAATATATCTTGAGAATACAAAGTCAAACTAAATGTTAAATTTAGAAAGAAAAGTAATTAAAATCATTCTTAAAAGAAATAATAATTAGAGATTTCAACAAAATAATAACGATAGTAGATAAAATATTTAGTGAATCAATGAAAGAAATACAGACAACACTTCATAATAGATATAGTGTCTAAAAAATGACAAATTAAATCAATGCCACAAGATATAGAAATCAAGTCATTTCGGAAGTAAATGGAATAAAATTTTTAAAAATAAAAATATGGTTTTTTTGAAAAAAAAACAGAAAAATAATAGAATTTTCTTGAAATAGATGTTATAGTGTTCATTAGTAAGAAAAAATAAATAAAAGGGGAAACTGATATGAAGAAATATTTTAAAATTATTTTTCTTTCATTATTATCGTTGTTAACAATGCTGTTTACTCACGGCACTGCTAACGCCGATGGGGTTAAGGAATTAACCAATGTTATTACAAGCGTTGAATTATTAAACGCAAGTGATACACCTCAAACTACTGATAGTGAAGGTGTATATCAAGTCAGAACTGATTTAGCTTATAAGTTAAGAGTTTTATTTGACTTGAAGAATTATAACGGGAATTTGTCAAATGGAGATTACTTCACATTTAACATTCCAGCACCAATGGATGTTTATAATGGTACTCTTGAATTGACAGATCCTAGCACAAGAGTTCCAATTGCTGATGCAGTTGTAACAAAAAACGGTGTAGCTAACGGAGGAACTGTTAAGGTTACATTAAAAAACCTTGAACAATATCTAGCTGCTACTGGAGGAGATGTAGTAAAAGATGTTAGCGGGAACTTCGCGGCAACCTTTAAGTACAACTCAGATGTAACTAAGAAAGAACAACCTTATGTTTCTAACGCAATGAAGAATCAAGTGACACACTTGTTTACTTCTAAAACGATTCAAGGAACTGTAGAAGGTTATGAGAACTTCGCTAAAGCTGGAGGTCAAGTTTCTAATGAAGCATGGGAATCTCCAAAACTTGCAGCTATTAACTCTCCAAGTTCAGGTGATTACTATTCAGCATGGCGTGTACGTGTTAACACAGGTGGCCAAGATTTAGGTCCAAACGTTGTTGTAAATGATAGCTTACCAACAGATTCTAAATATGCTGCGATTCAATATATTCCAGAGTCACTAAGAGTATATAGCGCACCTTCATTAAATGCAGGAACTTCTGCTGCTGGTAGGGATTTTGTTTTACTAACAGAAGGTACTGATTATACAGTAAAATGGAATGCTAACTATACTACTTTAGACATTACATTAGTTGATGGTACGAAGAAATACTGGATTGAATATAAAACTACTACTCCTAACGATGGACAAAAAGTAGCTAATACTCTTTCTGTAACAGATGCAACTGGAACACAATTGACTCAACGTAGTAACAATACTAGAACTTCAATGACAGCGGAAGCTACATCATTATATTCAGGTACAATTGTGGCTGCTACAGCTTACAGAATTAAAATTAATAAAACAGATGCATTTAACTTTTCACCTGTAAATGGCGCAGTTTATACAATTACTGCAGAAGATGGTTCAACACAAGAAGTAACTACAGATGCAAAAGGTGTTGCTATCACAGCAGAATATGCACAATCTTTTGCAGGAAAAACATTTACAATTAAAGAAAAAACAGCTCCACAAGGATACAAATTAGATCCTAAAGAGTATAAAGTTGTTTTAGGGGCAGCTGGATCAACAGTTAACCTTAAAGATGAGCCAGTACCAGCAACTTTAGATATCGTTGCTAAGAAAAACCTTACTGGTCGAGCATTAGAAAATGAAGAATTTACTTTCAATTTATACGATTCTGAAGATAATTTAGTAGGTACAGCTAAGAATACACAAGATGGAACAATTACGTTCACAGGTGTTGAATTTAAATCAGCAGGTACTTACAACTATTCAATTTCTGAAGTTAAAGGATCAGCAAAAGGTGTAACTTATGACACTGAGAAAAAACCAGTAGTGGTAAAAGTTACTACTGAAAATGGTGCTCTAAAAGCTACTGTAACTTCAGATGCAGTAACATTTAATAACACATTTGAAAAACCAACTGTAAAAGTTGCATTAAATGCTAATAAAACATTAGCTGGACGTGACTTAAAAGCAGAAGAGTTTTCATTCCAATTAATTGATGGTGCGACTTCAAATGTTCTTCAAACAAAAACTAATGCTAATACTGGTACAGTAACATTTGATGAACTAACTATTGAAGCAGCAGGTACTTATAAATATCAAATTAAAGAAGTTAAAGGTTCTTTAGCAGGTGTAACTTACGATGAAAGTACAGTAGAAGCTACTGTTGTAGTTTCAGAAACTGCAGAAGGAAAATTACAAGCTAAAGTAACATATTCTAACGAAGATAATACTTTTGAAAATTCATATCAAGCATCACCAGCAACTGCTGAGTTTAAAGTAACTAAGAAGATGACTGGTAAAGCTTTAGCTGATGGAGATTTTGAGTTCACACTAACTGATCCAGACGGCCAAGAAGTTCAAACTAAGACAAACAAAGCAAATGGTGAAGTTTCGTTCGATGCAGTTTCATTTACAAAAGCTGGAACATTTAACTACACTATTAAAGAAAAAAATACTGCAAAAGCTGGTGTGACATATGACGCTTCTGTTGTAACAGCAATTGTTACTGTAACAGATGATGGCAATGGACAATTACAAGCTGCAGTTGAATATAAAGACGGAGATTCTACATTTGAAAACAGCTATGCTGCGAAATCTTCAAAAGCACAATTTGTTGTAACTAAAGAATTAGCGGGTAGAGCATTAAAAGATGGCGAATTCTCATTTGAACTTAAAGATGAAAATGGAGCAGTATTACAAACTAAACAAAATACTGCAACAGGAACAGTAACATTTGATGAAATTTCATATGATGCTGCTGGAACATACAACTATAAAATTGTTGAAAAAGAAGGTTCTATTGCTGGTGTAACTTATGACAAATCAGAAAAATCTGTGACAGTAACTGTGACAGATGATGGAAATGGTCAATTAACAGCTGCAGTGAAATATGCTAACGATGATACTACTTTCAAAAATAGTTATAAAGCTGGTCAAGCTAAAGCAATGTTTGAAATTACTAAAGTATTAAACGGACGTGATTTACAAGCAGAAGAGTTTGAGTTTGAATTAGTAAACAACAATAATGAAGTAGTTGCAACTGCGAAAAATAACGCAGCTGGTGCTGTTTCATTTGAACAATCATTCAATGAAGCTGGAGAATATACATTTACTATCAGAGAAGTTAAGGGAACTAAAGGTGGTATTGAATACGATACTACTCAAGTAACTGCAACAGTTAAAGTAACTGATGATGGCAATGGACAATTACAAGCAACTGTTGAATATAAAGACGGAGATCAAAAATTCGAAAATAAATATACAGCAGCTGCAGTGAAGTTAAATATTCCACTTAAGAAAGAATTAACTGGACGTGACTTACGTGAAGGTGAATTTGATTTCGCTTTAGTTGATACAACTACTGGAACTACTGTCGCAAATGCGAAAAACGTAGCAACAGGTGAAGTAATTTTCAAAGATGTTGTATTTGAAAAAGCTGGAACATATAAATTTATTGTTAAAGAAACTAAAGGTTCTGATGAAACAATTACTTATGATGAAAGTGAATTAGAATTAGTAGTTGAAGTTACTGATAATGGCGAAGGTCAATTAGTAGCAACTGCTACTTTCGTAAATGGAGAAACATTTACAAACACATTCACTCCACCAGTTGTTCCAAATCCTGAAGTACCAACAACAACTACTACTTCAGAAGAACCTTCAACAAGCACAACAGAAGGTCAACCAGGATTACCAAATACAGGTCAAGCAAGTACATTTGTAACAACATTCTTGGCATTCTTAGCTCTATTAGCAGCAGGTGGTTTAACATTTAAAATTGCTAAAGACAAGAAGTAATTCTGTTTAACTATTTTAAGTAAATATGTAAAGTAAAGTATCTAATCCTATCTATTATAGGATTAGATACTTTTTGTATTGATTTTTCATCAACACGATTTGACAAAGAGTTAAAATTCATTCTTATTAAAAAAAGAAGAATATAAAAAAGAGACTGATTGTGCGAATCAGTCTCTTTTAGTATGCTAGTGATTAATTTCCGGGAGTTTTTGGATTTGAGCCAAATGATTGTTCAAAAACAGGTCTTAAGGTGTTAATCATATCTGCTGTACCTTCGATTGCGATTGTGTATACTTTATCTCCTTTTTGAAAAACCCATTCGTATAGGTGTTTTCCATCTGAGAATGATACTTTCATTAAGAAGGAGTCCTCACCAGCAAATTTAGCTTTTACACCTTGGAGACTTGTTTGATCTTTTTCCTTTTGCCAGTAGTTATATAAACGGTCCGCAATTAATCTTGCGCTAAAGGTTTCGTTATCACCAAGTTTAACAGTCTCTTTAGTGTATGCGTTCATTGATAATACATTGTATTTGTCTGTTGAAGAATATTGGAATTGTTGTTTGCTATTTTCAGCTTTGTATGCAACCCAATCTTTAGGGATATTGATATAACCAACTTTTTCACTCCCCACACGTTGAGTGTCTGCAAGTGATACTTCTTTTGCATCAGAAGATACGCCAGTAGTTGTCGTTTGAGCTGTTGTAGTTGGTGTAGCTGTAGTTGCTTCAGTTGTTGGTGCCGCAACTGTTTCCGTTGCTTTCTTTTCTCCGTTTCCGCAAGCCGCTACCATTAAAGCAGATAGAAGCGTTGCAGATGCTAATAAAATTTTGTTTTTCATAGTAAAGGTTCTCCTTACTAATTATAGTGTGTTAGTGATTATTGTCCTGGAGTTTTTGCATCTACTCCAAACGATTGTTCAAAGATAGGTCTTAAGGCATCCAGAGTTTCTGCTTTACCTTCAATGGCGATTGTGTATACTTTATCTCCTTTTTGGAAGACCCATTCGTACATGTATTTTCCATCAGTAAATGATACTTTCATTAAGAAAGCTTCTTCTCCAGCGAATTTTGTTTTTACTCCTTTTAAACTAGACTGTTCTTTGTCATTTTGCCAGTGACTATATAAACGATTCGCAATTAACTCTGCACCAAAAGTTTCTCCGCTATTAAGTTCGACAGTCTCTTTGGAGTATGCATTCATTGTTAAAATATCGTATTTATCTGGTGAAGAGTACTGGAACTGAGTGCCGGTGTTTGCAGCTTTAAAAACAATCCAATTTTTAGGAACATTCACGTAACCAGTATCTTCGCGTCCAATTCGTTGAGTATCAGCCATTGAAATTTCTTTCGTTTTAGAAGAAGAGTTTCCAGTTGTACTTTGTGTCACAGTAGTTTGTGCCGTTGTAGTGGGTGCAGCTGTAGTTTCTTTAGCTACTTCCGTTGTTGGTGCTGCAATAGTTTCCGCTGTTTTCTTTTCGCTATTCCCACAAGCGGCTACCGTTAAAGCAGATAGAAGTGTTACAGAACCTAATAAAATTTTGTTTTTCATAATAAATTGTTCTCCTTATAAGTTATTATATTTGTATTATACCACTTAATCATTAAAAATCAAATAGGGAAATTTTTGCTAAAAAAAGGGGATTGATAGAGTATAACAAAAGAGACTAATCGCATGGATTAGTCTCTTTTAGCATTTTTAGATTATTGTCCTGGAGTTTTCGCATCTAAGCCCCATGTTTGTTCAATCAAGTCAAACATTTTTTGAAGTGTTTCTTTATCTCCTTCAAAACTTGTTGAATACACTTTATCGTCTTTTTGGAAGACCCAAATGAAGAAATATTTACCTTCTTTTGTAAGAATTTGGATTAGAAAAGCATCCATTCCAGCTACTTTTGTTTTTGCGCCTTGGATTTTATCAATTCCATCAGTTTTTTTGTATGTGCTATATAAACGGTTCGCAATCATTTCTGCGCCCCATGTTTCACCATTGCCAGGTTGTGCTTGTTCTTTAGTGAAGGCATTTAATGTCACAATATTGTATGCATCTAATGCAGAGTATTGATATTGAGGGCCGCCGTTTAAATCTTTGAATTCTTTCCATTCTTTAGGAACATTGACATAACCAACATCTTCACGTCCGATACGTTGAGTATCTTCAAGAGATACTTCTTTTGTTTCAGAAGAAGTTCCTGCAGTTGTCGTTGGTGCTGCAGTAGTTGGTGTAGCTGTAGTCACTTCTGTTGTTGGTGCTGCAGTTGTTTCCGTTGCTTTCTTTTCTCCGTTTCCGCAAGCCGCTACCATTAAAGCAGACAGAAGCGTCACAGAACCTAATAAAATTTTGTTTTTCATGATGATTGTTCTCCTTAAAAGTTGTTGTCACAAGGTTATTTTAGCATTCTTTAGATTGAATTTAAATAGAGAACTCATTTTTCTCGAACTGTGAAAATGTGCGAATCAGTCTCTTTTAGTATTGTCTAGGAAATTTTGGATCTAAGCTCCATGTATTTTGTAAAATAGATCTTAATGAGTCAATTGTTTCTTCTGTACCTTCGATTGCAACTCGATAGACGAGATCTCCTTTTAGGAAGAACCAATCGAATAGAGTTTTTCCGTCTGTAAATGTTACTTTTAATAAGAAAGCTTCTTCTCCAGCGAATTTTGTCTTGACGGCGTCTAAACTAGTCTGTTGTTTGTCATCTTTCCATTTAACATACATGCGGTTCGCAACTGCTTTTGCTCCCCATGGTTCCCCATCGTTAAGTTTAAATTGCTCTTTACTAAAACTTCTGAGTACTAAAACAGTGTATTTATCTGGTGAAGAATATCCGAATAGATCAGGATTTTTTGAGCTGCTGTATACTATCCAATCTTTAGGGACATTGATATAGCCAATATCTTCACGTCCGATACGTTGAGTATCTCCAAGTGAGACGTCTTTTGCATCAGAATAAGCGCTAGCAGTTGTTGTTGGAGCAGTCGTAGTTGGTGTAGCTGTAGTTGGTGTAGCTGTAGTTACTTCTGTTGTTGGAGCTGCCGTTGTTTCTGTTGCTTTCTTTTCTCCGTTCCCGCAAGCCGCCACTATTAAAGCAGACAGGACAGTCACAGAAGCTAATAAAATTTTGTTTTTCATGATGATTCTTCTCCTTGATTTAGTTCAGATATTTGTTTATTTCCCTGGAGTTTTTGGATCTAAGCCCCAAGATTGTTCAAGAATAGGTCTTACTGTTACGACTGTATTCTCTGTTCCTTCCAGTAAAACGTCATATACTTTTTCTCCTCTTTGGAAAACCCATTGGAACAAGTATTTGCCATCTTTCAATTGAATTTTAATAAGGAAAGCATCCTCGCCAGCAAATTTTGTCTTTTCCTTTTGCGTTTTTTCGACTTTAGGATTGTATTGCCAGCCTTCATACAAGCGGTTAGCTAGTAACTCAGCCCCAAAAGTTTCCCCAGCATTGACGGTTAATTGGTCTTTGCCATATCCATTGATCGTAATCATATTGTATGGATCTTTTGAAGCGTATTGGAATTGAGGGCCACCGTTTGGATCTTTGTATTCTACCCAGTCTTTAGGAACGTTGAAATAACCGACATCCCTGCGGCCTACACGTTGAGTGTCTGCAAGTGATACTTCTTTTGTTTCAGAAGTTCCAGTCGTTGTTGTAGGAGCTGTTGTAGTTGTTACAGTTGTAGTTACTTCTGTTGTTGGAGTCGCAGTTGTTTCGGAGGCTTTCTTTTCTCCGTTCCCGCAAGCCGCTACCATTAGCGCCGACAGGACAGTCACAGAACCTAATAAAATTTTGTTTTTCATAATGAACGTTCTCCTTAAATTTGTTATTAATCTTAACAATTTTAAATTTAAACTAATATCATAGGTGGGATCTCTTATCTAGAAACTGGACTTTGATCCGTTAAGCCCCATGTACTTTCAACATAAGGGATTAAGATGATAAGTGTCTCTCTATCTCCTTCGAGTGAGACAGTATAGACGGTATCATTTTTTTGGAAAATCCAGGTCACAAGAATTTTTCCAGATTTTGTAATCAGATTCACCTGATAACTCTCATTTCCAGAAACCCAAGATTTTGAACCCCATAGTTTTTCAATGTTCTCGTTTTTCGTCCATGAGTAATAAATACGATTTGCAATGAGTTCCGCATTGTACGTATCTCCGTCTTTGAGGTTAGCTTTTTCACGAGGAATACTATTCAAGGTAATGATGTTGATATCTGTTCCATCGCTATATTGAATCACATTTCCACCTCTAAGATCTTTAAAACGGACCCAACTCTTTGGAATATCTACGTACCCATATTCAGGAGACCCAACACGTTGGATTTCTCCAATATCTAAAAGAGTGTGAGATGTCGAAGTTGAGTTTGTATCTGCTTGTGCGGTTGCTTTCGTGGTCGTTTCAGTGACTGCTTGAGTAGCTGCTTCGGTTGTAGCTTGACTCGTTGTTTCTTGAACCGTTTTGCTTGATTGACCGCAGGCTGCTAATACAAAAGGTGCTAATGCTGTAAAAGAAGTTAATAAAATTTTGTTTTTCATAAGATTCTCCCAAATGTAAACTTTTTTTTGTTTTGTTTCCTAAATTATATTAGAAGAAGAGCTAAAAAGAAAGAGGTCATTTTAAAATTGTCTTTTTGTATTGGAAGAGAGATAATAGTAGAGAAATACTTTAGAAAGAGAGTTTGGCAGTGAAGGAATTAGCATTAACATTAGAAGATACGCAGTGGGAGAAGACGGAGATTACGCATGATCGGCATGTTGCTCGCGCAATCGTTGTGGTGGATAAGGAAGGATTTTTCTACTTTGTCCGTGTCTGTAGAAACGATATCTTCGGCAAAGGGACCTTTATCGAAACGGCTGGTGGTGGTGTCGAAGTTGGAGAGAGTCCCGAAGAGGCGATTCATCGGGAGTTGAAGGAAGAACTTGGCGCTAGCGTGGAGGTGCTGTGTAAGATTGGAATGGTGAGCGATTACTACAATCAGATTCACCGTCATAATGTGAACCACTATTTCCTCTGCCAAGTGACCAGTTTTGGGAACACAGAGATGACGGCCAAAGAATTAGAGGAATTCGAGTTGTCGACCTTGAAACTCACTTATGAAGAAGCCATCGAAGAGTACAAACGATGCTCGTCGAAACCGTGGGGTGTCCTCTTAGCAAACCGCGAATTACCGGTTCTAGAGTGGGCAAATCAGTGGTTAAGAGATAGAAAATGAACGAAAAAGTAACCTGGCAGGAAGACGTTCGCCAGGTTACTTTTTTTATCGATATTTTTCTTAATTTATTCACAATCTCAACTTGTAACTACCAGTTAGGTTTGCTATATTTAAGGTGCATAAGAAGCGGTAAACAATAAGGTTAGGGATTGTTTTTCGTTTTGTTGCAAACGCTTACTAAAATAAAATGAAAGGAAGTCGAAAATCTTATGGGTAAGAGATTTTTTGATAAAAGATGTAAGTACAGTATTCGCAAGTTTTCGGTAGGAGTCGCTTCGGTTATGATTGGAGCAACTTTTTTTGCGTCTCCGATTGCACTCGCAACGGAAGCCGAAACGCCGTCAGAAGGGAACGGGACCATTAGTGAGGCGCCGGCTCTGGATAAATTGCCAGACGATGTGTTAAAAGCCATCGAGAAGGCAGAAAAAGAAGCTGAAGCCAATAAGCCAGCTCCTGATGAGGCTGCTTCGCATGAGGAAGCAAAACCAATCGAAGCAGAAACGACGACACAAGCCGCGGAAGCCAAACCGACGGAAGAGAACACTTCAACGGAAACTTCTACCACTGAGACGAATACAGCAACAGAAACAACGAAACCACGCGAAGTCAATGGTACGGTAGAAAAAGTCGACCAATACAAAGCGGACAAACCAGCAACGAAAGAAGAAATCGATGCTGCGAAAAAAGAAGTGACGAAGAAGGAATATACCGTATTCCCAACGCCGCAAAAGGTAACTTATGGAGATGGCGTCACAGCACTTGAGGGAACTGTGAACCTTGTCTTCAGCGATAGCCTTGATATTTATACACGGAATCGTGCCAAAGAAGTCCTTCAAGCAAGTAATGTATCGTATACAACGAGCACGAAGGAAGCCGAAGGGGCAACGAATATTTTCCTTGGAGTACATGGGGAGTCTCCGTTAGCGGAAAAAGAAGTGCAAGATATCTCACCAGACTTATATAACAAGATTGATGCGTATGTGTTGCGCGTGAAAAACAATAAGATTTCAATCGTCGGAAAGGATACCGATGCGGTGTTCTTTGGCCTTACGACATTGAAACATATGCTGGGTGAATCACCAACTCCAGTTCTTCGTGATGTAACTGTAGAAGATTACGCAGAAGTGAAGAACCGTGGCTTTATCGAAGGGTACTATGGGAATCCTTGGACGAAGCAAAACCGTGAAGATTTGATGCGTTATGGTGGCGAATTGAAATTAACACAATATTACTTTGCACCAAAAGACGATCCATACCACAATGCGAAATGGCGTGAACTTTATCCAGATGAAAAACTCGCTGAGATTCGTGACTTGGCGCGTGTCGGAAATGAAACGAAGACGCGTTATGTGTGGACTATCCATCCATTTATGCATAACAAGATGCGTTTTGATACGGATGCTTTATATAAACAAGATTTAGATGTTATTAAAGCAAAATTCACGCAATTACTCGATGCAGGGGTGCGTGAGTTTGGTGTGCTTGCCGATGATGCGGCATGGCCTGTGGGTGGCTACAACAGCTACAATCGTTTAATGCATGATTTAACAGACTGGTTAACGGAAAAACAAAAGACTTACAGCGGTCTTCGTAAAGATATGATTTTCGTACCAGCATGGTATATGGGACAAGGAACCGAAGATGAACTTCGCACGCTCAACGAACACCTTCCAGAAACGGTTCATTTAACATTAACTGGGGGTAAAGTTTGGGGTGCCGTGGATCAAACTTTCCTAACAAACTTGAAACGCAATTTAACAGAAGGTGGCAAGAAGTACAATCCAATTCAATTCTGGATTAACTGGCCATGTAACGACAATACGAAACAACACTTAATTCTTGGTGGCGGTGAAAAATTCCTTCATCCAAATGTGGACTTATCGCTTGCTCAAGGAATTATGCTTAACCCAATGCAACAATCTGAAGCGTCTAAAGTAGCGCTT
>ERZ773180.1398-NODE-1398-length-12095-cov-19.076993_pt1 | contig 12095 bp, 11 predicted proteins | sample MGYA00511080_ERZ773180 | MGnify/ENA primary metagenome ERZ773180 (study PRJEB29015, sample SAMEA2738175) | human oral metagenome | biome: human oral; feature: human-associated habitat; material: saliva | place: China | collected 2178 ...
AGTATTTCCGTGCGGTGTCTCGTTTGACTGCGTTGGCTCGTGAGGGCATGCTCGGTGAGGAGGCGGAGCGCTAGTTCCGCTGTTCGCCGGGGCCGAGCTTTGGCCGGCTCGGGTTTTGATGCGCTGTTCTTTCTAGTCCCGTGAGACTCGAAGCTCGCCCGGTTTGCATGGTTAGCTTGGTTAGTCTGGTTTACCTGAACCGCGCCAACCCCTCTCATACGTGAAGACCCTCGCCGGGTCGCTTAGGAAGCACCCGGCGGGGGTCTTTGTGTGAGCGAGAACCTGGTACGTGACGGGAACATGGCGTGTCGCTCGCATGGTTTCTTCCCTTGCCAGGGAGTTATGCGGGGGTAGATGTGGTTGGAGTGTATAATTTTGCGTGTAGCCTCCGCGAGGTTCTCGCAAAGCACCCGTTTCTGCCGCATGGTTGCGGGCTAGTTTCGGGTGGCTATTTCCCTTCCTTTTCGGAGGGACTTTCATTGAGGGCCGCGTCGAGGGTGTTACTTTCGCTACCGTGGGTGTATTTCCCTTCCTTTTCGGAGGGACTTTCATTGAGGGGCCGTGATGCATCCAGATGAGATTGCAAGCCACCATATTTCCCTTCCTTTTCGGAGGGACTTTCATTGAGGGGCTTCTCGTCACGGTCTGTGACGCAGAGCTGATTCATTATTTCCCTTCCTTTTCGGAGGGACTTTCATTGAGGGTCGCTGATGCGGTGTAGCTGTCGGTCGGGGTTCTGGTATTTCCCTTCCTTTTCGGAGGGACTTTCATTGAGGGTAGTTAAATCATTAGTTAAGTTATTAGTTCGGGATTTCCCTTCCTTTTCGGAGGGACTTTCATTGAGGGGTCATGTGGAAATTGAACGAGCAGGCCGGAGCATCATTTCCCTTCCTTTTCGGAGGGACTTTCATTGAGGGGGTGGAACTTCCACTCAAACGAATTGTGGACTCGAACATTTCCCTTCCTTTTCGGAGGGACTTTCATTGAGGGCGAGGGTACGCAGGCTGTGCAGGTAATCGTCAAGCTCCATTTCCCTTCCTTTTCGGAGGGACTTTCATTGAGGGAGTGTACGTTTCACGTTCGCTAAGCCAACGACCCTATTTCCCTTCCTTTTCGGAGGGACTTTCATTGAGGGAGGAAGGAATACCCATGGGATACAGCGTTCACTGCAAGAATTTCCCTTCCTTTTCGGAGGGACTTTCATTGAGGGCGGGTTCCTTTCTTGTGGTTCTTGTTGTGGCCCGCGGATTTCCCTTCCTTTTCGGAGGGACTTTCATTGAGGGACTGTAGCACCCTTAGAACTACCGATGAGCACGGTATTTCCCTTCCTTTTCGGAGGGACTTTCATTGAGGGACCCAAAAATACAGTTTCCGGGTCGCGTTTTTTGCCATTTCCCTTCCTTTTCGGAGGGACTTTCATTGAGGGCATGTCGGTTGAGTCACGGTAGCGGGTTTCATCGCCAATTTCCCTTCCTTTTCGGAGGGACTTTCATTGAGGGAGGCTGAGCCGCCGGAGCGGGCTGTGCGGGTGCCTATTTCCCTTCCTTTTCGGAGGGACTTTCATTGAGGGTTCTTTACTCTCACTCGCCTAACCCACGCGCTAAAATTTCCCTTCCTTTTCGGAGGGACTTTCATTGAGGGCCGGGCCTGGTTGAGCAGTTGCAGGGCGTGCGTTTATTTCCCTTCCTTTTCGGAGGGACTTTCATTGAGGGCCAAATCCTCAGCAGCTTCTGGGAAGGTACCGTCGGCGATTTCCCTTCCTTTTCGGAGGGACTTTCATTGAGGGATCAGCGCCGAGATTTGGCACTCTCGATTCTGTCCGCATTTCCCTTCCTTTTCGGAGGGACTTTCATTGAGGGCGTGAGCTGACCACCCCCGCCCCCGTCATTCTGCGGCAATTTCCCTTCCTTTTCGGAGGGACTTTCATTGAGGGCCTTGAAAGTGTTCACCTTGAGGGCTTGCTCATTGAATTTCCCTTCCTTTTCGGAGGGACTTTCATTGAGGGGTAGACCCGAAGGTTACCGCCCTCATTGGCGACAACATTTCCCTTCCTTTTCGGAGGGACTTTCATTGAGGGGCGGTCTGGCATGGGGTGCCTCTCTGTCTTAGGGTGTAATTTCCCTTCCTTTTCGGAGGGACTTTCATTGAGGGAAGTGTGCCCCAACGATCAGCGCTGCCGCGCTGTAATTTCCCTTCCTTTTCGGAGGGACTTTCATTGAGGGAATTGCTGTGTTCCTTATCAATTGTTCCAGTGATGGGAATTTCCCTTCCTTTTCGGAGGGACTTTCATTGAGGGGAGGAACCCGGCGGCGCATGGCTCATCACCCGTGCGATTTCCCTTCCTTTTCGGAGGGACTTTCATTGAGGGGGCTTTGATGATGACGTGATGCCGATGACCGCCCCGAATTTCCCTTCCTTTTCGGAGGGACTTTCATTGAGGGCCTAGAATAGTAGGCATGGAACTTTACTACGCGGGGATTTCCCTTCCTTTTCGGAGGGACTTTCATTGAGGGTGGCGGCGAACGGTTTTGAGCGTAAAGAGCTGGTAATTTCCCTTCCTTTTCGGAGGGACTTTCATTGAGGGTTATAGGCAGAAACCCCTCAAGCTCACCCATAATATTTCCCTTCCTTTTCGGAGGGACTTTCATTGAGGGGCTACGGCGGTCGCCAGGAGATTGTGGACGCGGTATTTCCCTTCCTTTTCGGAGGGACTTTCATTGAGGGCTGCTTCTACCACGTAATGCGCGCTAGTGCCCGGATTTCCCTTCCTTTTCGGAGGGACTTTCATTGAGGGTGAGTGCCTGATTTGCGTAAACCACCCCCTACGCTATTTCCCTTCCTTTTCGGAGGGACTTTCATTGAGGGGGCCTTCATACTTCCTATAGCTACTTGAAAGCCTCTAATTTCCCTTCCTTTTCGGAGGGACTTTCATTGAGGGCCTCCCCAGCAGCGCTGAATGGGTAGATATTTTCTTGAGATTTCCCTTCCTTTTCGGAGGGACTTTCATTGAGGGCAAAAGGCATGGTGGTCAGGCGCAGATGGCAGGGCAATTTCCCTTCCTTTTCGGAGGGACTTTCATTGAGGGGCCGGCCGAAGCGGCCGCGGAAAGACCACTGCCATATTTCCCTTCCTTTTCGGAGGGACTTTCATTGAGGGCATCCACCGCTGTCGTGCTGACACGGTCAGCGTGTATTTCCCTTCCTTTTCGGAGGGACTTTCATTGAGGGGTGCCAGGAAGCACGTAATTTGCATTAGCCGCGTGTATTTCCCTTCCTTTTCGGAGGGACTTTCATTGAGGGCGCTTCTACTGGAGCAACGCAGAAGAACACGCCGTCATTTCCCTTCCTTTTCGGAGGGACTTTCATTGAGGGGGATCACGACGGCCCAGGCGTCCTTGCCCCACCGAAATTTCCCTTCCTTTTCGGAGGGACTTTCATTGAGGGTGGGACAAGGAACGCACCCGCCCGAAGATGCAGGTATTTCCCTTCCTTTTCGGAGGGACTTTCATTGAGGGCAAGCTACGGGCAACCGTGTCGTCGTCATCGAAGCAGACATTTCCCTTCCTTTTCGGAGGGACTTTCATTGAGGGGTCAGGATCCGGTAAGAGTTCGCTACTGAACATGATTTCCCTTCCTTTTCGGAGGGACTTTCATTGAGGGCTAGAAGGTGTAACCCCACCACGAGACGTAGACCCGGAAATTTCCCTTCCTTTTCGGAGGGACTTTCATTGAGGGACAGTTTGTGTAGAGGCTACGCTTGCCTAAAGCGTCACATTTCCCTTCCTTTTCGGAGGGACTTTCATTGAGGGGCTGAGGGACACCGGCCCGTTCTGTCGCGTCCAGCTATTTCCCTTCCTTTTCGGAGGGACTTTCATTGAGGGATTTTCGCGAGTTCAGAGCCTGAAAATAAATTTTTTTGGATTTCCCTTCCTTTTCGGAGGGACTTTCATTGAGGGGATTCGCAAGATTGCACGTCGATTCTCGCGATGCCGGGATTTCCCTTCCTTTTCGGAGGGACTTTCATTGAGGGTCAGATTCGCCGAGCATGCCCTCACGAGCCAACGCAGATTTCCCTTCCTTTTCGGAGGGACTTTCATTGAGGGTCTCGAGCAGGCCCACAACGTCGCGGGTCTCGGTATTTCCCTTCCTTATGGGAAGGGCTTTCATTGAGGCGGGTTCGCGTTTGAGGAGCTCAAGGGTGGCGACGGCATTTTCCCTTCCTTTTCGGAAGGGCTTTCATTGAGGCAACCAGAGGCTCGTGCTCAAGATGTCGCTGGATGATTTCCCTTCCTTTTTGGAAGGGCTTTCATTGAGCCTGCGCCGCGGGCTCAGGACGTGAAAATAGCGCCGAATTTCCCTTCCTTATGGGAAGGGCTTTCATTGAGGTAGCGAGCCGACCATTCACGACATATTCTGCTACTTTTCCCTACCTTTCGTAGGAACTGTCAAGAAAGCAGACTGTTGTGATGGTCCAGGATGACTGCTGGCTCGTTTGTTCTGCAGCTTGAGGTGTAGACTTTCATTGAGGCTCATCGGGGAAGCGACCGGCTGGACTCTCAGTCGCGAATTTCCCTTCCTGTTTGGAGGGGCTTTCATCGAGGTAGGTGGGCATCTTCAAGGTTAGGGGGACTAGAGGCAGATTTCCCTTCCTTTTGTGAAGGGCTTTCATTGAGGCGTCGAAGATGCGCAGGGCTTCTTCTTCGGTGAGTGCACGATTTCCCTTTCCTATTTGGAGGGCTTTCATTAAGGTCTTTCTGCTACACTCTACTGGCTGGGTAGTTCTTCGCTTTCTAGCGAAGACTTTCATTCAGGCGTGGACCACTTCAAGGTCAAGACGGACCGTTACCCCGGATTTCCCTACCTTTTCGTAGGGACTTTCATTGAGGCTGGGGTAACCAGAAGGGCGGCCATGGCGCGACCTATGATTTCCCTTCATCGTGGGAGGGGCTTTCATTGAAAAACAATAGGCGGTGTGAACGACGCTAACCCACTGGCTTTTTCCCTGCTTTTTCGTAGGAACTTTTATTGAGGTAACACAGCCCATTCGGTACCGCCTCCCTTCTTATCATTTCCCTTCCTTTTCGGAGGGGCTTTCGTTGAGGGGTTTGTTCTGGAATATACGAGGGGGCGGGGGTAGTGGATTTCCCCTTTCCTTTTTGGAGTGGCTTTCATTGAGGCACCCGCGTTGTCTCGAATAATGCACCGTCCACGTTATTTCTCTTCCTTTTCGGTGGGGCTTTCAATGAGGCGACCGCCAGCAGGCACCAGCACCGCGAAATCACGAAATTTCCCTTCCTTGTGGAGGGACTTTCATTGAGGCGCCACATATGGCCATATTGCAGCGATTTCTTATCAGATTTCCCTTCCTTTTTGGAGGGGCTTTCATCGAGGCAATAAGATCGCGTCCGTTGGTAAAGCCCAGAACGAATTTCCCTATCTTTTCGTAGGGACTTTCAATAAGACAGATTAATATCCCCCCAAGATGACCGTGGGACCGCTTGTTCTGTATCTTGAGGTGTAGACTTTCATTGAGGCGTCGAGATTCTGCGTGCAGATATCGCCGAGGCATTATCTCCCTTCCTATTTGGAATGGCTTTCATTGAGGCCCGTTTTGGGTGACGTTGGGGTCGCCATTTGACTCATTTCCCTTCCATTTTGGAGGGGCTTTCATTGAGGTGGCGGGGACATAGGCCTGTGCAAACAGCACGGTGATTTCCCTTCCTTTTTGGGAGGGCTTTCATTGAGGCGGCTCGATGATGTGGCGCGGTAACCAGCTGTCCGCGGTGATTTCCCTTCCTTTTTGGAAGGGCTTTCATTGAGGCCCGCAAGATTTATGAGCAGGACGTGCCTATGCCGCCATTTCCCTTCCTTTCGGGAAGGGCTTTCATAGAGGCAGCGCCTGGTGGGCGGCACGGGCGGCGATTTTGTCTATTTCCCTTCCTTTTTGGAGGGGGCTTTCATTGAGGCATGTATGGCCTGTAGGCGTCAGCACCGCCGTGGTAGATTTCCCTTCCTTTTTGGAAGGGCTTTCATTGAGGCTCCAAGTGGGAAAACACGGCACGTCAGCTCTACTCGGATTTCCCTTCCTTTTTGGAGGGGCTTTCATTGAGGCCCAGCAACGCGTTACGCGTCTCCGGTTGCGGCAATTTATCTACAGTTTTGGTGGGACCTTCTTTGAGGTTGGAGAACTTTCATCGTCACTCCGTGGTGCATTGGAGATTTCCCTACTTTTCGTAGGGACTTTCATCGAGGCGGCGACATGTCGGCGATTTTCTCTGATGAGGGGATGAATTCTCTTCCTTTTGGAGGGGCTTTCATTGAGGCCAGACCGTGCGGAAGGTTGATCTGAAGACTCTCGCTTTTCCCTTCCTTTTCGGAAGGGTTTTCATTGAGGCCCGTAGATGGTGCGGGTGGGTAGTAGTGTGCGGTCTATTTTCCTTCCTCTTCGTAGGGACATTCATTAAGGCATCGAGGCGGGCTCATCCCGGCTTGCGCAGGAAACACCTCAACCTTCCCTACAGTTTTTGTAGGGACTTTCCCTAACCTATTCCTGCTCCGTTCCTGGATCCACCACAGTCCAGGAACGGAGCTTTTCCTTTTCGCCGCGCAGGAAGCAACTAGGCTAAAACACCGACCGCAAACCCCGCCCGCCAGCTGCTACCCGCATCCTCCATGGGGCCCAGCAGAAAAACTCAACACGCCGGAATAGTGTCATAAACTCGCTGATAAGCCAAAACACCCCACCGTGGTGCTACCCTCAAAACCAAGCAGCCAAAGCTGACTGCCCACCATATTCGCTCACACCAAGGAGACACCGATGTCTACCCCTTACAGTGCAGGCGACGAACTTCCTATCTCACTCGTCATGCACACCGTGTACTGCCCCCGCCGCGCATGGATTGAATCCAACGGTGAAAAGACCGACACCTCACAAATGCAAGAAGGGCAATCCGCCCACAAACGAGTCGACGACCCCAAAACATCCCGCGGCACGCAACAGCGCGCAGTCACCATCTCATCAACACGCCTCGGACTCACCGGACGGTGCGACGCCATCGAACCCCAAGAAGACGGTTCTACCCGCATCATCGAGTACAAAGCAACGCCCGTACGCCGCAACGCATCCGTCACACCCGCTCACAGGGTGCAGCTCGCCCTCCAAAAAATCTGCCTCGAAGAAGCCGGCGAAACCGTCAGTGAATGCGCGGTGCACTTCACCAACCACAACAAAACTGTGCCCGTCGATATCTCAGACGAAGACATCCGCACCGCAGAAGAATACGTGCACACCACCCGCGCACTCATCGACAACCCGACAGCGCCGCAACCCCTCGAAGACTCACCCCGCTGTAGCTGGTGCTCCCACATCTCCGTGTGCCTACCCGACGAATCCCACGGAAAGGAAAACATTACGCGCGTCGTCGCTAGCAACCCCGACAGTCAAGTAGCGCACCTCACCACGCAAGGATCAAGGGCGACCGTCCAGCAAGGACGCCTCATCGTGCAGCACCTCGGTGAAACAATCAGCAGCGTACCCCTAGAACGTGTGCACAGCCTCGTGGTCCACGGAAACATCGACGTTTCCTCCGCACTTCTACGAGAACTCATGTGGCGCAACTGCACCATCATCTGGTGCTCCAGCACCGGCAGGGTCTACGGCTGGTCGCAACCCGGCACCGGACCGAATGGGCTGGCCCGCGTGCAACAACACGTCCTCTCAGCGCAGGGGCACCTGCCCATAGCGGCCGCCATGATTGCCAGCAAAATCTCAAACCAGGCCACCCTGCTACGCCGCAACGGACACGCCGCAGACGCATGCCGCACCATGCGAGACATCCAGAAACACACGCCGCAAGCTACCTCAATCCCGGAGCTGCTCGGCATCGAAGGTGAAGCCGCCTCGCTCTACTTTGGTAGTTTCGCGACCATGCTCAAAGAAGAGGTGCTCACCGAACTCGGCTGGACCTGGGCCGGACGGCAGGGGAGAGGAGCCAACGACCCCATCAACATCCTGCTGAACTACGCCTACGGTATGCTCAGTTCGGAGTGTATTCGTGCGATTCTCACATGCGGGCTTGACCCTCATGCCGGGTTCCTGCACAGCAGCTCACGCAATAAGCCGGCGCTCGCGCTTGACCTCATGGAAGAGTTCCGCGCCGTTATTGCGGATTCTGTGGTGGTGTCTCTTATTAATAGGAAGCAGGTCAAGGCATCGACCTTCACCACGGTTGGTGGCAGCTATCGGCTCACACCCGAAGGAAGGAAGACCGTCATCGCCGCGTTCGAGAAGCGCATGGCTACGGAAATTACCCACCCCACTTACGGGTACTCGGTGACGTGGCGCCGCGCTATTGAGGTGCAAGCCCGCATGCTCCTGGGCGTAATTAACGGAACTACCCGCGAGTACACGGGGGTGACCGTACGATAATGCGTGATGACGCCCGACGAACACTTATCGCTTACGATGTGCCCAGCGACCGGCGGCGCGCTAAGCTGGCCAAGCTCATTCTTAGTTATGGGGACCGTATTCAGTACAGCGTCTTCATTGTGGATGCGGCCCCGGCTAAGGTGCGGCGCATTAAAGATGAGGTTCAGGAGCTGATTGATCCGGATGAGGATTCGGTACTCTTCTGCGACCTGGGGCTGCTAGCCCGGCTTGATGAGCCGACCTTCAGCTACATCGGCAGAGTGCGCGAGGTGACCGAATCGGATGCGCTCATTCTCTAGCCGCGTGCTGCTCATTCGCTAGCGACGCGCGGCAGGGGAGCGGAGGAATGACGAGTTCGATTGCGGACTGGTAGTAGAGGTGGGGATAATGGCCTTTGGAGGCTTTGTCTGTCTCCGTGAGAACCTGGCACGTGACGTAATGTTGGCGTGTCGCTCGCGTGATGTTTTGGCTTGTCAATAGTGTTTAAAGGCCTGATTGGCTGAATGCTTGTTTGGGTATACGTTTATTTCCCCGCCTTCTGGCGGGGACTTTCATTGAGGCTTGGTTGCAGTCGTCACAGTCGCACCTGCTTCCGAATTTCCCCGCCTTCGGTCGGGGACCTTCATTAAGGTGACCGAGTAATCGACCATTCGATTCGGTGGCGAGAATTTCCCTGCCTTCGGGCGGGAACTTTCATTGAGGTTTTGCTGAAATGGGAAATGTTTAAAGCTGCTCCGGTAATTTCCCCACCTTCGGGCGGGGACTTTCATTGAGGTCTGGTCGCTGAAGGGCTCCTGCAGCGCTCCATGAACATTTCCCCGCTTTCGGGCGGGGACTTTCATTGAGGCTTGTTCGGTGATGGTGTCGCTGACCAGTTTACGGGCATTTCCCCACCTTCGGGTGGGGACTTTCATTGAGGCTCCCGAACCGCTCCGTACCAAGACCTACCGAGAGAATTTCCCCACCTTCGGGTGGGGACTTTCATTGAGGCTTCAATACCTAGTCCCAGGTTTCCACATATTAAGATTTCCCCACCTTCGGGTGGGGACTTTCATTGAGGCGGAAACCCGCTTCGCTCCGGGTCAATCCGCCTCGGCGATTTCCCCACCTTCGGGTGGGGACTTTCATTGAGGCGTACGAGAATCCCGACGGGGAAATCTTCGACGTAGAAATTTCCCCACCTTCGGGTGGGGACTTTCATTGAGGCATGCCAAAACCACCATAAAAACCCGACACCACCCCCATTTCCCCACCTTCGGGTGGGGACTTTCATTGAGGCATGGGCGACCTTAAACGAATCCTTCGCAATTCCGGTATTTTCCCGCCTTCGGGCGGGGATCTTCGCTGTGGTTCTGAATGTGAATCGGGAAATCTCACGCGGGTTGCGTAGCCCCGTTCTAGAAACCAAGCTGGTTTTTAGAATGGGGCTCTTCTCTTTAAAACATGAAGATGGGCTAGACGCGGTACCCACTGCAGATTCCTCTTGCCAACTATCTGAGTCTGAAATGACCAAATCGGATGCGCGTAATCTGTAACAACGCTATGGTGAAGTCATGTATAGAAAACTGAGTTGATTGCGCAGCAGAGGTTCTGTAGGGATAATGGAGAAGTCTAATGAATCCCTGAGATATACCTTCTTACCTGCTCCTTGTATCTGTTATGGTGCGAGCTTTCATTGAGGTATGTAGTGTCAAGTCTTTGGGGCAAATCATTAGAAAATTCTTCTGGGTTACGAAAATGTGAGCCCAGAGGCTTTCTGTGCTCAGCCTCTCCTCTCCTATCTGTTTAACGGTGAGGGGAGGCTGTAAGTGTATATATGTAATGTCAATGTTTTGGGGTGTGGGGTTATCTGTAATTGAACATCTTGGAACTTAATGCTATCTTGAAGACATCAACTGGTTTGGAGATTACTTCAGTAGCTCGCTGAAGCGACTCTAGCCTCGACCTTGGAGGTGAAAGATAACGACCCCGCTTATGACCTAGACAAAAAGCCGCCCGCTACGCGAGGCGCAACGGGCGGCTTTAAAAATATATGAAGTTCTACCGCATTAAGCGGGGGCTATGCCTGTTGGCGCAGACATAACCCCACCAGTATACCGGGCACCAAGGACCGACTCCTAATTTACCCCGGATGCTGACCGCTTGTGTGGTTCTATGTCTACCCCTTCAAGCCCCTGTGCCACCGTAATTTGCAGGGTAAATCACGGTGGCACAGGGGAGGGGGTGAGCATACCGAATGGGTGACGTGACGAAAACGCGCGCACCATTCGGAAAACCGATGTAGCTTAAAGCTATACAAGCAAACGTGCATGTCCAACGCATCGAAGCAAACGTGCACCCAACATATAAGGAGACAACCATGTCCCAGAACGAGTCCCAGAACACCATCACCCTCGCCGACCTCATCGAAAACGTCAAGCTCGGCGGCGGCTCCGTCCTCACCTCCATCACCGAACTCGAACCCGCCGCAGGCCCCCACGCATCCGTGGCACCCGCCAAGTTCGTCGACGGCTCCAAGTCCGTCTTCGCCTACGAAACCCGCTACATCGTAGAGAAGCCTGAAGGCCAGGACGAACCTAAGAAGGAAGAAGATTCCAAGGACGCCGAGAAGTCTGTCAAGGGCAAGTCTCAGAAGGTAGTCCTCATCGACAGCAAGCAGTCCGAACTCAATCGCGCAGAAGCCGCCATCGAACAGGGCTGCCAGTACGGCGACGAAGCGGCTGTAAAGATTCCCCGCGCCGTCGTCACCTACCAGACCGAAAACGGCCCCGTCGAATACAGCGACATGGAGCTCTCCCACCGCGTCTTCGACGGCCACTTCCGCGCCGGTCACGTCGACGGTAAGCCCATCACCGAAAACGACCAGTACCGTGCACTGCGCAACTGCACCCCCGCAGACATGAGCGCACTGCTCAACACCGCCCCTGCAGCGCTCCTCTTCGGCGCATGGGACTCCACCCGCAAGAGCAACCAGGTCCGCCTGCGTAGCGCCCTCGTCGGTGAAATTATCGGCGTCCTCGCAGACCAGGATCCTGGCGCTGAACACCGACAGGCACGCCGTGGCGGCGCCCGCGTCGACGCCGTAGCCGCCAGCGTAAAGCTTGGCGCCAAGGAACTTAACTCTCTCGTCGATGACCAGGAAGCTGAACTGAGCGCCAAGAATGTTGCCGCACGCCGCAAGGAAGTAAAGACCGCCAAGGCTGATGCTCGCATCTCCGCTTCCACTCTCGGCCTGGGTAGCATCCCGCCCTCGCTCGAAGAAACCGGTGCTGTTGCATGCCGCCGTATCATTCGCTCCTGGGTTCTGAGCCTCGCCACCCTGCGCCAGCTGCGCTTCGGTCAGGACGAGACCAAGAACGTTGCTGCCCGTGCACTCCTTGCCGCACTCGGCCTCAACGCTATCGCCCGTGCTGAGCGTGAACTCTACATCCGCGCTAACTGCGACCTGATCGAATCCGCCGCACCCATTGTCACCCTCGACCAGCGTTTCGGTGAGAAGAAGCCCTTTGCACCCCTGACCGTTGAACACACCGACCAGCTGCTCCTCGAAGCTATCGAGAACGCCAAGAAGGCTGGCGTGGCTGACTGGAACGGCCAGACTTTCAAGGTTGAAGGCAACCCCATCATCATTAAGAACGCCACCGCGGAGGACGCTGAATAATATGACG
>ERZ773180.1400-NODE-1400-length-12085-cov-71.655445_pt1 | contig 12085 bp, 10 predicted proteins | sample MGYA00511080_ERZ773180 | MGnify/ENA primary metagenome ERZ773180 (study PRJEB29015, sample SAMEA2738175) | human oral metagenome | biome: human oral; feature: human-associated habitat; material: saliva | place: China | collected 2178 ...
GGTGTGAATATGGGTCACCTGCTCGGGCAGGGTTCCGGTGCGTTCCGCCTCCGGCAGTAGGGGCGCCAGCACCTGCTGTGCGCTCGCGGGCAGCTCGCGGTAACGCAGCGTTTTTGGGCGCGCCGCAGACTGCCCCCGCTCGGGCTGGTGCGTGGGCTGCTGCTCGGAGTGCTGGTTGGTGTTCTGCGAAGGGGTGCTGTGCGGCATGGGTTCCATTGTAGAGCGGCGGGCTACACCCCGACCTGCCGCCGGTCGCTCGCTACCCTGAGCGTCGGCTCCGAACCCGCTCGAATCCTGCCCCGACCCCGAGCTCAACCCTAAACCTGACCCCGAGCATAACCCCGCCCCGGCACCGCCCCAGCACCGCCGACCCCGTAGTCAGCGCGCACATATCAAAAAATCTGCATGCTTTAGGCGTATATGACGATAAAATAGTTTCGTGGCTCAAAATAAGATTATTCTGTATTACCAGTTCGCCCCCATCGCCGACCCGCAGGCGGTCATGCTCTGGCAGCGTGCCCTCTGCGAGAAGCTCGGCCTGCGCGGGCGCATCCTCATTTCCAAGCACGGCATTAACGGCACCCTCGGCGGCGAAATCAACGCGGTCAAGGCGTACACCAAGGAAACCCGCAAGTACCCCGGCTTCAAGAACATGGAGTTCAAGTGGTCCGAGGGTGGCGCGGAGGACTTCCCCCGCCTGTCCGTGAAGGCACGCGACGAGATTGTGGCTTTCGGTGCTCCCGACGAGCTGCAGGTGGACGAGAACGGCGTCGTTGGCGGCGGCGTGCACCTGAAGCCTGAAGAGGTCAACAAGCTTGTTGAAGAGCGCGGCGACGAAGTGGTCTTCTTCGACGGCCGTAACGCGTTCGAGGCGAAGATCGGCAAGTTCAAGAACGCTATCGTTCCCGACGTGCGCACCACCCACGACTTCATCCGCGAGATCGAGTCCGGCAAGTACGACCACATCAAGGACAAGCCGGTCGTCACCTACTGCACCGGCGGTATTCGCTGCGAGATTCTCTCTGCGCTCATGAAGAACCGCGGCTTCAAGGAGATCTATCAGATCGACGGCGGCATCGTGCGTTACGGCGAGAAGTACGGCGATAAGGAACTTTGGGAAGGCTCGCTCTACGTCTTCGACAAGCGCATGCACATGGAGTTCACCCCGGACACCGTCACCATCGGCAAGTGCGAACAGTGCGGCGCCCCCTCGAACAAGTTCGAGAACTGCTCCAACGACTCCTGCCGCGAGCTGGTTCTGCTCTGCCCCGAGTGCGCAGCTGATGACGCGAAGCGCCACTGCGTGCCCGAGTGCTCGGTGGACCGCGAAGCAGCTGAGGCGAACGCCTAATGGCAGCCGCTAAGGGCAGTGCGGTTCAGATTTCTGAACCTCGCATTGAGGAGCACCCGGCAATGGTCGTTGCCGGCGTTTCGCAGGTGTTCCCCCTGGATGGCGACTTCTCCTCGCTGTGGGATGAGCTGAATCAGAAGGCGTCCCCGGCGATGCTGGATGTTCTGAAGGTGACCCAGTACCTGGGCGTGTGCACTCAGCCGAACCCGAAGGGCCAGGTCCGCTACACGGCGGGCTTCCTGGTGTCGGAGCCGGCGAGCGCGGCGAAGCTTGGCCTGGGTGTGCTGGAGTTGCCTGCGAGCACCTACGCGGTGGTTGAGGTGACCGGCCCGATTTCGGAGTCCATTCCGGCTGGCTTTGCGAGCTTTGAGGAGGCGTTCTTCGCGAAGAATCCGCAGTACCGCCCGGTGGGTGGCCTTGAGGTGTACGGTCGCGGCGATATGCAGGCGGCTGATTACCGTATGGAGCTGTGGGTTCCGCTGGTGAAGCGTTCCTAGGGCAGTTTGTTTCTGCCGTTTTAGTTGCAGTTTTAGCTGTTGAATAGAAGAGCTCGGTGGTGCGATGCATTCGTACCGCCGGGCTTTTCTGTGCCCTTTCGGGTTGGTGCGGGTGATACGTGTAGTGAAAGCGGGGGAGTGGTGCTCTGTGCGCAATACTCCGAAACAAAATACTTGACATGTAAAGTATCTGGGTTTAGATTTAAACCACCAGCCCGGCACTACACAAGCCCGAGCGCAACTCGCTAAGGAAAAACCATGAGCGCCCCCACCAGCCCCACCAACCCCACCAACCCCACTAACCCCGGCACTCCGCAGCTCGACGAATCCATCCGCATCAGCCACCTCGAACCCATGCGCGGCGACGAGAAGAAGCTCGGCTTCCTCTCCTTCGGCCACTGGGCTGAGGTCCCCGGCTCCCGCGTACCCTCCGCCGCAGAATCCCTGCACCAGGCAATTGATCTCGCCGTAGGTGCCGAAGATATCGGACTGGACGGCGCATTCTTCCGCGTGCACCACTTCGACCAGCAGCAGGCGACCCCCTACCCGCTACTCTCCGCAATCGCCGCCAAGACCGAACGCATCGAGCTCGGTACCGGCGTGATTGACATGCGCTACGAAAACCCGCTCTATATGGCAGAGCTCGCCGCCATGGCTGACCTTATCGCGGCGGGCCGGCTGCAGCTGGGTGTCTCCCGCGGCTCGCCCGAATCCGTTATCCGCGGCTTTGAGAGCTTCGGTTACTACCCGGCAGAAGGCGAAAACGAGGGCGATATGGCGCGCCGTCACCTCGATATTTTCCTCAAGGCAATTGATGGTGAGGGCATGGCGCCCAGCGCTCGCGTGGCGGGCAAGTACGCCCCGGTTCAGCCGCAGTCGCCGGGTCTGCGTGAGCGCATCTGGTGGGGCGCGGGCACAGATAGCACCGCCGTGTGGACCGCGCAGAAGGGCCTGAACCTCATGTCTTCAACCCTGATGCTGGAAGATAAGGGCATTCCCTTCGATCAGCAGCAGGCGCAGCAGATTCGCCTCTTCCGCTCCGAGTGGGTGAAGGCGGGCAATTCGGGTGTTCCGCGTGTTTCGGTGTCCCGCTCGGTGCTGCCCATTATTGATGAAACCTCGGCGCGCTACTTCGGTCGCCGTGCCGCGGAGGACTCGCAGGATTACACCGGGATTATCGACAATAGCTTCTCTCGTTTTGGCCGCAGCTACATTGGTGATCCGGCGGATATTGCCGAAGAGCTCGCCCGTGATGAGGCGGTTCAGGCGGCGGACACCGTGCTGCTGACCATCCCGAACCAGCTGGGCGTGTACTTCAACCTGAAGATGCTTGACGCAATCGTGAAGGAGATTAAGCCCGCGCTGACCACTAAGTAAAGCCCCTGAGGTGAAGACTCCGCAGAACCTTCTGCGCTAGCAGGGTTTCGCGCCAGCGTGCCGCCGTCGCTTCCGTGATGGGCGGTGGTCGCTGATGAGCGCGAACTTTGCCGCCTCCCGAGGGCAAGGGGGCGGAGCACGTGCGGCAGCCCGCACAAGTGGACAATTGGTCAGTTATCACTGTATAGTCATCGTATGCTGACTATTGCTTCACGCCTCGACGTCATGAACCGGCTCGGCCGCGCCATGGCCGACCCGACGCGTTCCCGGATTCTGATGACCCTCCTCGGCGGCCCGAGCTATCCAGCCGTGCTCTCGCGCGAGCTGGAGCTGACCCGCTCGAACGTGTCCAACCACCTGACCTGCCTGCGCGATTGCGGAATCGTCGTCGCCGAGCCCGAGGGTCGCCAGACGCGCTACGAGATCGCCGACCCGCACCTCGCCGCGGCACTGACGTCCCTGATCGACGTCACGCTCGCGGTGGACGAGGCCGCGCCGTGCATCGACTCGGCATGCTCGGTGTCGGGCTGCTGTGGAACGGCGGCGGGAGCATGAGCGAGACCCTGACCACCGCGCGCCGCGCGATGCTGCACCGGCGCGTCCGCTTCATCGTTGGCTTCACGATCACGTACAACGTAATCGAGGCAATCGTCGCAGTCTGGGCAGGCGTCCTCGCCTCGTCCGCGGCGCTCATTGGCTTCGGGCTCGACTCGGTTGTCGAGGTACTCTCGGCCGCGGCCGTCACCTGGCAGTTCACCCGCAAGGACCCTGAGCGGTGGGAAACGGTCACCGTCAAGGCCATCGGCATCGCGTTCTTCGCGCTGGCGGCCTACGTCTCGATCGACGCGGTGCTGGCCCTGGTCGGCCAGGAGGGCCCCGACCGCAGCCCGCTGGGTCTCGGCATCACCGCGCTGAGCCTGGTCGTCATGCCTCTGCTGGCGTGGATTGAGGTCCGCACCGGGCGGGAGCTGGGCTCCAAGAGCGTGATGGCCGACGCCAAGCAGCTCATCCTGTGCATCTACCTCTCCGGTGCAGTGTTCATCGGCCTCGTCCTCGACAGCCTGTTCGGCTGGTGGTGGGCTGACTCGGTCGCGGCGTTGGTCGTGGCGGTGCTCGCGGTGCGCGAAGGCCTGGAGGCCTGGCGCGGCGACGTCGAGTCGCCGTTCGAAGTGCTAGAGGACCTCGAAGACGAGGACGACTGACCCGTCACCCGACGATGAAGAGCCAGTGCTGCAACCCAGACATGCGCTACGAAAACCCGCTCTACATGGCTGAACTTGCCGCCATGGCCGATCTCATTGCGGCGGGTCGACTGCAGCTGGGTGTGGACTTCAACCTGAAGATGCTTGAGGCAATCGTGAAGGAGATTAAGCCCGCGCTGACCACCAAGTAAAGGTCCTGAGGTAAAGACCCTGAAGTAAAGACCCGGTGTCAAGCTGTTTTTAGCGCTCTGCGACGCGCTGAGATGCTTGTTCCCATACAGCTTGAGCCATACATGTAGCAATGCCCCGGCAGGCACCCGCAAGGGTTACCGCCGGGGCATTACTATGCTCACGTTCTTAGAACTCTTTCGTCTTTTCCCAGGGCTCAATAGCGCCCGGCACCACCTCAAAAAGCGGATGCGCACACGCCGCCAACTCGCCGCGCGCCGCCAGGCGCTCGCTCAACCGATGCTCCCACTCCGGGTCGCGGCCCGCCACCTTGTGCCGCAGAAAAGCGAACTCGTACTCCAGCTGACCCAGAGGAACGGGAATTAGTGCGACCGAAGCATACGGATTTTCTGCCTTGTCGGCACCGTTTTTGTTGGCTTTATCAGTGCCGTTTTTGCCTGCGCTATTTTCGCCTGCATCATCTTCGCCCCCACCAATCAGCGCACGGTTGAAAGAATAACCGCGGGCGTCCGCCTCATCCGCCAGCCCCGACAGGTAGGCGGCAACCGCCTCCAGCGGCTGCGGATGCGCACGAAAACGAATCAGCTGCGGATGATTCGTGTACCCGCGCGTCAGACCCCGCAGCACCTTCTGCGCCAGCAGGGTTTCACGCCAGCAAGCAACCAGGGCGCGGCGATCAAGCAGGGAAGGGTGAAGGGACCAAATACGCACCCTTAGCCCTGCTCTTCTGCCGCATGTACCTCAGCAACGTTCTCGCCAGCTGAATCAGCACCCGCGTGCTCGTCGCTAAAGTGCAGGAAGCTCTTGAGCACCAGCTCACGCACCGCATGCAGCAGGGTGTCGCGCGGATGCTGCTCCTGCGTACCGCGTGCCGCGGCGGCAGCCTCGTCATATTCAGGCCAGGACAGCAGCATGGCAAGAGCCGCCACAATCTGACCCACGGCAAGCTCACCATCGCTCGCCGACGCAAAGCCAGCCGTCTCGGTGGACAGCAGCTGGGTGCGGCACAGGCCCGAACCGGCACGCAGCAAAATGACGCTCGGGTGCTCGGCGCCGGGGCGGCCGTGGCGTTCCTCGGTGACGTCCTCGGCGACCTCCAGGTGCACGGCGAGGAGTGCCTCATCGTCCATGGCGGCGAGGCGGTCGTAGCGGCGCACAGACTCGGTGAGGGCGCGGGCGATGGGCTGCTGAATCGGGTAGGTGATCTCCTCGAAACGCTGCAGGGGCTCGGTCACGCCTGCCGCGGTCGCCTCGGTCGGGCGGCGCAGCCAAATCATGCCGAAACCAATAGAATGAACGTTCCGGGAAGCGAAGTCGTTCAGGTACGCCACGTAGGTCTGCTCGTAATGGCTGCGGTCGCGGTTCTCGCTCGCATCCTTCAGCCAGGTCTCCGCGTAGGAGGCGGGGCTCAGCGCTTCACGCTGAATAAACCACGCCTCCGCGCCGCCGTCGGCAACCCAGGTGCGCGGGCGCTCATCCCACGGACGCGGTGCTTCCGGGTCCTCGGAATCGCGAATAATTTCCCAGTTGCCCAGCATCTGCGCGCGGCCACTGGGCACCAGCACCGACGGCAGCTGACGCACCATCGTGCTCACAATTTCGTCACCGGGCAGGCCGCCGTCACGGTAGGTGAACTGCTCCTCGGCGCTCTCACCGGCAACGCGCGGGGTAATCACGAACGGCGGGTTCGACACCACCAGGTCGAAAAGCTCACCGGCGACCGGCTCCAGCAGGGAACCTTCACGCAGGCTCACGCGCGCCTGCGGGTTCTGCGGGTCAATATTGAGCGCCTGCGCGTTCAGCAGCAGGTTAAAACGGGTGAACGCCAGGGCACGCTCCGAAATATCGGTGGCGGTCACGTGCTCAGCGTGGGTGAGCAGGTGGAAGGTCTGAATACCGCAGCCGGTGCCCACATCCAGGGCACGCTTGACGGGGGTGCGCTCGGTAATCTGCGCCAGAGTCAGGGAGGCGTGACCAATGCCAAGCACGTGATCCTTACGCAGCACTCCGGGGCGCTGATGCGCACCCAAATCGGCGGCAACAAAGATTTCGGTGCCGTCATCGGCTGCGTGCGGGCGCAGGTCAACGCTCGCGGACCAGCGGGCAGAATCGGCAGCGTCGCGCTCAATCAGCGCGGCATCCTCGAAATCAACCAGGGCCTCTGCGAAAACCTCGGCTGCCTCAGCCTCGGTGAGCGGGCGAGCCAGCAGGAAAAACGCCAGCAGACGCGCCAGGTTCTTCTCCTCCACGCTGTAATCGCCGCGCAGAATGTGCTCCACACGCCACAGGCCCGGAACCACCTGGTCACGAGCCATCGCCTCAGCCGCCTCAACACCCAGCAGCTCCTGCACAGCGTCATAGCTGTAGTTCAACGCCAGCAGGCGTTCACGGATGCGGGTCAGGCGGGCGTAATCATCGCTGCGGGGAGCATCCGCAACGGCGGCGTACTCAGGGGCGAAAGTGGCGGCAGAAATAGTCATGCACACCATTCTACGCACCCGCCGCAACCGACCGCCCGAGTCAGGTGCGTTGGGAACACCGCACGGACTAGCGGGGAAGAAGCCCTCACCTCATGAGCTCCGACCCGCCCACTGACCAAAACTGTCATCTGCGCAAGAGCGCCCACCGCATCGCATACACTGAAACCATGAGTAATCTGTACCCCGATGAAAGTATCAGCGTCGACAAGTGCTGGGAGCGTCTGCACGCGAACACTCTCGGCCGCCTCATCCTCACTGACGGACAGCACGTCGATGTGCTGCCCGTGCTCTACGCCGTCGCCCACCAGAACGACAAGCAGGAAATCTACATCCGCACCACCCGCGGCAACAAGTTCTCCTCCGTGGTGGTCAGCCGCCGCGTCGCCTTCGAAATCGACGAAACTCTCGAAGACGGCATCCGCTCCGTCATCGTGGTCGGTATTGCGCACTGGCTGCCGCCGGAAATGACCCCGCAGATTGTGCGCACCTTCGACCTGCCCGACTCCGAAACCCACGAAATGCAGTGGGTGCGCATCGCGCCGCAGACCGTGTACGGCCGCGAATACCCGCTGCTGCCCGCATACCTGGACGGCACCCACCCCGACTCGGACACCCTGACCAGCTAGAAGGGTTGGCTAGCGGGCTAGAAGTGCAGGTGAACGGGCTAGAAGCACAGATGCGGGCGCCGTGCGGTGCGCCCCAGCACCCGCACACCCACCCCCTGTGCACACACCACCGCTTCCGGTACCGTATGATGTACCGAGTACCCTGCGCACACGTGCAAGCTCAACACGCCCGGTCCACATCAACCAGAACCGGGCTAGCTCGCCCCGCGCCGGGCCACCACGCGCTCGCCGCATGAAACGCACCGAACGCACCACATAAACCCAACACAAATTACACCCCCACAGATCACCTCACCCCGCGTACACCACAGCCCGTCGGCACCCACAAGCGCCAGCGTAGGTTATGGTTGAATACGTAGCTTTTCAACACACAGATAGAGGAGTGCCGTGCCCGCTCAGGCAAAGAACGGAAAAGCCCTGCTGATTGTGGAGTCTCCCTCCAAGGTCAAAACCATTAGCAGCTACCTCGGCGAGGACTACCTTGTCGACTCGTCCATGGGCCATATCCGCGACCTTCCGCAGCCCTCCGAACTGCCCGAAAACCTCAAGAAGAGCCCCGTCGGCAAGTTCGCTGTCAACGTTGAAGAGAACTTCGAACCCTACTACGTGGTCAACCCCGACAAGAAGAAAAAGGTCGCCGAACTCAAGCGCAAGCTCAAAGAAGTAGACGCGCTCTACCTGGCAACCGATGGTGACCGCGAAGGTGAAGCCATCGCATGGCACCTGAAGGAAGTCCTCAAGCCCAAGGTACCCGTCTACCGCATGACCTTCCCCGAAATCACCCGGGAAGCCATTCAGCGCGCCTTCGGCGAACTGCGCGACATCGACCTGCACCTGGTCGACGCGCAGGAAACCCGCCGCATCCTCGACCGAATCTACGGTTACGAAATTTCCCCCGTGCTCTGGCGCAAGGTCGGCCGCGGCCTCTCCGCAGGTCGCGTGCAGTCCGTCGCAACCCGCCTCGTGGTTGAGCGCGAACGCGAACGCATGGCATTCGTCGCCGCCAACTACTGGGACCTGACCGGACGCTTCCTGACCGCATCCTCCGAAGGCTTTGACGCCAAGCTGGTCGCCGTAGACGGCAACCGTGTCGCCACCGGCAAGGACTTCGCTGACGACGGCACCCTCAACACCTCCAAGGTCACCCACCTGAACGAGGAAGCCGCCCGCGCGCTCGCCGCAGCCCTGCAGTCCGCCGCGTTCTCGGTGCGCTCCGTTGAGACCAAGCCGTACAAGCGCCGCCCGGCAGCGCCGTTCACCACCTCCACCCTGCAGCAGGAAGCCGCACGTAAGCTGCGTTTCTCCTCCCGCGTGACCATGCAGGTGGCGCAGCGCCTCTACGAAAACGGTTACATCACCTACATGCGTACCGACTCGGTGGCACTGAGCGAGCAGGCAATCTCCGCCGCACGCCGCCAGGCATCCGAGCTGTACGGCGCAGAATTCGTGCCCTCCGCACCGCGCGTGTACACCTCCAAGAGCAAGAACGCGCAGGAAGCCCACGAAGCAATCCGCCCCGCCGGTGACACCTTCCGCACCCCGGACGCTGTGCGCGGCTCCCTGTCCAACGACGAATTCCGCCTCTACGAACTGATCTGGAAGCGTACCGTCGCCTCCCAGATGGCTGACGCGACCGGTTCCACCGCCTCCGTGCGCCTGGGCGCCGTAGCATCTAACGGCCAGGACGCCGAGTTCGCTGCATCCGGTACCGTCATCACCTTCCGCGGCTTCCTCGCCGCCTACGAGGAGGGCGTTGACGCATCCCGCGTGGCTGAGCGTGAGGCGAAGGACGCTGAGAAGCGCCTGCCGAACCTGACCACCGGGGAGGCGCTGACCGCCGAGGCGATTGAGCCCGCCGGCCACGAGACCCTGCCGCCTCCGCGCTACACCGAGGCGTCCCTCGTGAAGACCCTGGACGAGCTGGGCATTGGCCGCCCGTCCACCTACGCGGCGGTTATTTCGACCATCATGGACCGCGGATACGTGAACGTTCGTTCTGGTTCGCTGATTCCGTCCTGGATCGCGTTCTCCGTGGTGCGTCTGCTCGAATCCAGCTTCGGCCCCTACGTGAACTACGAGTTCACCGCGCAGATGGAAGAAGACCTCGACCGCATCGCACGCGGCGAAGAATCCCGCGTCGAATGGCTGGGCGAGTTCTACTTCGGCGGCGGCTCCAAGCGCGGTCTGAAGTCCATCGTCGATAACCTCGGCGAGATTGACGCCCGCAGCATCAACTCCATCCCGATTGCGGACGGCATTGTGCTGCGCGTGGGCAAGTTCGGCCCCTACCTGGAAGCCGAAGGCACCCTCGACACCGAAACCGGCGAACTGACCGAACCGATCCGCGCGAACGTACCCGCCGACCTGGCACCGGACGAACTGACCGAAGCGAAGGCACGCGAACTGCTCGAACAGGGCAAGTCCGACGGCCGCGTGCTCGGCGTGGACCCCGTCTCCGGCAACCAGATCGTGGCACGCGACGGCCGCTACGGCCCCTACGTCACCGAAGTTATCGAAGAGATGACCGAGGAGCAGATTCAGGCGTACCTGGACGCGCAGCCGACCGAATACTACAAGAACGGCAAGCCCAAGCCGAAGAAGAAGCCCAAGCCCGCCAAGCCGCGCACTGCGTCCCTGTTCAAGTCCATGGACTTGGCAACCGTGACCCTGGAGCAGGCACTGCAGCTGATGAGCCTGCCGCGCGTGCTCGGTACCGACGCTGAGGGTGTGGAGATTACCGTGCAGAACGGCCGCTTTGGCCCGTACCTGAAGAAGGGCACGGACTCCCGCTCGATTGGCAGCGAGGAGGAGATCTTCACGATTACGCTGGAGCAGGCTCTGGAGATTTACTCCCAGCCGAAGCAGCGCGGTCGTGCGGCGGCTAAGCCTCCGCTGGCTGAGCTGGGCGTGGACCCGGTCAGCGAGAAGAAGATCGTGGTGAAGGACGGCCGCTTTGGCCCGTACATCACCGACGGTATTACGAACATTACGGTTCCGCGTGCGGAGTCGGTCGAGTCGCTGACCCACGAGCGTGCGGTGCAGCTGCTGGCTGACAAGCGTGCGAAGGGCCCGGTCAAGCGTAAGACCGCCGCGAAGAAGACCACTACCGCTAAGAAGACTACGGCTAAGAAGACGACCGCAAAGTCTACTACCGCGAAGAAGACGACCACTCGTAAGACCGCGGCAAAGAAGACCGCCGAGTAGCCGAGCGTAGTTCTATCTGAACTGAAGGCGCAGGATGCGTCCCGAACCCCCTGCCTGGGGTGGGGCGCCTCCTGCGCCTTTTGCGTGCCCGGGGAATGCGCACTCCGGCGCGTTTTTGTGCCCGCGCTGTGCTGATGCTGGGCATCCGCCCGGATTGTTTGCGGAGTGAGCCGCGTCTCTGACAGACTGGAAGAGGCGCCGCACCTGCGGTACCGCACACAGATAATATCCCGCCGCGCGGCGGGGGAGGGGAGCGCACCGTGCGCCTGGGAGTTCTGGATGTCGGGTCGAATACGGTCCACCTGCTACTGATTGACGGCAGCCCCGGGGCGCGCCCCGAACCGTACGCGTCGCACAAGATTCCGCTGCAGCTCGTGCAGTACCTCGACGCTGAGGGCAATATTTCGCAGGAGGGCGCGGACGCGCTGACCCGCTTCGTGACCAGCGCCCGCGACTTCGCGATTGAGAATGAGGCGGAGGACCTGCTGGCGTTCTCCACGAGTGCTATCCGTGAGGCGGGTAATGGTGCGGCGGTGCTGCATCAGGTGCGTGAGCAGACCGGCGTGAGCTTGAACGGTATTTCGGGTGATCAGGAGGCGGCGATTACGTACTTTGCGGTGCGCCGCTGGCAGGGTTGGGGTGCGGGTCGCATCCTTGATTTTGATATTGGTGGCGGCTCGTTTGAGTTTTCGACGGGCACGAATGCGCTACCGGATGCGGCGATGAGCGTGCCGTTGGGTGCGGGCCGTTTGACGCGTGAGTTTTTTGATGAGCAGCCGCCGAGCCCGAAGCAGGTGAAGCGTCTGCGTAAGTATGTGCGTGAGCAGATTGCCCCGGTGGCGGAGAATCTGTTGCGTTATGGTGCGCCGGATATGACGGTGGGTACGTCGAAGACGTTCCGTTCGTTGGCGCGTATTTGTGGTGCGGCGCCGTATTCGGCGGGCCCGCATGTGAAGCGTGAGATGCATCTGCAGGATTTGCGTCTGTGGACTCGTCGCATGGAGGCGATGACGGTGTCTGAGCGTGCTGATCTGCCGGGTGTTTCGAAAGCGCGTGCGGAGCAGATGCTGGCGGGCGCTATCGCGGCGGAGGCAGCGATGGAGGCGTTTGGGGTTGAGACGATGCGTGTGTGCCCGTGGGCGCTGCGTGAGGGCCTGAT
>ERZ773180.1401-NODE-1401-length-12072-cov-10.773404_pt1 | contig 12072 bp, 7 predicted proteins | sample MGYA00511080_ERZ773180 | MGnify/ENA primary metagenome ERZ773180 (study PRJEB29015, sample SAMEA2738175) | human oral metagenome | biome: human oral; feature: human-associated habitat; material: saliva | place: China | collected 2178 ...
TCAAACTCACGATTGATACAGAAATCATAATCTTTATTAAAACGTTCGAAATAGCGAGCTGACTTTAGTGCTGTAGAAATAGAGCGCGGATAATGATAACCTTGGTGAACTCTAGCTTGATTAATATATGTAGCTCTTCTGAATGGTGTAGGATCACCCTCTAATACAATAACTTTCAATCCCCTTTTCGCACAAAAGAGAGCTGAGTAGAGCCCATATAATCCAGCACCAATGATAATTTTGTCATATCTTTCCATATGCTCATCTCCATATCCCCATTATTTCTAACATGAAATTCATTAAAAGAAAAAAAATAAATAATCATGCATGAAAAAATACAAAATTACACACATAATTATACAATAATGCCAAACTTCCCTCAACCGACACCTAAACTCTAAATTTCATTTAAAAATATGCGAAGAAACCTATCTAAATCTTAAAAAAGAAAAGTGAAGGATATTATCATCTTTCACTTTTTAAGTAATATTACTATTTATTTTTATTATCTAAGAACTTTCCTGCATCCTTGATAAAACTGATACAGATTACCATCATAATCATCGCTAAAGGAAATGCCGCAATAATACTTACAGATTGTAAATTACTCATTGAACTCTGTGAGAAGATGAGTGCAATCGGCAATACAACAAGCAGAATACACCACATGAACTGAATTGCCTTATGTGGATGTTCCCCTTCATCAAGTTCATGATAGCTATAACAAGAAGCTGTATATGCGATAGAATCAAAGGAAGTCGCATAAAATGCAATCATTGTTAATAGTACTAACACCAGAATGAATGGTGCTAAAGGCATTGTATCAATTATTTTGAGGATAATTTCATATAAGCTTGTACCCTGTTGGTACATTGCAATATAGTTCTGAATACCTTGTAACTGTTGTGCAAAAGAGAAATTTCCTAAAATCATAAAACTAATTAAAGTTGAACCTACACCAAAGACATATCCACCAAGGATTGTTTCTTTAATAGTTCTACCTCTTGAGATATTACCAATGAAGAATGGTGTCGCAACACTCCATACCATCCAATATGCCCAATAGAAAATTGTCCAATCTTGCGGGAAGTTTGTTGTACGTTGTGGATCAGCATAAGTAGATAACTCAAAGAAGTTCTGAACCATCTTGCCAAATGATTGTAAACTAAGTTCAACGATACTACGGAACTGCCCTCCAAATAATAGGAATATTACTAATAATACTGCAAATAAGTAAATACATAAGTTTGCAAGGAAGGAAACACCCTTAAATCCATGCAGTAAGGAATATGTATAAATAATGCATGTAATCACAATAATAATGATAGTAAGAATTGTTTCACTAATTGTGATATGGAATAACTTCGCAATAATACTTGTCATTAATGGGGTCGCAAGTGTAAATGTAGTTGCTGTACCAGCAAGTAAGGCAAATACTGCAAATAAATCAATTAACTTACCAAGGAAGCCATCAATATGCTTACCAAGTAATGGACGACACGCCTCTGAGAACTTTTGACGATTTACCTTACGTACATGTAACATGAAGCCAAATGCAACCGCTAATACGAGATAGAAACTCCACGGAATAAAACTCCAGTGAAATAACGGATAAACGTTAGACCATTCTTCCATACCAAGTTTTTCAATATGTGCATTGCTTGCATATAAAATCCACTCCGAGAAAGAATAGAACAGAATATCTGCCGCAAGACCTGCGGTAAACATCATGGCACCCCAGTTAAAGAAACTATACTTAGGTTTCTCATCCTGGCCACCTAAACGAATTTGTCCATACTTTGAAGATGCGATATAAATCGATAACAAGAAGATACCTAAACCGATAATTAAGTAATAGCTACCAAATGTATCTCCAAAGAAGAATCGTATCTGACTTACTGTTGTATTCGATTCATTTGGGAATACAAAGAATAATACTGATAGAAATAAGATAAATATTAATGGAACCAATGTCACAAACCAGTCAATTTTCTTCTTCATAGTTATTCTCCTTTATAGCAGCGATAGCTACTATCTTCTTCGATTAATTCATCAAGACTATCAATCTCTTTAACACCACCTGCATGCATTGGATAGCCCTGCAAGTTAAATTCATCAAAATGTTCGAACATTGCGATATCATCCCAATAAATCTGTGTATTCTTCTTCTCTTTAAACTCAAGTTCTAATAGTTCCTTGAGTTTTATTCCATCCTCTTTTGTCCATCTAGAGATTCCATACAACTGCCATGCATGATTTCCACCTGTGCGACTGCAAGATAGCACTTTGTAGTGATCATCTAGTGTTAACATCCATTCCTTAGAGTCATTCTCTTGCCATACGCAGTTATAACCTGAATTTTCAAATTCAGAAGAGAGAATTGTAGAATCAGTTACTATCTGATCACCATCAATGATAATCGCGTTAGAGATGTAATCTTTTGCGACATACAATGATGAGATATTATTGCAGGTATCAAAGTATGGATTTTCAATGAGTGTTATCCCTTTTATTTCATTTGGTAGATTTTGAAATGCCTCTTTTAAATATCCAACGACTACGTAAATTTCATAGATGCCATTTTCGTGCAAGACTTCGATGATGGTATCAATCATTCTTTTGCCATGAACACGAATGAGCGGCTTTGGTAAAGTTTCTGTAATTGGATGCATTCTTGTACCCTTACCAGCTGCCATAATAATCGCTCTTGTAATCTTATTCATCTTTTTCTCCCTTTTGGTGATTTAGAAATTCTTTTTGAACTATGCGGTAATACACTTTTGCATAGCGATACTGTTTCAGTGAATACTCACCAAAATCAACACCTAATAGTCGCTTATATTCGCACCAATTACTCCATAGTAATCCAGCAATTGCCACATATGCATAAATCTTATATTTTGTGACCAAATCCACTTTATTTTCGTAATAAATAGAAATTAAATTATCAATCTGATCTCGTTCATAGAGTGAGTAGATACTAAACATTGCAATATCCAAATCAGGATCTTGCATGCCTGCATATTCCCAGTCGATTAAGCGAATATCTTGCTTGCCATTTTCTAATATTTGTATCATAAAGTTATCTGGGACCGCGTCAATATGTGTTAATGTCTTTCTTTTTACGTTACTCTCCACAAACTTTCGTAATGATAAAATGTGTTTCTTAGTAACTTCATAATCTTGGTAGATAGATTTCTTTCCATTCCATAACTTTTCGTAATACTCTAATTGTCCATACAAATCAAATGTATGTTTTACTTGTATATTTTGGTTATGGAATGCACGAAGAACTTTCATACATGCACGCAAGTCATCTTTACTATCTGCATTACAAACTCGTGAGTTCTCCATAAACTTTGTAATCTTATATCCGTTTTTCTCATTAATATAGATTACATCATCACAGATACGCTTGCCATCTAGTGCACGATATACAGCCGCCTCTTTCTTACGGTCAATTAACTTATCTGTGCCCTCTCCAGGAATACGCATAATATATCTTTGGTTTTGACATTCAAATAAGAATGATCGATTTGTCATTCCCTTCTTTAAAATCTGAATATTCTTAATATCTGCACAATTTGTATGTAATGCCTTTGCGATAACAGAGATAGTATCTGACTTTAAATTCTCAGACTCTTCATCAATATCACGTAAGTCTTCATACGTATTTATTTCATGAACATCTTCATGACGAACCAATTTCGCACCAATACGATATCCTTCTCCTTCAAATAAACAATCTTCCCAGAAGGAGTTATCATAGCGTGTTTTCTCCGCCATAGAAACTAAACGTTCTTTTAACCATTTCGCATCTGTATGATTAACATATGCAATACCTATACTACAATTTCCTTCATTTCTCTTATCTTTTAATACAATGTGGAATTGTTTATTTACACGTAATTCAGAAGATGGGTTTGATAGATCACTCATCATATACCATGAATTACATTCATATACAGAGAATGGATTAGTCCTAGACCAGATATCACATGGCACAATATAACTACAATCCAAATGATTTGAAACTTGTACTAGAGAATGCAGATTATTCTTTGTCGCATATTCTCGATTGATGACAAGTTCAACATTATATTGGTCAATCAAGAATTCATAAGCTTCTTTCATGTATCCTACAACCACATAGATTTTTGTAATACCAACTTCATGTAGTTGACAAATCAAACGTTCAATTAGTGTTTCGCCATATACAGTCAACAACCCCTTTGGCTTATCCATATTGATAGGCACCATACGTTGGCCATATCCCGCTGCCAAGATGATTGCCTGTTTTGGTTGATTATTCTTCATGACCTTTTCTGCATTTTTTGTAAGTCTGCCCTCTTCAGTGATAAAACCTTCCACAACCAACTCATTATATTCGCGATTAATAATACCGAGTGAAACCCCAATATTCTTAGCAAGTTGTCTTTGAGAAAGTAGCTCATTTTCTTTGAGATTACATAATATTTTAGATTGGATATCGTTCATAATATTCTCCATTTAGTATTTTTTGAACAAAATAAGTATAATACACTCCCTATGTCACGTCAACCGTGCTAACAAAAATAAAAATGAACCTCTTTAGGCCGTACGACTAAATAGGTTCATTTTTAGCTTAATCATATTTTGTTAAATTATAGGTATATACAACCCTAAGTGTGTTTTGAACATATGTTGAACTTGTTGCATATCCTGCTTGTTTTATATATGTTAAATATTGTTCTGCAGTTGTTGCTGTTTTGATAGCAGCATAATTAGGAAATTTAGTAAATTCAAAATATCCTAGAACACCAGCTTCAAGACTATCATAAGCTCTAAAGTTATCTCTAATATTTGTATATGTACCAGGAGTATATTCTTCCATTGTCGCCATATTTACTGATTTACCAGTCCAATATGGTCCTGTCTTTAGCCCAAAGTAGTTATGATATTTAGCTGATAAGGTAGATCTTCCCCAATTACTCTCTAAGATTGCTTGCGCAATAATTCCACTATTTACTTTAATACCGTATCTAGCTGCATACTTATGTACATAATATGCCATTACTTGGATAAATTCTTCATTAGAATAATTTGCACTTAAAGTTACTGGGGAGGAATTTTTTCCGTTTTCAAAATAAATTTCATCACCATTATCAACTCTTACCCAACCGTTAGCATAACTTCCATTTACAAGATAAGTATCATTAACCCATCCCGTAGCTACATTGCCATCTTTATAAATACGTTGTACACCATCATAGTTCTGTAAGCCCTGAGCTAACTGGCCGTTAATAAATAGATGCTCACCATTTCCATCTTTTCCATAGCCAGTTAAACGCTGGCCATCTTTGTAGAATTGATAATAATACCCATCTACTGGCTGTTGGTGAAGTGACCATCCATTTGCTAGTTCACCATTTACATAAAATTTATTGTCATTAAATCCTGTATATAAGTCACCATCTCTGTATAGTCGGCGCTTTCCTTCATAACTTTGTTGACCCTGTGCTAATAATCCATTGATGAAAAGATGCTCACCATTTCCATCAATACCTAAGCCCGTTAAACGTTCGCCATCTTTATAGAATAGATAGTAATATCCATCTATCGGCTGATGGTGAAATGACCAGCCATTAGCAAGAACACCATTCACATAGTACTTTGTGCTAGGTGTTTCAACAATATTGCCATCTTTATATAAGTGATATCCACCATTATAGTAGTGATACCCTTGTGCTAGCAATCCATCAATAAACAAGTGTTCACCATTAGCATCTTTACCAATGCCGGATAATAATTCACCATCCACATAGAACAAATAATACTTTCCATTTACTGGTTGCTTGTGGAAATACCAGCCATTTACCAGATCACCATTAACAAACAATCGTTTAACACCATCGTATTCTTGTATACCCTGCGCCAATAATCCATTGATAAAATAGTGTTGACCATTTCCATCAGAGCCAAGTCCTGTCAAGCGCTCACCATATTTATAAAATAGATAATAATTGCCGTTAACTGGTTTTTGATGAAATACCCATCCATTTGCTTCATGACCATCAACATAGTAATTTTTTCCTACAACACCTGTAAATCGGTTCCCGTCTTTAAAGTAAATCTGATACCCATCAACAATTTGTAAACCTTGGGCAAGAGAACCTTGAATAAAATAATGTTCACCATTTGCATCAGTTCCTAACCCAGTTAGGCGTTGACCATCTTTATAGAATAAATAGTGATATCCATCTACTGCTGATTGGTGGAACACCCATCCATTTGCTATAACACCACTTACATAATACTTGTTATCGTAAATTCCTGTGTATTTGTTTCCTTCTTTATAAAATGAATATACACCATTATACTCTTGTATTCCTTCAGCTAATAAGCCATTTACAAATAAATGTTCACCATTTGCATCTGTTCCCAATCCTGTTAGGCGTTCACCATCTTTATAAAATAAATAGTAATAGCCATCTACAGGAGGTTGATGGAATGCCCATCCATTAGCAATAGCGCCATTAATATAATACTTATTTACTGGATTACCTATAGCATTGCCATCTTTATAGAAGCGAGTCACTCCATTATAAGTGACATAACCCTGTGCAAGTAAACCATTAACAAATAGATGTTCACCATTGCCGTCAATACCCATTCCAGTCAAAATTGCACCATCTTTGTAGAATAAATAGTAATGACCATCTATCGGTTGTTCATGGAATGTCCATCCGTTAGCGATGTAACCTTGGATATAATATTTATTATTTCTAAATCCAGTAATGGCATTACCTTGCTCATAATAACGCTCTTCACCCTCAAAGCTTTGTAACCCTTCAGAAAGTAGTCCATTTATGAATAAATGTTCCCCATTACCATCTACGCCATAGCCTGTCAATCGGATACCATTTCCATAAAACAGATAGTATTTACCTTCTATTGATTGTTGATGGAATACCCATCCATTAGCAATATAGCCATTAACATAATATAAATTGTCCGCGAAACCAGTATAACGGTTTCCTTCCTTATAGTAGAGTTGCTCTCCATTATATTCCTGTAGCCCTTGTGCCAATAAACCATTAATAAATAAATGGTCACCATTACCATCTGTTCCCATTCCTGTTAGGCGTTCGCCATTCTTATAGAAAAGGTAATAATACCCATCTACTGGCTGTTGATGAAATACCCATCCGTTTGCTAGTACATCACCAACATAATATAATGAATGAGCACTTGTAAATCTAGGCTGTCTAATAACATAATTGGTACTATTCTCCGCGTGAACTTCATATAATTTTGCGGCTGATGAACAAAAAATAGATGCAATCATCAATTTGGTAAATAAATTTGCGGTTGTACTTTTTCTCATTCTCTCAATTCCTCACTTTATATATTTGAACAGGTGTTCTAGATGACATTGTATTATTAAATTTTTAGTATTGTCAAATTGCTTGCAAAGAAACATTCTATATTTTCATTTAATGATAGAAGCTAATTAATACTGATTATCTAATTTGTTTACTATTACATCTTAATATAACTAAATTATTTAACTTTCAAACCACAAAAATCTAGATAATATAGATTATCTAGATTTTTGTTAATGATTATTTTTCAGTTTCTTGTAAAGACTCTATTAACGAGTATAGTTGATATTCCATTCCATCATAATTGCTTAATTCATGCGAATAACAACTATTCCCAAATGCTTTATTTACTAGTTTCCCTATTTTCCCAGGAACTTTACTTCCAAGTAGTACTAGTACTTTTAATGGTCCACCCAAATTGTACTGCTTTTTATTATGTATATTTGCGATTTCCCTTACCATTTCACTTGTTTTAACCCACTCGCTATTTTGAGGTATGAGAACAACCGCATTATCGTGAAAAGTAGTAATACTCATCAATTGGCACAAGAACTCACACAAATTGCCAATATAAAGCATCGATCTCTGATTATCAACAACTGGGAAAACCGGAAGTTTTATAGCCAATTTTGCTAAACGAGGATAATTACCCTTACTACCCTTACCATAAATCATTGGAGGGCGTAATACGATTACTTTGAAGTCATCACTAGCTAAACTGCGAACACCAACATCGGCTTGTAATTTACTATCTCCATAAAAATTTGAAGGTACAGGAATAGTTTCTCTGTTAATTACCTTTTCGACACCAAGTGGTGTTGAGTCACCATACACTATCATTGACGACATAAAAACAAACATTTTAACACCATCGTGTTTAGCCTTCTCACATATTTCAATAGCTAAATCTGTATTTACCTTATAGTATCTCTCTTTCGTATCATCGCTAACTTCACCAACATCCGCATGTGCAATCCCAGCAACATGATATACGATATCATAGTCTGAAAATGAAGTTAATCTCCAATCTTGGTTCAATAGGTCTAATGTTACAATCGTTAAGTTTGGATAATAATCATTGGCATACTTTCGGAATGACTCACCAATGTAAGAACCAGCACCAGTAACAAGTATTTTTTTTGCAACATTCTTATCGACAACAACAAAATGAGAAAACCCTATTTTCCCTATAACTTCTTCACGAGTTTTACCTTGTACATAATTACGACCAATCATTATTTACCTCTTATCTATCTACTTCATAAAGATTTGGTTAACTCTTTCTCCACGAGCTTTTGATTCAAACTTATATTTTGTAGTACTTAGTGTATTTTTCCACTCAGAAATTATTTTTGGATTATCTAGTGTGTTTTTTAGAGCTGTGTATAGACTCTCATCATCAAGTTCACATACCATTCCACACTGGCTATCTTCGATTATTTCTTGTGCACCGCTTACTGCAGTTGAAATTACAGGAATCCCAAGCAAAATTGCTTCCACAGCAGCTGTACTATATCCTTCACTGAACGAAGAACAAACAAACACATCTGCTTTTGAAGTGTATTTATGTGGATTTGATTGGATTCCTAATAGTTTTACACAATCCTCCAAACTATCTTTCTTAATTTTTTCTTCTAACTGATGGTGATCTGCTCCATCACCAATTAACCAAAGCGAAAATTGATAACCATTCCTTTTTAGCCGTCCTACAACATCTACTAAACGTAAAAATCCCTTTTCGGCTGTTTGTCTTCCTACGGCTATTAATATGGGTTTCTTGGAGGTATCTTCAGTAATATTTTCTTTTGCTAATTCAACAATCTTACTTTCATCAATAATGTTATAGCAACAATCTACATTAACTATCCCCTGTGACTCTCTACGTAAACGCTCCGCATTGTATTTTGAAACACAGAAAACCTTATCAAATTTAGGATAATCATTGGCTAATGTTAGACCTTCATCATATCCATGCATCCATGCGTAATGCTTTGCATTTAAATTTGTAGAGTTCGCAATCATCCTTGTTGCAAGTCCATATTGAAACGCAACTTCGATATCATACTTTTCACCTACAATTTTTTGATATAAAAACTGAATCGGTAATGCATTGATAATTTTATCAAGTCCCCTAAAGTAAAAACCCAATTTCTTTTGAACATGTATATGAGGTTTTAAGAGTTTTATAAACTTTGAATCACAACGATAAATAGGAATAATAGTTATATCAAAATAGTTTTCATCCAAAAAATTACATAACTCGACTAGTACTTTTGCTACACCATCTGCGTATTGAAGATTATTTAATACAAAAACAATTCGTTTTTTCATACTTTACTCCGTATACTTATACAAGTATTCTGGTAACTTAGCTTCAATTTCCTCTGCTTCCTTCAGATACTCAGGATGTTGTTTCCAAAGTTGTGTATTCTTGATTGAATTTGCTGGATTTAATCCTGCAAACTTTCTTGTGTGTTGACTTTCATCTAAACCTAACCAATCGATAATACGTTTTGTTGTATCGTCATAGTGATAAATCAAATCTTCAAATTGAACTAGAATAACCTTTTCTGGGTTATAGTGTTCCGTCTTACGATGACTTCTTGTGTATTCATACCACTTGCAGAATACTTCTGGAGAATCTACTGGAATTACTCTGTCTTTCCACTTATACTTTGCAAGTAAATAGATATCACGTGGATCTCTTTCTACTACAACCACTTGAATGTCATTAAAGTATCTTAGATAACGATTTAAGTTAGATGGTGGTACAATCTGGTCCACCATGACCATAGGCATATTGTCCTTATTGGCAACACCCAACAACTTATCAATATACTGACGTGTGCAGTTTAAGAATTTCTCTTCCGTTGGTTTAGAACAGTATGTAATTTCATTTGGAAGTTCATTTAAAGTAGAACTTTCAGAATCCATTACCTTCAGTTTCCGTAAAACTTTACTTGGAAGTAGTTTGGAATAATAGAACACTCTTCCACGATCATATAAATCGTAGAACCAATATCCTTTAAATGTAAAATCTGTTAATGCGTCAATATATTCATAAGATAATTTCTTATATTGACCATCAAAGAATGATTCATAGCGATGATTAAAGAATGTCCCTGCATTAAAATCCACTAACTTTTTAAATCTCTTTAATGCATGTCCTGAATTATGCCTGTTGTGATTTTCAACAAGATTATATTCTAAATCTGAAATGCCATCTGGATCTTGTACAAAACGGAACTCATAGTTAGTCATCGAACAGATATTATCAAATTCAGAGAGAAAATCTGTGATTGCACTAGAGCCTGTACCATAATAACTTGCACAACTAATAATCTTCATATTTATTTTCTCCCTCTTCTCTTAATCATATTCACATACCCAGCCAGTTCTTGTCTGGATCCAGGAATCATATAGAGACATCCAAAATAAATCACAATACATAATACGATTGATATATAAACATTAATATATCCTGCTAAATAGTTGCGAGAGATAAACCCAAAGGCAACCATCACTACCGTAGATAAGATATAGTTTTTAAGTTCCAAGAAGATATCCTTTATGGAAATATAAGACATTCTTGAAGCGATAATTGTCTGCATGATTGGAAGTTGTAAACGAACAATACAACTGACGATTACAACTGCAGTAAATCCATACTTTGCCGCAAAATACAGCGAAGGTATTAAGATTGCCGCTTGTACCATATTGGAGAAGAATATGAGTTTTGGCTGTCCCTTCGATAAAGTTACAACACCACTCATATCATTAAATATTACACTTTCCGCAAGGACAAAACCCCATAATGCGATTAAGAGATCTGCATCTACCCACTTACTACCCAGCAAAATACTGCGTACGACATCACCATACATTAAGATACCTGCACCAAGTGGAATCACAAGGATACCAATCATCTTCAAGAATTTGAAATATAAATTCTTGTATTCATCATAGTTATGTTGTACCTGTGATAAACCTGCGAACAGTACACTGATAGTCGCACCAGAAATTAATGAAGTAATCTGGGCCACCATGGTCGTACCTGTCTTATAAATACCTAAGTAGTACTGAGAGAACAATGTTCCAAGAACGAAAATACCAGAGTTTGTAACTAACCATGAAGAGATTGTTTCCATCAAACTCCACATACAGAAATGCAACATTTCCTTTAACTTATCAAAGCGATAAATCAAATGTGGTTTCCATGTTGAGAAATATGTTAGTAATAATGTATTACATAACTCACCTGCAATATTACCGATGATGAGTGCCCAATAAGAGAACTTCATCAAGGCAAGAGGAACTGTTACAACCAATGGAATAAACTTTACGATAATACGGATAAAAGATAATTCCTTGTAGTTTAAGTTCTTTCTAAAGATTGCAGCCTGAATACTACTAAATGATGTCATCGGTAGGATTGCAGCACCGATGTAAATCACTCTTCCAAGTCCAGGATTACCCACAGCTGTCGCAATCTGTTCTGCAAATAAGAATATAAACAACCACAATAATATTGAGATTGTGATATTCGTCCAGAATGCAACATTGATTGATAAATCTTCATCTTCTTTTGTTTTAAATTGATGCTGGACAACATATTTCTGAAAGCCTGCATCTGTAAAAATATCTGCAAACGAAACAATCATCGTCACCGTCGCAACAACACCAAATTCTTCTGGCACTAAGATACGTG
>ERZ773180.1403-NODE-1403-length-12062-cov-7.416507_pt1 | contig 12062 bp, 8 predicted proteins | sample MGYA00511080_ERZ773180 | MGnify/ENA primary metagenome ERZ773180 (study PRJEB29015, sample SAMEA2738175) | human oral metagenome | biome: human oral; feature: human-associated habitat; material: saliva | place: China | collected 2178 ...
CAACATCAGCCTTTTCTCTTATCGGAGGATTTACTCTGTATGAATTATCCCAAAGCGCAATATGGTGTGGAGTTATTTCGCAAGTAACCTTTACTCCCTCTTTCTTTCCACGTCTTACCGCATCCAAAGAATCAATTGTGCTAACATGGCACATATGAATTCTACCGTCTAACCTCTTTGCAAGATAAACATCTCTTAAAGTCATTAAATCTTCAGCTATTCTGTAATCAATTGGAGAAAGTTCGCTTTCTGCATGTATCATTATGATTTTATCATATTTTTTAGCTTCTAAAATCGCTCTATACATTGTTGTTTCAGAAAGAACTCCCTTACCGTCATCAGATAAAAATTTTGCATTTTCAAATTTTGAATAGTCAACTAAATTTTGTCCATCAAAATTTTCTGTTACTGCAACAATTTGATTTATATCAACTAAATTTAATTCTCTTGCTCTATTCATTATGTCATTATAAGTTTCTAGATTACTGCAAATTGGTTTTGTATTTGCCATTGCGTTTACAGTTGTATATCCACCTCTTAAAGCAGAAAGTGAACCTGTTTTTAAATCTTCCTTGTAAGTAAATCCAGGATCTCTAAAATGCACATGTAAATCTACAAAAGCAGGCATAACAGTCTTTCCCTTTGCATCTATGACTTCATAGCTATCGTCAAAACTTAAATTTTCACCAATCTCTACAATCTTTCCATCTTCAATTTTTATCTCTCCAACCTTATTTGTATCTTTATCCACTAAGACTGCGTTTTTAACTATTTTTTTCACTACGACCTCCACAAGAATATAAATTGTCGCAATAATTACATCTGTATATTCCCTTTTCTCTGTTTAACAATATAAATTTATTTTGAACATTTTCATGGCAAGTTATACAACGTGGGTTTTTACATTTAATAAAACCTTCTACCTTTTCTGGTAAAACCATTGAAACTTTTTCTTTAATTTTTTCATTTTCTATAATATTTACAGTCAAATCTTTGTCGATTAACCCTAAAATCGCCATGTCCATATTTATAACATTTTCAATCTTTATCATATCTTTTTTTCCGTTTTTCTTAGAGTCAACATTCATTATAAGAGCAACTCTATAATCTGCCTTATCTAATTCTAGAAGTTTAAAAATTTCATATCCAAGACCAGGTTTAATATGATCTATTACAATACCATTTGAAATACTATTAATATTTAACATTATTTTACCTCCAATAGTTTTAAGATTAATGCCATTCTTATTATCATACCGAATTTAACTTGATTAAAATATTTTGCTCTAGGGTCTGTATCAACTTCTGTAGCAATTTCATTTACTCTTGGCAATGGGTGAAGAATTATCATATCATCCTTTGCTGTTTTCATCTTCTTATTATCTAAAATGTAAGTATCTTTAAGTCTTACATAATCAGCTTCGTTGAAAAATCTTTCTCTTTGAACTCTTGTCATATATAGAATATCAAGTTTATCCATAACTTCTTCAATTGTTCTAACTTCAACAAATTCAATATTATGGTCATTTAGATACATCTTTATGTATTCTGGAATAACAAGTTCAACAGGTGAAATAAAGATGAATTTATTACCCTTAAATTTTGAAAGAGTCTTAACAAGTGAGTGAACAGTTCTTCCGAACTTCAAGTCTCCACAAAGACCGATAGTCATATTTTCCAAAGTTTTCTTTGTTTGTGAAATTGTAAGTAAATCTGTAAGAGTTTGAGTTGGATGTTGATGTCCACCATCTCCTGCATTAATAAAAGGAACAAGTGTTACTTCTTTTGCAAGCTCTGCAGAACCTTCATGAGGATGACGCATAGCTATAATATCTGAATAGCAACCAACTGTTTTGATTGTATCTTGTAAGCTTTCTCCCTTAGTTGCAGAAGAAACTTTTGGATCTGGAACAGTTATGCAACTTCCACCAAGTCTAAGCATAGCTGCTTCAAAACTTAATCTTGTTCTTGTTGAAGGTTCAAAGAACAATGATGCTAAAATTTTTCCCCTACATTTTTCTGAATATTTCTCTGGATTATTATAAATATCAGAGCCTATCTCCATAAGTTCAAGTAATTCTTCACATGAAAAATCTTCACTGCTAACTAAATTTCTAAATTCTTTCATACAATTCCTCCTATTAAGTCATTTTGTCATACACAAAAAAAGGAAATAACAAACAGTTATTTCCTAAAATTCAAATTATTAAAAACAAATATTGAATAAAAATGAGAGTAAAAGCCCTTTAAAAAGCCTTTAACAGCTTCAACAAAAGGATATTTTACCAAATTCAAAAAAAAGTCGGAAAGACCATTTAAAACAAATGATTTGCCGACTAAAATATCAAAATTATTAAAACGGAAAAAATTAGAAACAAAAACAGAAGAGTCAATTAAACACTTTTTATTGCTATTAAAAACTGACATTTTAACTGAATTTGCCATAAAAATTACCTCCGTCAAATTTCCTTTGATTATTATACAATAATAGAATTATAAAGTCAATAGATTTTTTAAGATTACATCAAAAAAACTCCACCATTTTGGTGGAGTTTTTTATGTGTTAATTTCTAAGCTGAGGTTATTTTATTTCTATTTTAATATATTATCAAAATTATACCAACTTTTTGGATCTTCTTTGTAAGAACTGTAAACTCCTCTATCATAGTACAGCCACTTATCATTGTCTTTTATTACCAATCCACCAACAAGATTTTTTCCTTTTTTATTTTCATCAACTATATATTAAACTTCTTAGAAAAGTAAACTTCAGTTTGACATTGATAGAATGATAAAACAGTCAAATTACTGGTACGAATTCTTAAAGAAGATGTCGAAACTTGGCTATGTAATTAAGCACGGTTAGAACATCGCTTTTAAGCATAAAGACTAAGAAAAATTTACAAGAGCAAATACTATCGAAGAAGATTATTAGGAAAAAAGCCTCAAAGAAAGAATTTCAGAAAACTCCAATCAAAAGATATTCGCCGTTAAAACGTCGTACTGTAAAATTCCAAATTCCAAGCAGTTTTTTGAGGAACTTAAAAACAAAAAAAGAATACCCTTATGCCAGAGTATTCTTCATCAAAATCTGAGATAATTGAACTGTATCAAATCAGGAAAAACTACGAGAAATATATGGTAAAAGGGATAGATAGATTCTATCTTCTATCGTCTCTCCATAAAATCAAGTGAAAAGCCCTCAACAATATTCACCTCGAACGGCAAACTCTTCCCATAGCAAATGCCATTTTTTACTAGATACGCTTCAACATAGTGATGTCCTGTATAAAAAGTACTTTCTTTCCTAACTTTTTTCCCCTCAACCAATTCTGAACTATAAAAATCTCCTCTTAAAGCATTTGCTCTTTCAGCTTCTTTGCCAGTATTGGTAACTTGCCACCATATTTCATAATCCCTTAGTCCGTTAGCTTGTACTTCAAATCGCAACTTTCCATTCTTACTTAAAGCTGTTCCACTTTTTATTTCTTTCCACCTAAATCCATCACGAAAATACTTTGCCTTAATAGAAACATCTTCTATTAAGTCCTCTTTCCACTTTGATTTCTGATGATGTCTGATTGCACTTACATTGACTACTGGGAGTTGCTTTTTGCTATCCTTAAACAAGCTTCTTTTAACATATTGAATTTTATCTGTGTATGTCAAATCTTTGTTTCTGATATTAAAGTCAGATTCCAGCTGCATTAGCCATTTTTTAAATGCTTCAAAATAACTGTCATCTTTATCCCATTTGCCGGAAAGAATCTCAGCATCATTTACAGGATTATAAATACATGGGCTTCCATTTCTATTTTCAATTCCATCTTTTAAGTGTTCTATAATATAAGTTATTACATTTAAAAAATCATTGTTAAAAGAACAGGCAGATTGATACTGTTTTGCTACTAAGGTTGTGATAATAATAGAGCTTGGTTTATGTTCAATATCATCCTCAAAACACACTTCTGCGTGTCTTTTAAGGATTTGAACAATCCTTTGTAATGGTGTTCTAACTTTATATTCGGGAACCTTCTCAATAGAAGCATAAAACCTTTTTGAAATTTTTTCTCGATAGATAGAATACTTTGAAATATCCCTAAACCATTGAGCATAACCCTTGGGATTACTTGTTTCCCAGTCATAAGATACATCAAAATAGTTGCTTTTCGTTTTATCTGTTATAGCGATATATCCATCATCTTTATCATTTAAAGGGACTGATGGTAAAATATCTATATGAAAATTATCTTCATCAACATATTTTAATGTCCAACATCTTTTGCTTTCCTCTGGCTCATTAGACATTGATTGAGCGTTTGAGTATCTCTTAACAACTTCTCCTAAATCATATTTTAAAGAAAATTGAGATTGATTTTCCCGCCTTAACTTCGTTAAATTGCAAACTATGTCAATATCATAAGCCCCATCTTCCGTCAAAGGCTTAATTGCTGTTCCAAGTTTAAACGATCCTTGCAAATATATATCCGGTTTATCTGAATCAAGTTCAGAATTCTTTATGTAATTAGCAATTGAATTGTATCTATTAGTTGCCTTTTCATAATTAGAATCCGAAACATCTATCTCTTCAATAAGTTTTTTTATTTCTTCTTGGATAATGATATCTCCCAAATTATATTCCTCCTAAATTACATACTTCGCAGTTTCGGAAATTTTTTTAGAAAGACCATTCCTCGTACAACAAAGTCTTTCTATTTCTTTCGCCTCAACAAGACAATATCTGTCACTACTCAATACCATGTCTAGCATATCAGTTGGTATTTTTGCCTCATAGATATTAAATATTTTCTGTTCATACATTTGAAAGTGCTGAGAAAATCTAATTTCTTCTTTTATTGTTTTTAAGTATTCAATATGCACATTTTTAACAAGCTGTTCTACTGATATTTCTGCTGGTTGCAATTCTTCAATTAGTTCCCTTATTACTGTAATTTCTCTATTTTTCTTTGTTTCAAACCAGTCAATAAATTTTACGAGGTATTTCCCTTTTGTTATCAATCTCAAATCTCCATTTTCATAAAAACGACTTTCAGATTCATCTTTTAATTCCAATTTCGACTTAAGTTCGTTGAACGAATTATAGTATTTGTAAACCCCTCCAACTGGCTGAAATTGTTCTATTCGATTTCCTTTTATCAAAAGATATTTTCCATCTTGTTTTATTTGAAAAAGGTATGAACAGCTCAATCTTATATCTTTATTCCATCTCAAAATAGACTGTATCCATATTTTTATTCTTAATCTATTATGAAATATGGTCGCAATAAGATAAGAGATGAATGCAACAAGTAGATTGACGATTATATCTTGTATCATTTCTAAATCTTCTCCATATCCTTTATTGATTTTTTTATATGCTCTTTTTCTTCTTCCGAAAGCTTATATTTATCGAAAAGTTTTTCATCAATATTATCTATAGGTTTAGACCAGTCTATATCTGAGTTTTCTGTGAAATTTTGCAAAGGTAAATTAGAGAAAACTTCTTTATTTAACCTTTGTGTTGCTTTTAAAGTTCCTATCATAAATCTTGCGAATTTTGTTTTTATATATTGATTTAAACTTTCAATTTCACCTTTAGTTTCATAATCTCCTATTGAAATAAATGTTTGAGTAAATCCAGAATTTTTTTCTATTATTTTAGGCTCTCCTATTATTCTAGGATTTTCATTACCTAAATTACCTGCAGCACCATTCGTTGCAGCAATAATTACCTTCCAACCTTTTAAATTATGTTGTTCTGAATCAATATATATTTTGTTAATATATTTTGAAGTTAATATACCTTTATTATCATTTCCATATATTTTTACTGAATCTTTTGATGGGCTTACGTTAAATACACTTAGATTTTTTTGTAGTATTGATGTAATTAGTCTTCTTTCAGTTCCAATTATCTCCTTAAATTGTGGGTTATCTTCAAAAAGTTTTTTTGTGTTAAATTTTGATTGTAAATATATTATATTTGTTATTGGTTCAAATCCTTTATAATTGGTTACTTTATCTACAATTTCTCTTGTAATTTTATCGGGATAAAAATTTATAATTGGATGTGATATTCTTTTTGTATCTCTTACTGTTATTACTATAGAACTCGAAAGTGCTATGTCAGGGAAAAATTTTTTTGCATCAGATTCATAGCGCATAACCTTTAGATGTTTATCATTTAGCATTTTAAAATTCCATTTCTTAGGAGTTTTTCCTGCATTAAATAAAAACTTTCCTGGTGAAATAAATACTGCTAAATCTGATATATAATATCCAATTTCCATAAATAAATTATATATTTGTTTATCGCTTGTTCCTATCAACTTCTCTTGATAAGGAGGATTACCAATTACTGCTCCAAATTTCACTGTTTTCTCACCTGCCTTAATTTCATCTCTTAATGTGATTCTACTAAATGACTTCCATTGCCTTAATATGATATTTATTTTCTCATAATCTATTTTATTCTTAGCATTTTTGATATTAATTAAGTCATAAGAATTGAACCACACTGCAATATTTTCAACATTGATGTCTAATATCTCATAGAACCTTCTCGTAAATTCATACGCAACAGATGATGTCGGAATAGAGTAAATAATATCCCTTACATCTTCGTGTGAATATCCAAGTTCAGATGTCAATCTCTTATATAAGGAAACTGCATATTCTCCCGATTTACTTGCTATATCGAGCAACTTATCTTGATTAGACACAATCTCTTTTAATCCCTCTTCAGGTAATAAGCTAACCATTTCATCGCACACCTTAGATGGTGTAATAACCTCTGATTCAGACATTCTATTAAATTTTTTGATAGATGTAATTACTCTTGTAAGCGGCGCAACCGATTCATCACAAGCAAGCATTGAGATATTTTGTATCTTATAATCCAGCCTGCTACGCTTGAACGGATCCATTACCTTGCTTATCTTTTCAATGATGCCTTTATCTAAAAATAAATTCTTAGATAACCTAATATTTTCATTCGTATCAATCACGCTTAAAATATCATCAAGTGAAGCCACTTTATCCTTCGTCAAGAAAGAAAAGAATAAAATCCTCTGGTAATATGTTTTAATCTGACTTTCTAATTTCTCTATTTCTTTTTCGCTTTTTTCTTCAATATAATCCTTGCTTTCCGGTTTATCTTTATTTCCTTCAGAATTTTCGACTTCCTCAACAGCTTCATCAATATCAAGTTTATCACCTTCACCTTGATTTGGATCTATTGTAAGCCCCTGTTCAGAACCAAATTCTGCCTGTTTCTCAATGACTTCCCTAATAGTTTCATCATTTAATATTGATAAATCTACAGGAATATCCAAGACTTCATCCGACACACTTCTTTGATTGTTGTATTTACTGATTGCCTCTAATATATTAGTCGCATCTACCTCTTTAATTTTATTATGATTCATCATAATAACAGGAGATATTCTAAGCTCTTCGACAATTCTTTCTTTTAACTTGCTATTTCCATTTTCTTCTGTGTTGACATTATAAATCAACGATTTTTGTTCCTGCATTCTAAACAACCTGTCAGGATCAAAATCAACAAGTAGTGTCTGAGGTTTTAAATTCTCTTTAATAAATCCTTTTTCACTCGACAATGTTCTAATATATTGATTTTGTAGTCTAAAAATCGATTGATCATATTCTTGTGGAGATGATGTATCTTTAAAATAAAGCATAGTATCCCACTGCTCAACAGTAGAGCCGGTAAGCATTCTGTTAACAGTTAAAGTTATGGTCTTCTTATCTGAGTCTTCACATTCCTTTATTTTATTCTTTATATCACTTGGTTTTTTATATTTCTTTCCTCCATCAACTCCTGAGATGTTTATAATTTCATACTCACTAAGATTTTTAAAAGTATCTTTTTGCTTATTTAAAAGTTCTTCCATAGCGTCACAAGAGGCACAATATGGAAGTACCATTACCATATGACGGCACATCTTACCTTCTTTGATTTTATCATAATCTAAGAAACCAAGTAGGTTCTCATCTTCTTTGCTGCCATCTATAACCTGAAGCAAATCTATTATTTCAGGCTCGTTTATGAATTTCTTATGTCCATTATTTTCTTTATCTTCATTTATTGACTCAGGCTCAAATAGTTTAGAAAAGGCAAATGTAACGCCACTTCTTTTAAGAGCTTCCATTTTCTCACGAGAAGATTTGTTAGGATTAAATGCAAATCTAACCATTTGTGGGAATCCGTAATATGGATTATCCCATTCATTTATATCATCCTTATTAAGATTATTTTTATCCCATTCCTCCTGCTCTTTAACTATATCCGAGAATTGTACAAAGGAGATAATATCCTCTTTTTCAAACTCGCTACCCATTAAAATACGATATGGTGTACCGGATAGATGCAATCTAATACTTGCATTTATTTGTTTTAGTTTTTTCTCTGCTACATTTGCATCAATATTCTCATCATCAAGTTCATTAATATTGGACTTATCAGATTTTTCATACCCTGCATTTTCTAAAATTTTTCCAAAAGATTCTGCTCTTGCTCCGAAATGAGTTTCGTCAATAATAAGCAAATCAATCTGCTCTTTGAAAAGTTCTTTATGCTTATCTTTAATTTCATTGCCCTGTAAATCCTGCAAGGTTAAAAATATTACAACTTTTTTATTATTTTCCCTATTTTCCTTAATGGCATTTTCACTTAAAGATAAATCATAATCTTCTAAGAACACATACTCTGAAAAGTTACCTGCTCCCTCAACAGTTTTTTTCCATTCATCTTTTACATCAGCTTTTGCCGATACAACTAAAACGATATTCGCAGAGATTTCTAATGCACAGCAAAGAGAGGTAAAAGACTTTCCAAAACGCATAACAGCATACATAAGCAGGTTTCTTCTCCCATTCTTTACTGCTCTAATAAAACTATCTACAGCTAATTGTTGATTTGGTCTTAAAGTCCATTGTTCTCCTCTTTGATAATGAAAAGTCTGTGGAAGCCTATTCTTCGAACTATAATATTCATATTTACATGAGTTTGCTTGATAACTTTCTTTTATATCTTCAATAGCATTATCAATATCCCCCGTTTCAGCCTCCTTGAAAAATTCTCTACTATAGTAGATACCCTCTTCTAAGTCATCAGGTTTTAGTCTTTCTTTCTTTAAATCATTCTCTAGATATTGATGAATAGCATAATCTCTAAAATAAGTTTCTTCATCAATAATAGCTTTATTCTCATACTGTTTTTCAAGTTCAGGGAAAAATACTCTCCACTCGTTTAATCTTTGAGATACGGGTCTATATGTGTCGCCAACTTTTAGATAATTCGGCACTGTATTTGTTGTAAAAGCATATATGTGTGGATCTACACGACCAATAATTATTCTATCAAGTACATCTATTGCTTCTATTTTCATTTTATCCATCTATTTGCCACCTTTATTTACTAAGTCTTGGAAAGTGTAAATTTTCTTTGCTTTCCAGTCTTTTATAATGCACAAGCATTTCTTATCTTTTTCTTGAAAGTCAAACAGTGTCATCTGCTCGATAGGCTCTACTGCTTCTTCATACGGAATTGTATATGTAAGCCCATCCATCTGCCATAAATTCCATGAAATTATCTTTGCAATATTTATCATCTCTTTTTCGGTTGGATGTCTATTTAACTTTTCTTCCATATAATCGCAATACGAAGCAAGTAAATTTTCCCTTGCGATAAGAAGACTATCTCCTTGAAATTCAAATCCATATACACTCTGAAAAGCTCTTTCCGCCCATTTCAGCCATTCTGTCTCGCTATAAGTATTTTCACACACAACTCTCATTTTCCTATCCAGCATACCTATTCTATCTTTCAGCTCTAATGGTTTACCTGAAACCGTATCATATCTGCTAACTAAGTATGGTGCTTCACCACAAGTGATTTCAAGTCTTTTTTCATCAACATACATCTGCCAAGTTCTATTATTTTTATCAGGGAATTTAATTTTTTCTGTGTTTGTTTCCCAACCTTTTTCAATTTCTATATTAAATATATTTTCACACTCAAACCAAACATTATCCACAAGGTTATTTTGTGCATTGCAAACCCAGCTCGGAGTAAAAACTTCCGCTTTTCCTTTTGTTCTATTCCCTTGACTTTCTTTTGTTTTTAATATTCTCGGCTGAATCACACTTGAATTTTTACCTGTTATTAACTCAAACAGAATCGGAAAATGCGAATTATATTCATTCCCTAAAGTTTCATAATCATCTGTTCCCCAGATAATATTTCTTTTTGTTGTCCTGTCAATAAGAAGAATTTGAAGAACTTCTTTACTCCATTTTCCCTCATCTATATCTATCGTAAATGCCATTTATTTATCTTCCTTAACACTTTTTTCTATACAAATTAAATCTCCTATATCTGTTCCAAGTTCTTTGCAAATTTTTCCGATAATCATAAGAGACACAGCATCTCCTCTTACCATTTTTGATATTGTAGTTGGAGAGATACCTGTTTTATCTATTAAATCTTTCTTTTTCATGTTTTTATCTATTAACACTTTCCATAACCCATTGTAGCTGAATTTCATATTTATCCCTCCTTATTCCATAATAGTGGATTTTTTATCCATATTATTATATCATATTCTCAATAATATTTCTATTTAATCAAAAAACTCCACCATTTTGGTGGAGTTTCTTATGAGTCTACTTATTTAATAAGTCCGGTTTGAATGTCGGAACCATATCTTTTAAGATGTCTGTAATTTCTTTTTTGTCCAAAGTGTTTTTAACTTTTTCAAGTCTTTCAAGTCCATCTTTTAGTGCTTCTACATTATGAACTATCGGTTTTTCTATAAATATTTTTTCGTAGTCAGTTGCAACTGAATTTTCCATATTTAATAGTAATTCTTCATAAAGTTTTTCGCCGGGTCTAAGTCCTGTAATCTTTATGTCAATATCTTTATAAGGTTCATAACCTGAAAGTCTGATAAGGTTCTTTGCCAAGTCAAGAATTTTAACTGGCTCACCCATATCAAGTATAAAGATTTCTCCCCCTTTAGCTATTGCACCTGCTTGTAATACAAGTTGGCAAGCTTCAGGAATTGTCATAAAGTATCTTATTATGTCTTCATGAGTAACTGTAACTGGTCCACCTTCTTTAATTTGATTTATGAAAAGTGGAATTACAGATCCGTTTGAGCCCAATACATTTCCAAATCTAACTGCAACAAATTCTGTTTTAGATTTTTCATTATATGTTTGAACTAACATTTCACAAATTCTCTTTGTAGTTCCCATTACAGATGTCGGATTTACAGCCTTATCTGTTGAAATTAAAACGAATCTTGAAACATTATTTTTATCACAAGCTCTTATAACATTTAATGTTCCAAAAACATTGTTTTTAATTGCAGAAGTTGAGCTATTTTCCATAAGTGGAACATGTTTGTGAGCAGCTGCGTGGAAAACTACATCTGGTTTATATTTTCCAAATATAATATCCATTCTTTCAGCATCTCTTATCGATTCAATTTCTACAACTAGGTCTAAGTCCTTGTAATGTCTTACAAGCTCCATTTGAATTTCATAGGCATTATTTTCATAGATGTCTAAAATTATCAATTTCTTTGGATTAAATTTCGCTATTTGTCTACAAAGTTCGGAGCCGATTGAACCGCCTCCACCTGTTACTAATACAGTTTTATCTTTTAAGAAACCATTTAGCACTTCTTGGTCTAACTTAACTTCATCACGTCCAAGTAAATCTCCAATTTCAACATCTCTTAAATCTCTAATATTTAATTTTTGATCATCTATTAATTCATACATTCCAGGTATAATTTTTATCTTCATAGAAAGTTTTGAGCATATATCTGAAATGTCTTTTTGAATTTCTCTATTTGCTGATGGCATCGCTAAAATAACTTCATCTATTCTGTAATTACTTATGGCAGAAATTATCTTTTCTTTTCCACCAACTACAGGAATACCAAGTATTTCAGTTCCCATTTTATTTTTATCATCGTCAATAAAGGCTACAACTTTATATCCTAATTCCTTATGTTTTTTAAGTTCATTAA
>ERZ773180.1406-NODE-1406-length-12044-cov-27.110435_pt1 | contig 12044 bp, 9 predicted proteins | sample MGYA00511080_ERZ773180 | MGnify/ENA primary metagenome ERZ773180 (study PRJEB29015, sample SAMEA2738175) | human oral metagenome | biome: human oral; feature: human-associated habitat; material: saliva | place: China | collected 2178 ...
GAGCGATATATAATATATGCGCCGCCAGCTTGGTTATAATATGGATCCGCACCAGATTTGTAAACATACACAACTTGTAATATATCTTTCTCTAAAGTTATAACAGATTGAATATTAAAGCCTACAGGTAACAACTTTGGCATCTGTGGTGTAATATTCATATACTCCGCCGCTTCTTTAACTGTGGTGAACACATGTACAGGACTCAGCATAACAACGCCAGGAACAGCTGCTTCAACAGACATTTCTAGGGGGCCAGAAACTTTAGTTTGTGCATCCATAGCACCTTGAGCCTTAACAACTCCATAGGTACCTATACAGACGCAAGCTAACGCCATCAAAAAAGATTTCTTTAGTAGTGAGGTCATAATAATATACTCCACAAAATACATTTTGTAAAATTATATTTATTAAAATATGCTTAATGAGTATATCCTAAATGATATAGGATTTCAAGTAATAAATGCTACCTATATCATTTTAACAAGTTTAGTATAATAGCCTATTATTTCTTATGAACCATAAAGCCTGCCGCTTGTTGGTTCGCCATGATAGTTACATCTGTAATTTGCATGCGTTTTGGTTGGTTTGTTACATACAATACTACATCGGCTACATCCTCTGGTTGAACAGCCTCAATACCAGCATATACAGATGCAGCACGCTCTGCATCCCCATGGAATCGTACTTCACTAAATGGAGTTTCTACGATGCCTGGTTGAATCGTTGTAACCTTAATATCTGTAGCAATAGTATCCATACGTATACCATCGGCTAGCATCTTAACAGCCGCCTTTGTTGCACAGTAAACGGCACCACCTGGATATGCATAAATCCCTGCTGTAGAGCCCATGTTCACAATATGACCTTCATTTTTATCAATCATGAAAGGAAGTACTGCCTTTGTTACATAAAGAAGTCCTAATACATTCGTATTAATCATTGTGACTGCATCTTCTACGGTACTATCTTGGAAAGAATCGAGCCCTTGTGCCAGACCTGCATTATTTACAAGTACATCAATGCCACCAAAAGCTTCGATAGCTGGTTTTACCTTAGCATCTACATCTTCACGTTTACTCACATCAAGTACAAGCGTATCCACACGAATACCATATTGTTGCTCAAAATCTTCCTTAATCGCCGCCAAGCGATCTGCACGACGACCAGCAAGTAATAAATGATCGCCATCTTTGGCGAATGCACGGGCACACTCAAGGCCAATACCAGAAGTAGCACCTGTAACGAAAATTTTGCGGTTCATATGTATTCCTCCTTCTATTTAACAGTGATGACAGGGGCGGAAAAAAGACACGCTATCGCGCAAGCGGGACCCGAAGTCTTTTTCCCACCCCTATCATCACATACTTTAAATACATCGGTCCTGAATTACATAATGAAACACAAAGATTTTCATTACTAAACAAAGAAAAAGAAAGTAATTCAGGACCTCTATCAGATTGTATCCTCTCTACGGTAAGGCCAAAGTCGGTTTTGGAAGCCCATCAGGACCTGTTTTAAATACGTTATCCTTATTTCCCGCAAATATTTTCGTTACAGGAATAAAGAAAAAATAGTAATTCAGGACCTTAATTATAATTTATGTTTTGTGGATCCTTCTTTAAGATTTGTGTCTATAGTTTTACCAAGTTCGGATTTACTTACATCTTGGATTTCATAGCCCCAGCGTTTTAGCATGGTTTGTTGTTCTTGTTTTAGGAAATCGAAGAATTGAATGCGATGTTGCTCAGGGCTTTCATAATATCCAATTAAAGCGGTCCGATATTCTACTTCGTGCGATTTTGTAATCGTAATCGGACACAATCCATTCTGAATTAGGTTGCCATTCATCATGAGAAGAGCAGTTCGTTTATTACCATCTCCAAAGAACTGGTTGCGAGCCATCTCGGCATATAATAGAAGCGATTGTTCTAATGGATTCGCCTCTAATGCTTGGCACCTAGTTATTAAATCATCCCAACAAGAATTTAAATCTAACGGAGTAGGTGGTGTATAACTTGTACCACCTATAGCTACTGGTGCATTGCGAAAACCACCAAATCCTAGGCGGTTCTCACTTTCAGAAACCAACTTATTATATTCGATAGCCACTAACTTATTAATCTGAAATCGTTTTAACCGCAAATCCTCTATCAAGGCTTGCCAGCCACGATTAATATTATCTATCTGTCGAGTTTCACTCACACTGAGCCCCGCCACAGAAGTACCACACACAATCGTCTCAACCTGCGGATACGTTGCCGTGTTTCCCTCCATCTGTGCCATATCAAACACAAACTGAGCACGCAACTTCTCAGCGATAAACAATGCCAAATCAAAACCTACATAACCATTACTATCAGCAGTCACAACATCACCTCCCTACGTCCATTCAACTATAATATGTATAACACCATTTTACCATATTTCTACTTGTATTATTCCAAAGAATATGTTGGCGCTAAAAATAGATTAATGTAGATAGCAAAGAACCGATAGGGTTCTGAAAACGACTTTTCCCTCACTGTGGGTTCTCAACGATTATGTCGGTGCTAATTTAATGGACACATAAAAAGATTGGGCCTATCGCTATATCGACTGTAGAAGAAAGAAAGGGCCCCTTTCGAAAAACGACTTTACCCTCACTGTGGATTCCCAACGATTATGTTGGGACTAAAATAGAATAATGTAGATAGCAAAGAACCGATAAGGTTCTGAAAACGACTTTGGCCCGTTCCTACCAACGAATGTGTAGGCGTCAATTTAATGGATACATAAAAAGATTGGGCCTATGGCTATATCGACTGTAGAAGAAAGAAAGGGCCCCTTTCGAAAAACGACTTTGGCCCTGCGGAGGCCGCAGGCCGGAGTCAGACCCGGCCGGTGGAGTTTTTTGGAAGGGGTCCTTTCTACTACGGCAATTAAGCTAAGGGCCCAATCTTTTATGTTCTATTTTAAATGCGCCAACATATCGTTGAGAACTTCCATACAATCCCCAACAATCCCATAGTTAGCGTGTTGGAATATTTCCGCCTTCGGATCGTTGTTAATAGCCACGATTGTATCGGCACCGGAGATGCCGCTTACGTGTTGGATAGCACCGGAGATACCAAATGCCAAGTACAATTTAGGGCTTACGGTCTTGCCCGTTTGGCCCACTTGATATGGCAATTCAATCCAGCCTTTTTCAACAAGTGGACGTGTAGCGCCTACGACGCCGCCGATAGCATCGGCGAGTTCGTAGAGTTTATCAAAGTTTTCCTTTGAACCCATACCACGACCGCCAGCTACGATGATATCCGCTTCTTGGATATTATAGCCAGACTTGCTGAATGGAATAAAATCTAGCCGTTTTGTACGAATGTCTTCGGGCTTGAGTTCAAATTGTTCAAGTTGGATACGGCCCCAACTGTCCGCAATGCGCTCAGGTTTCTTAAATACATTAGGACGAACAGAGCCCATTTGTGGACGATGGTTTGGCGAAATAATTTCCGCCAAGATATTGCCACCTAAGGCAGGGCGAGTCCATTCAACTAGACCTTCTGAGGTATCTACAGTTAAGATTGTACAGTCCGCTACAACACCATTTTGCATGCGACCAGACATGCGCGGTGCTAGGTCACGGCCATTGTTGGTTGCACCAATTAAAAGGATATTCGGTTTATGGTCTTCAAAGAAATCCGTCAATACCTTTGTATAGCCATCCGTAGTGTAGTATTTCAAGAGGGGACTTTCAAAAACGTGAACAATATCGGCGCCATGAGCTACAAGTTCCTCCGCCTCAGCTTGAACGTTTTCACCAAGTAGCATAACTTGTACGAGTTGCCCCAGTTCCTTAGCGATGCGGCGAGCCTGACCGATCAATTCGTACGTAACGGGATGCACTACGTCATCGATGGTATCCGCTACTACATAGACATCTCTATATTCATCAAAATTAGTAACGGCCATTATCGGTCACCTCCTTTGGAAACATCAGCACTTTTAGCAGCCTCTGCGGCAAATGTATTTGGTTTTACCTCTTCTACCTTTGCTTCGCTAGGCACTACGCTTTCAACAGATGCAGCACGTTGCACAGGGTCTTTTACATCAACCCCTTCATCCTCTGTAGAATCTACAACAGGTACATCACTAGGCACCAAGAGATGGGCGAATTTTTCAGGCTTGATGTGGTATGCCAATTCAAGCACCTTTTTTGCGCCTTCATCGATGGATGAAAGCATTTCTACCTTGCCACGAAGTGGTGGTTGGTACACCTTGCGCACACGCGTAGGAGAGCCTGTAAGGCCAATGCGGCTTTCATCAATATGAGGCATATCACGCAATGTAATATGAGAGATGGTATATCGTTTTGCGTAAATGGAGCTCCAAAGACCTGGTTGACGAGGTTCATTGAGTTCAGCTGTAGCTGTTACAAGCAATGGCAACGGAACCTCTACGATTTCATAGCCATTTTCATGTTGCCGTTTCACAACTGCTTTTTGTGCAGCTTGATCAACGGATAGTTCACAGGCATAGGTAGCTTGTGCCATACCGAGTTCCTCTGCAATTTGAGGGCCTACTTGTGCCGTATCGCCATCAATAGCTTGCTTACCGCAGAAGATAATTTGGAATTGACGGTTCATAGTCCGTTGAATATGACGGATAGCAGACGCAATGGTATAGCTAGTAGCCAATGTATCGGCACCACCGAACGCGCGGTCTGTAACGAGTACTGCATCATCGGCACCGAGGGATAAACACTCACGAAGAGCTGCCTCAGCCTGTGGAGGGCCCATGGATAGAACGGTTATACGACTACCTTCATATTGGTCTTTCACCGCAAGAGCCGCCTCTAACGCATGCATATCGTCAGGGTTTACAATGCTAGGCAGGCCTGTGCGGATGAGATTATTTGTTTCCGGATCTAGCTTGATTTCCGATGTATCCGGAACTTGTTTTATACATACTAATAATTCCATGCACTCACCCCTGTCTAAACTCTACGCCCTTGGCGTTACGAGGATATTTCCAAGTCTTAACAACACTGTGTCCACATAATACGCGACATGTTCCACATTCAAGGCAGCCCGCAAAATCAAAGGCTAGCTTGCCATCTTCTTGTAATGTATATAGTCCTGCGGGACAACCATTAACGAGTTTCATCGCCTCTTCTCGGCTTACGCTTTCACCATCAATAATGATGTGAGGACACGTTTCGTCTACATAGTATTTATTGGCGCCCAAACGCTCTTCTAATTTCATAGGGAACGCACCCCTTTCCAAGCATCACGAATCAATTTGAATAGGCCTACATCGCTCACGCGGCGCAACAATTTTTTCATCAACGGCACCGCACCATCGCCATTCACGGTGAATACGTCATGCATAATATTGTTTACAAATGCAGGGTACACCTTAAAAATACGAGGATTTGTGCCCAAGAATTTCGGTACATGTTTATACAATTTTAAATCGTGACGCAACCAAGACGCCTTGATTTGTTTTTCATATAATTTTGGTACACGGTCCATATTTTCATCGCGTAACGCCACATTAACTGCATCTGCCGCGCATATACCGGACTCAATGGCAAGGTCCATACCACGAATTGTATAACCGAGATTCATACACATACGCGCCGCATCGCCCACGATAATGTAACCATTGCCGCCCAATTTCGGCATCGCTTTATAGCCACCTTCAGGCACGAGATGCGCACTGTGCTCCTTTAATTGACCATTTTTCAAGAGCGGTGCAATTCTAGGATGACTGGTGAAAGCCTCTAGCATTTCGTCTACGGATTTGCCCGCAGAACCGATGTCTTCAAGACCTACAACCATACCTACAGATAGGCTATCTTTATTGGTATAAATAAAGCCACCACCAAGGAGACCATCTGTCATGTCCCCCAAGGTGAGCCACGCCATTCCTTCGTCACCAGATAACATAAGGCGATTTTCGAGGTCCTCTTTTTTAAGTTTATACACCTCTTTTACACCGACTGCCATCGTCTTAGGATCGGTCGGACCAGTTAAACCGGCCTCTTCTAAGAGCACTGTATTAGCACCTTCTGCGATGATAACAAGCTTTGCATACACCTCGTCATCGTGACAACGAACACCGACAACACGGCGATTCTTGCCTTCACCTTCCGTGATAAGCTCCGTTACCTGTACATTAGAAACGAGCAAAGCCCCTTTTTTCTCAGCCTCTTCAGCGAGCCATTTATCAAATTTAGCGCGCAACACAACATAGGACTCTTCATTTTCTTTCACATCTTGGCAACTATATTCAATGGTCGTCATCTCATTGCCAGCACCGATGGAAATACGTTCCTTCGTCACCTTTCTTTCAAGAGGTGCACGGTCCCTAAAATCAGGCACCAACTTCTCTAACGAATGTGTATAAATACGACCACCCATCATATTCTTTGCACCTGGCGCCATCCCGCGCTCGATGACCAACACCTTCACACGCTGCTCCGCCAACCGCAACGCCGCTGCAGCACCTGCCGGCCCTGCACCAACAACGATGACATCAAATGTTTCATTTCGATCTATTGCCATATACTCAGCTCCTTTTTATGAAAGCCTAACTTACATAAGTCTATATATTATATATTCACGATACAGATAGAAAATACCTTTTTAACATACCACATGTACATGAAAATTTTATAAGAAAATAAAAAAGAGGCCTTTCCCCTCTCACACCTAAAGTTTATGGAGAGGCAATGGGGGCTGCCAAAAGCTGACTTTACCCTCACTGTGGATTTCGCCATGCGAAATCTTACGTTCAGGACTAAGTGATGTGTGGGCCCCATGCGTCGCAAGGCTCCTCTGTTGCCTCACACCCTACTTATGGCCCTGCGTAGCCCTTCCCCGTTCCCACATAAAGTTTTTAGAATCCCCCTCCAGCCGTCCTCAAAAAATTTATAAATTTTTCTAGCTTTCACACAAAAATTGGCGTATGATAATATTAAGAAATCATATATATACGGAGCAAGACACGTATAATACGACCGCATAATGCAAGACCACGGTCAAAGTAAGGCACTCAATATTTAGTATGTACCTAAAAAAGGAGGCCATATGGATCCGCAAAGAATTCTAAAGGCATTATCAAATCCCCATCGGTTAGATATTATATTGTGGTTGAAGCACCCCGAGCAAGAATTCGGTGTTCAAGTACACACTAATACTCTTATCGACTTTTCAAACAGCGTCAGCGTTAAAAGTATTCAAAAGCGCTGTGGTGTATCGCAATCGTCTGTATCCACATTTATGACTATGCTAGAACGTGCAGACCTTGTGGAATCGCGCAAAATTGACCAATACACCTACTATAGACGCAATGAAAAAGTTATCCGCGAGTTTGGCGACTGGTACAATAAAGAAGTATCCATCCAAGCCGATAATATCGACAAATTATTGGAAACAGTAACCTTAGACGATACATCCTATCCATCAATAGAGGATAGTTCTATGCCTGAAGAAGAACAGGCTATTGGTATCGCAACTAAGGGACTCGACCATGAAAACGATAACACCTAAATACCACATCCTACCACTACTTCATAGGACACAAAAAGGAGCTATAATGCCAAAGTTATTCTCAGCATTATAGCTCCTTTTACATTTATTTTTCTGTTCTATCGATTCTCTCTCTTACACGACGAAAAACATCGGTGCCAGAGAATCTAACTTTACTTTCTTTTGCCGCAGAATCAGCCTCATCTAATGCATACTCAATAGAGTCTGTTAATGCAGCATATAGTTCTATATCCATTTTATTTATCGTTGCGCTTCGTATGCTCTAAATAATTTAGATAGCAATACAGGCGCTAGTTTTAAAAGTTCTGGGTTTTCGCAGAATGATACGCGAAGTTGTGTTTTACCAGGGTTATTGTCGCCATTTAAACCACTATAGAAACCATTTAACGGAGCCATGAGCAATGTATAGTCATTGCCATCGTCCAAGGTTACGCGGCCATGTTCAGCACACCAAGCAGCGAACTCTACGCCATCAAATCCAGGTTTTGCTACATTGCGTACATCGATAACGAAATAAATGGACGCTTCTGGATTGGAAATGATGAACTCTGGTTCAACATCCTTGAAACCTTGATAAAGTTCAAAAATCATTTGGCGGTAGTAATCACGTTGTTGCTCATACCAGTTATGAAGCTCAGCGTGGCTTTCATGAGCCAAGGCACCAAAAATATATTGACCAAGCGTATTAGCACTAAGATTCGCCGTATATTCAGCAACAGATTTTTCATAGCACAATGCATTGTCCGTAATGATAGCACCAATGCGAAGGCCACAAGCATTCCATACCTTAGAAGCCGTTTCAAGGCTAATACGACGACCTTCTATGCCAGGCACATCCTTGTTGGTCAATGTCCAAATACTAGATGTTTCTTTACCTTTTTGATATGCCAATTCGCGATATGCTTCGTCGGAAATAATCCATAAATTGTGTTTTACACACAATGTTGCATATTCAATCAAGGTTTCCTTGCTGAATAGCTGACCCGTTGGATTATCATAAGGGATAATCAAGAGTGCCCCTGGTTTTGTTTCCATAATGCGTTTTTCCACGGTTTCAATGGATGGCAATTCGAACTCGCCATTTTCGTTGAGGCTACGTTCTACAGCCACTGTTTTACGGCCAATACGTTGACCTACAGCATCATAGTTCGTGTAGGACGGATTGAACATCAATAGAGGACGTTCCTCTTCACCTGCACCGCCACAAACGCCAAGCATGATGATTTCCATCGCCATGGACGCACCATCTGTAACGAGTACATTAAGGCCCGTTGTATCAAAGCCTTGACTGCGCAAAATATGCAAAAATGCTTCGCGACATTCATCGGTTCCCGTCGTAGGCACATATGGCACGATGCCCGTATTGAAAGGACTATTAGTACTTCCTAATGTAAATAGTCGGCGCTGCATGGCGGGATGCATAGGACGCATAACATTGCCAATTGAACCATTTACCAAAACAGGTGGGTCCTTTCGTTCCAAAAATTTAATTTGCCCCATGCGGATCCCGGACGGCTTGCGAGCCATCATATACGGGGATAAAACCGGTAGTTCCATACAGAATCCAACTCCTCTTACTAAAAATGATACATATACATGGATATATATAGATACATCCTATTATAGAGGTTTTACTATAGAAAATCTATAGTTTTATCATGTTAACTAATAGCCTTATCAATTTTCTTATTTTTTATACAATTCTTAGATTGTAACCTCTACACCAAAGCGGAAGTTGCGACCTTGGCCTGGCCACCAATCACCAGCGTGGCCCCAACGAACGCTAGATTGTTCTGCATAGTATGTATCAAATAGATTATTAATGCGACCAAATACAGTCACATTTTCACGCACGCGATAGTTAGCACTAATATCAGTAATCCAATATGTTGTACGAGGGAAGATGTTAGCCGCAGGACCTGGACGGTCGATGATACCGCGAATATCTAAATGAGCATCCCATTTAGCATCGTTGTAATCGAGACCTGCATTAACCGCATGTTTAGGAATATATCCATCACGATTTGCTTTACGTGTTGGTGTTGCATCGATATGAGTATATGTATAACCGAGGCGGGCAGATAAATGTTTCGTTAATTGTTTACGTACATCTGCATTGATACCATGCGCTTTTTCTGTATCAAAGTTTTTATAGATACCAGAGAATGTCGCAGGGTTTGTCATTACCCAACCAATTTTATCTTTTGTACTGCGACTAAAGAAGCTGAGATTGCTGTTCCAAGTTTTACCAAATTTATGATGAACACCTACGCTCCATTCATGACCAGTTTCAGGTTTCAAATTGCGGTTGCCATTTATGCCATCAAAGAGTTGATATGGTGTAGGAGCCAAGAAGTATTCTTTATACGCTGCATATACATTCGTTTTAGCATTCACATCATAGCCAACGCTAATGGATGGAGATGTATGTGTACCAAATGCAGAATGATGGTCAACGCGAACACCTGGTATGACAGTCCATTTCGGTGCAACCTTCCACTCATCTTGTACGAAATAAGATGTATTCGTAAGTTTTACACCACCCATATTAAGCACCTTATCTTGACGCCAATCAATACCGCCAACTACGGTATGATCTTTTGCTTTATACGTCACTTGGTCACCAAATGCACGAGTCTTAATATCTGTTAAATAACCATCATATTTAGTTTTATAATGATTATCTAATACGTACAATTGTTGGCTCCAACGTTTATTGATGTTATTATTCCAAACAGCACGGAAGGAATCACTTGCTTCTGTACCGTAACGAATGTGATTAAGGGCACCCATATGGTCAGAATACATCGCATCACCGCGATAGGTATCATAGAATACTTTCACATCATTTTTGTCATTGATTTTGTTGCCTACCATGAAGGAACCAGTATGGCTGTTGCCATGTTGCGGAATGCGTTTGCCATGACCATCTTTATAGGAACCGATGATATCTTTTTGGTACCCTACACGCCAGTACCAATCCTTTTTGCTACCTTCGTTTAAGAGAGCGTATTGTTCTAAATCATTGCTGCCCCCCATCATGCGAAGTTTAGTTTGAACGCCGTCCTCAGGTTTTGCAGTAATCACGTTCACAACACCACCGATAGCGCCAGAACCATATAAGGTAGAACCGGCACCGCGTTGTACTTCGATGCGGTCAATGCTAGACATATCTTTCAAAATCGTCATTGGCGGATTCACGCCAGCCGCGCCCATATTGATGCCATCTACTAAATACAATACCTGTTCAGAACCATTAATGCGGAATGCATTAGAGTTTGTATACCCTACGCTGCCGCCATAAGTATTAACGTCAACACCAGGAACGACACGTAAAGCTTCGTTCATGTTTGTGGCATGACGTTCACGCACATCGTCACCAGTCAATACGGATACACTAGCTGGTACTTGTGAAAGTTGTTGTTCACTCCGCGTTGCAGTAACAACAATGGTATGGGAATCCCCTGCATCAGCAGCCCATACGCTAGGTGCGCTAATAGTACTACCAAAAACAAGAGCCAAACCTACATACAAGGATAATGGTTTCATTCTTGATGTTTTCATAAAAACCTCCATACACACTAAAGGGTTACATACTATAGATATATTGTGCCATAGATACCATTGCACGGGTCATAAATTGAGAATAACTCATGAACTGCGATGAATCTACGAGGAACACACGACGATTGGCGATGGCCTTAACACCTTGCAAGGCTGGATCAGAGTAAAGCTGTTCCGCCGTTGCTGGCGTAGTACCATCTGAAGTATAGGCCACCGATGGGATGATAATAATATCTGGATTCGATTTAATTAAATCCTCACGCGTCCCATTATCAAAAGGGCCTAAGCCTATTTGAGCGGCCGCATTGGTTACCTTTAAATAGTTACACATATCATCAAAGGTTGAACCCTTACCGCCTGTTAAACCAAATTGGGAATAAAACGCCACCAAAGGACGTTCTCCACTATGCTTATTCGCCAGCTCTTCTACAGTTTTTAAATCTGCATCCATGCTAGCTATCATGGATTCATCAGATGCATGTAATAGCCCGGCAATCTCATGAATAGTAGCTTTTGCTTCTTTTACCGTAGTAGGCGTTTTATATACATAAACAGGAATCTGCATATTACGCATTTCCCCAATCGCATCTGGAGACATCCAATTGGGTACTAATACTAAATCTGGCTGTACAGAGAGCATGGACTCAGCAGATGCTTTCACATGTTTCTCTACCTTAGCCGACGCGTCGGGCACATTATTAGGTACCGTACCAACAGCGGCTACGCGGCTTGGATCAATCAAGGATAGGACTATATCCTCTGTACTCGCTGCAATAGGAACGACACGCTTTGGCTCGCTAGGGACCGTAACAACAGTGCCTGTACCATCCGTCACCTGATGTGTGGCGCCCGTAGTTTCCAGCTGTTTAGGACCACAGCCGAACACCAGCAGTACCATCATTACTATGGTACATATAATAGGTATTCTTTGTTTCATACTAACGA
>ERZ773180.1412-NODE-1412-length-12000-cov-5.629552_pt1 | contig 12000 bp, 7 predicted proteins | sample MGYA00511080_ERZ773180 | MGnify/ENA primary metagenome ERZ773180 (study PRJEB29015, sample SAMEA2738175) | human oral metagenome | biome: human oral; feature: human-associated habitat; material: saliva | place: China | collected 2178 ...
CGCTTCGCACCTTAACCCTGCCCTGCCAAAGGACTAACCCCGATGGGGTTATTTGCGGACGTGTGGTTGTGGAAATGGGATGGCAGGGTTGACGTTTGGAAGTAAGCGTATGCAAGGTTGGAGTTTTGTGGAGTTATTTGCGGACGAGCGGTAGCGGAAACGAGGGGGCGGGGTTCGCATTTGTGTATTAGGGCATTTCATATTAGGTTTAGATGGTTGATTTGTGGTAGGTGTGTTGCGGGGTGAACGTCGGAAGCGTTGTAAATTGGTTATTTGGTGTGTATTCAATGGAATAGATCGTCGAAGGAGTGGGTTGGCGGGGTATTAAATTTGCCTCCAATATATAATGAGTCAAATTTAATAGGGTGTTAGTGGGAGGAGCGCGTGCCGGTACTGATGATTGAGGTGCTATTTGCGGGGATTGCTTCGCGCGAAGTAAGAGCGCGACCACTATTATATGTGGCTACGCGTGATAATGTGCGTCGGTTGATGTAACGGTGGCGGTTTTCGAGGAGAAAAAGTTAGTTGAAAACCTTAAAGGCATAGCCTTGCTGCTGCAACCATTCGATGGAGCGGGGCAAAGCATAGAGGAGTTTGTCCTGACTCTTGAGTGAGTCGTGAAAGGTTATGATGCTTCCGTTGCGCGTATAGCGTTGGACGTTGCGCAAGACGTCGCGGCCGTTGAGGCGTGTGGAGTAGTCGCGCGTGACCAAGTCCCACATAATCACTTTATAGTGGTGCTGGAGCACACCTATGTATTGGCCCCATTTCATCCAGCCGTGGGGCGGGCGGAAGAGGTCTGTGCGAATATAAGCGTTGGCCTTTTCGACGTTGAGCATATACTTGTGGACGCTATGGCGCAAGCCGCCGATGTGGTTAAAAGTATGATTGCCCAAGCGGTGGCCGGCTGCTTTTACCTGTTCAAAGGTATCGGGATGCTTTCGCACGTTGTCGCCCACCATAAAAAAGGTGGCCTTCACTTGATAATGATCTAAGACATCGAGAACCCAAGGGGTGACTTCCGGAATCGGTCCGTCGTCGAAGGTGAGATAGACGGCGTGGTCGTTGTGGGCCATTCGCCAATAAGCCAATGGGTAAAGCCAGCGTAGGAAAAGGGAGGGTTGCTCTATGAGCATAGACTATGATCGAAAAAATAGCGGCGCGGCTTTCGGCGTCGGGGCGCGCGGGGCGTCGGGCGCGAGGGGCTTTGCCGAGTTAATGGTTGGTTGGTGCGTGGCAGGTGGATGCCGACGCTATAAAAAGGAAAAGCGAGGATGCAAGACAAGAGGGCTGTTTTGAAACCTTTGCTTGCATCCTCACTTTATCAGACATTGTATTATTCTTCTGAACCGTCGGCCTCAGGCGCTTGGGGTTGTTGCATCATTTGCTCCAAGGCTTGTGCGCCGATATTGCCGGCTTGTGTGCCGGTCAACTGCTTTAAGCGAGCGGTATAGAGCCGGGCTTGCGGCACTTTCGCAGCATCGAGTACGCTAATCGCACTGTAGAGGTTGCGGAGCGCACGTGCGCAAGACGAAGCATAGCTCGTGAGGTCGTTGTAAGAGAGCGAGTTGAGCCAGTCTAAATACTGCGCGTTGTATTTCGCGACAGCCGTAGCTATTTCTCCGGCTTTCTTCGCGTTGCCCGCTTGCAGCCAGATTTGTGCCAACTGGTAGTCGTTTTCTTCGTAGGGGATGTTGCTCACAGGCAGCATCTTTTCGGACATGGCGAGCACTTCTCGTGCCTTTGCGGTTTGACCTTCCATCAAAAGACGTTGAGCTAACATCGTAAACATGTTACGGTGGGTCTGCGCCATCTTCATATTGGTGGTGTCAAGATAGATGCCGGGCTTGTTGAGGTTGCCGTAGCGGAAGCGTTTCATCAGGTTGTTGTACATCAAATTGGTGTCGATCGTGCCCAATTCGCGCTTGAACGGCGTGATGCGGTAAGCAAGGCCCTCTAAAATAAAGTAGTCTTGGAGACCTGCAAAGTTGTTCGTGCCTATCGTTACACTCATGTACATCGGACGCTTCCAGTCGTTGCGCGCAAGCATTTCATAGATCAGCACATCTTTGCGATAGAGACCGCCCTGGCCGTTGCGCATGGCCCAAGCCAAGGATAGGTTGATGTGATCAGGGATGGCTTCCTTGCCTTGCGGGAGTGCCATACCTTGATTGATGATATTCTGCTTGTTGACGTGGACAATGACGGAGTCGGTCGGGAAATAGCCCTTCGTCTTCACGTAGTTGTCCATAATATAACGGAGATCGTAAGGATCCGGCCCGTTGGGGTGCGACCGCTTAAAGGCATCGAGTTCGGCTTTACCCTCCGGATGAATCGGGAAGTAAGTATGCTTGCCGTTGTCCGCATATTGATAAGGCAGCCAATTGATCGGCAGTGCGGGAGAACCGTAAGCCGGTCGACGCATTTGGTCCGTGTACCACGCCGTTTGCAGATATTCTAAGTTGCAGACGCGAGCGTCGGTGCGGTTGCCCTCCGTTTCTTGGTTGTACCAAAGCGGGAAGGTTTCGTTGTCGCCATTGCAGAAGAAAATAGGGTGAGCCGGTGTGCCGTCGAGCAGCTTCTCGGGCATCGTGTTCAGATAGTTTAAGCCCGAATCGTGGCAGAGATAGCGGCCGGAACGGTCGTGGTCGTCCCACGTTTGGCTCACCATCTGCAGCGGTACGATGATGCCTAGCACAGAAGCAAAGATTGCGGCCGGCATAGCTTTACTTTCTTGCTGCTTAACCCAGAAGCGCTTGAGCCAATCGTAGATGGCAGCAACGCCAAGGCCGATCCAAATGGCGAAAGCGTAGAAGGAGCCGGCATAAGCGTAGTCGCGCTCACGCGGCTGCTGAGGCGTCTGATTCAAGTATAAGATAATAGCCAAGCCGGTCATAAAGAAGAGGAAGAAAACTACCCAGAACTGGCGCACACCCTTTTCGCCGCGGAACAATTGCCAGAAGAGGCCCAAGAGACCCAGGAGCAAGGGGAGGCAGTAGAAGACATTGTGCGATTTATCCTCTTTCAAGACGTCGGGCAGTTTGCTTTGGTCGCCATAAAGGAAGTTGTCGATGACGGGAAGTCCGGTAAGGTAGTTGCCATATTCTTTCTGACCGAAGCTCTGCACGCCGTTCTGACGGCCGGCAAAGTTCCACAAGAAATAACGCCAATACATGAAGTTAAGCTGGTAGGACGTGAAGAAACGGAAGTTGCTCCACTGCGTCGGCATTTGCCCCGGAAATTCTTGCCCGCTTGGTGTGGTGAACGTAACGTCGCGCATTTCGATATCGCCGCCCATCCAATCTTGATAAGCTTGGGCATGATGGTAATCCCAAATGCGCGGGAAGAACATCGTGAGGCCTGATGGGTAAACCAATTTTTGAGATGCTACGACCGATTCGTATTCGTCGGGCGCATTGGGTTGTTCCTTGGTTTTTGGCTGCCAAACGTTGCTCTCGTCGATCGTGATGGCTTGCGCGTAGACCGCTTGATCGTAGGACGTAAAGGCTTCTCCCTTGAACAAGGGCGTTTGTCCGTATTGGTCGCGACTGAGGTAGCTGCCCAAGGTAAAGATATCCTCCGGCGAATTTTGGTCCATCGGCGGATTAGCTACGGAGCGGATGACGATAACGGCGTAAGAAGAATAGCCAATCATCAGCATCAGCATGCAGAGGAGAGAGGTATTGAGGAAGCGTTTGCGCAGACGGAAGTTGCCGTCTTTGTTTTTGGTGTAGAGGAAGTAACCCAAAACGCCGAGGACAATCAGCGCGATGACAAAGGACTTTATCCCGTTGCCGAAGAAAGGAATGCCGAGCAGTCCGACGGAAATGAGATAAAGAAGGTTTGTGCGTGCGCGGTTGTGCTGCGTAGTACTCCAAATGGCCGTCAAGACTATGGCAATCAAAAGTAGGAGATAAACAGCCACACCCACGTTGAAGCCGAAGCCGAGCCAGTTAACAAAGATGAGTTCGAACCAGCCGCCAACTTTTACAATGCCCGGAACGAGTCCGTAGAGCACGGTTCCGACCAGCAAACAACTGATAAGAACGGCCAACATACTGCCTTTGGCCTGCGCATTCGGATTGCGTTTGAAGTAATATACAAGTGCGATGGCCGGGAGGCAGAGCAGGTTGAGCAAGTGTACGCCGATGCTCAAGCCCGTCAAATAGAAAATCAAGACTAACCAACGATCGCTGTGCGGCTCATCAGCATGGTCTTCCCATTTCAAGATTAACCAGAAAACAATTGCCGTAAACGCCGATGAATAGGCGTAAACTTCGGCCTCGGCAGCAGAGAACCAGAACGTATCGCTCCAAGCATAAGCCAAGGCGCCCGTAAGTCCGGCGGCCATTACTACGATGAGCTGCGCCCAAGTTTGCACGATGCCGTCCTTGCAGAGGATTTGCCGCGTCAAGTGCGTGACCGTCCAAAAGAGGAACAAGATCGTGACGGCCGAAAGCAGGGCGCTCATAATGTTAATCATAAAAGCTACCTGCGTCGGGTCGCTTGCGAAGCGCGAAAAGACGCTACCCGTCAGCATAAAGAAAGGTGCACCGGGCGGGTGTCCTACGTCGAGTTTAGAAGCGGTGGAGATAAACTCGGGGCAATCCCAAAAGCTCGCCGACGGCTCTACTGTAAGACAATAGGTGACGGCAGCAATGGCGAATGCAATCCAACCTACGAGGTTGTTGATCAGCTTGTATTGCTTCATAGTGAAAGAAACTATTATATTGAATATTATTTTCGAAGAACAACTCGCAAAAGTAGAAATAAAATCTTGAAAGCCCACCGCTTGAGCTCCAAAATAAGTGGGTTTTCGGCAAAAAGTTGGCATCGCAGCGCGGTCTTTTTTAATGAAACAGGCTTGACGGCGGGCAGCGATGGTCGAAAATGCGGTGCGTAAGTTTGGATTTTTAAGGGTTTTTTGTGGGGAATTTTGAGGCTTAAATTGTCATTTTCGCCCATTTCATCGCGTTTTCGGGACATTTCTTCAGCGTTTTGTGAAGCCTTGCCGATCTTTATTTTTGTTTGGTCCGAGCAAACTATCGTTTGGTGGGAGCAAATTATCGTTTGGCGGGGAGAAACCATCGTTTGGCCCGAGCAAACGATCGTGGGGCAGGACGTAATATTTTTATAGGAAGACTTCGCGCGTTGCAAAACGAGTAAGCACGGCGAAACGAATCGCGCCATTTTTGAAAAACGAAATGTGCATTTTTAAGGAAAAACGAAATGTGGCAACAATGTAAGACTTTTCTATAATAGTTTATATTTTTAGAAAGAGGAACAACCATCGCCTGTATGCTCTTGGGAGGGATATTAATATGATGTCGGAATCTATTTACAGGGCGAGAAGTTTTATTTCCTCTCCCCAATACCTCAATCTTATCTCAATAGTGGATAAGATTGAGGTCGGAGGTAAATAAAAAGCCTCCGGCCTATTAATAGTAATCTCACCTACATATTAATAAAAGCACCATGTGCACGACCGGAGGCAAGTCCTTCGTTCGCACATGGTGCTTTTTGTTTTTATGTATGTAAGTGAGATGCGGCAAAAATACTAAAAAAAGATTGGATATGATTATAGCTGAAGTTGTAAAATTTCATCAGGAACTATTGAAATATCTCCATAAAATGGGGGTGAGAATGGAGGATGCAGAGTATGTAAACTTATTTTCGGATTATTGTAGACTACGGAGAAAAGGCGAAAAAGTATCCTATATCGTGGCTAAACTTTCAGAACAGTACGCCATAAGTGAGCGAAAAGTATATAGCATTATCAAGCGTTTTCGAAGTGACTGCAATTTATTTGCAGTATGATTTGTGCCAATTGCTCTTTTTGCTTGTTGGCTATTGCGAACTTTGTTCTGTTAAATTTGTGAGACAATGAGAAAACAATATTTTTCGGCACCGCTTCCTTTCCAGGGACAGAAGCGTATGTTTGCCAAGGAGTACATCAAAGTGCTCCAGCAACTCCCTGATAGTACGACTTTCGTAGATCTGTTTGGTGGTAGCGGATTATTGTCGCATATCGCCAAATGTGAGAAGCCGAACTCTACCGTGGTATATAATGATTTCGATGATTACAGGCTTCGGTTGGAGCATATTCCACAGACGAATGAGCTGTTGGCGGAACTGAGGAAAATCGTGGACGTGCCACGGCGCAAGCCAATATTGGGAGAGGTGCGAGAACGCGTACTGTCCTGCATACACAGGCATGAGCGTATATACGGATATGTCGATTATATAACGCTGTCCTCGTCGGTAATGTTCTCAATGAAGTATGCTACCAAGTTTTCCGACTTTGAGAAAGAGACCCTGTACAACAACATAAAGGCTGCTGACTATCCGTCTTGTAGTGACTATCTCGACGGACTGATCATTACCTCCTGTGATTATAAGGAGGTGTTTGAACGACACAAGGATGTTCCGGGTGTGGTTTTCCTCGTCGATCCCCCATACCTGAGTACGGATAGCAAGACCTACAGAATGTACTGGAATCTCTCCGATTATCTCGATGTGCTGACAGTACTCTCCAGACACCGCTTCATCTACTTCACCTCGAACAAGTCCTCTATCATAGAGTTGTGCGACTGGATGGGCAGACACCCGAACCTTGGCAACCCGTTCAGGAACTGCCACCGCCGAGAGTTCAATGCGCACATGAATTACAATGCGTCCTATACGGACATCATGCTTTATACTGATGTCGCTTGAATCGCATTCAAATGGTGTTAGAATGAAGAAAAACACCTCAAAAGAGCATTTCGCTTTGCAGATTATATTTGCCATCTCTAACATAGTAAATGCGCCACACTATTAAAAGTGAGGCGCATTTTTTTGAGGAGTTTGCCAATTAATATCCTCCAATTGCGGCTGGATACCATCCTGCACCTGGCGTTTGCTTAATATGCGGGTTATCGTGCGCTGCTGGTGCGCCTGTACTCCAATTTTGATATACAAATGTGAATGTACATTGCTTGCCTGCAGCTATACCTACATCGCGTCCATTACAAAGTATCGTCACAGTCGCACCGTTAAGATTTGTATTTATGACAGTAACCTTTTTTCCGCTGTATTCGAGGGGTATTTTGAGCTGATAATATCTTGATGTCGTGGTATTAATAATCACTAAATCGATAGGTATATTATCACAGAAAGCCGCCTTGTTGAGTAAAGAGATTTCGTAAACCAAGCGTCCATTCGATGCCCGCTTATAAGCCATTGGAATATCTGTGTAATGATTTCCGCTAAGACCTTCGTAATGCTCATGCATTATCGTGCCGTCGCCGTCTACATAGATTGCCGTTTGTTTACAAGCGCCAAATGCATTCTGCACGTACATGCCACCTGTCATCATAAAAGCTTCTCGCGTTTCGTTACCAACGTTTTTGTAACGCTCTTGTACAACGTCGTTTCTTAGTCTCATCATATCGACAAAGTTTGTCATACCGTTAAAGATGAGTCCAATACCAGCTGGGGCAAACGTGATATTCCCCATCCACGCGCCGCCCTTGTTTACTCCAGTAAGAGTCTCAAAAGATCCCGTTACACCATTGAGTTGACCTCGCAAAACAGCCTTATTCAAGTAAGCATTGCCCGTGCGAAAATCTAAGCAGAGATTCGGGATAAATCCGCTGCCGCCATTAGGATTGGCGGCGTTAAATCGCCTAAAGTCTGTCGAGGCCGTACCATTTATTGTACCTTGTCGAGAAATCGCGAAATCGCCGACAAAAACAATACCACCGATCTGTCCAAATTGTGCAACGATAGCCTTCGCAAAAACCTCTTGTAAATAATTTACTTTTTTCCAGTGTGCAGCGCCGGCAGTTGTACCAGGCTGTCTGCCTTGCGAACTTTGTGCCACAAGCAGATAATATGATCCGTCCGCGCTATCAGGCCACAATACATAAGGCACTGAATCATTATTTCGTGCGTACCATTTGTTCGCCGCCCAAACGCCGGCCGGATAAAAGACAGGTCCATCCAAACCACGTTCACCGGGATCGCCCTTTTCACCCTTTTCGCCTGGTCGGCCGTCTTCTCCGGGCTCTCCATATACGAAATACTCGCTCTCTGTTTTTACCGTTTGACCTGAAATCTCCCGGATCGTCATATACAAGTAGCCGGTAGCCTCTTTCTTGTCACTAACAGATCCCTTAATTATGCACGCGTCGCCTACTCGTAACTCATCAATATTCTGTACATTAGTCCACGTTTCTTGATGTCCGGTAATACCGAGATCGTACCATCTTGATAGTGTATTCGAAAGACTAACGTTTAAGCGCAAGAATCGAAGCGAAGCACCGTCGCGACCGTCTTTCCCCGGTTGTCCCGGATCACCCTTCGCACCATCACGACCGGGTCGACCGTCTGCTCCGTTCTTACCGGGCTGCCCCGGATCACCCTTCGCGCCATCACGACCGTCTTTACCCGGTTGCCCCGGATCACCCTTCGCACCTGGCTGCTGCTTCTTCAATGCGATAGAACCACTAATGCGCTCACCATCGGTCATTCTTGCAGAAATCTCAATCAGTAAAAGATTCTGAATTGCCGCCATTTCGTGCGAGTATCTGATCACGATGGGAAAGGCTGCCGCAGGCGTCCACCCGGAATCCGTCGTAATCTTCCAGTCTTCGACTTTTGCCGTCACATCTTCAAATCCTTTATAGACTTTAGCCGTTAATTGCGTTTCCGATCCTATTCCTACAACTTCACCGCGACTCGATAAGATTTCAAGACGCAGGGGGGCATTGTCGAACTGCTCAATACTGCCGTACATATAAATATTTTTCATCACTGTACCGTATCCGGAAAAATGCTTTCCGTTGAGGCTAAAGCCGTCGAGTTTTCCTGAAATTTCGATATAATTGCGTTCTGCAAACTCCCACGAATCGACGCCTGACAGGCGCAATGAATATTCAGGAGTTATGTAACGAAACGCCCGGCGCGAAGCGTCCAAAACGTTTCCGCGCGCCGCAAAGGACATGCGGGGAAAAGGATGCACCCCATTGCCCCCTTGCGCCGAAGATCGCAATTTGTAGGTAAAATAATGTTTGTCTGAATTATCTGCGCCTTTATCGTCACGGTTAGGGATACTTTCAATTGCAAAATATATCGTTTTGAAACCTGACAAGGTAAAACTTCCTTTCCGATTGTCCGTATTCTCCGTGGCATTACCGGAAAAATCGTGCCAAATCCCCATACATAAGTCACCTTCAGCAATCGCACCTATTTCGCCATCTTCCAAATGAAGGTATGCGCTGCCGCCGTTCATGTCCGGCGCAACGGCCTCAAATCTTCCACAGCCGAAGGTTTCCCATCTGATACCGCTCGTCACCTCTGCACGATTGTATTGCAGCTGTGGAACGGTCAAACTTTCTCGTATCGTCAGACTCTGCAGTTCTCCCCTGCCATCGCCATCGATAAGACCACCCTTGCCGGCCATTCCCGGCACGAAAGAAGAACCAAATTGTATACCGTCGCCAAAATCCACACGAAAATTCGTAGCATCCGGCTTATCCTTACACAAATGTTTTTTTTGTGTCATTCGCGCGGAAAAGAGATTATTATCCGTTGGCGGCGTTGTTTCCCACGACCTTATAATATCAGGCAGTACCGCCGTAGATTCCTTTACGTATCTATTTACATCGGCGATCTTGTCTTCGAGTTTTTGTAGAGCATTCTTCGATAAGGCCTCGGATATTTCGATATCCATAGATGCCGGGTTGTTTACATTACGTGAAATCCGCGTAATACGGCTCAATCGTGAGCCGCTATCCGGAAAGAAAACGCGACTTTTCAAGCGCACTCTTTGCCCAATAGAAACATCTATTCCACGTTCTGCAATATACAGCTCATCAGTTTTCGCCTTATAGACAGTCACGTCGATAGTGTGTTCTTTATCATATTTTTTTACTGCCTCTTCAAATTCGCGTTCAGCGGCCGTGTAATAAGCGGCGGGCATGGATATGTCAAAAAGACAATATTTATCACCAATTTTTGGTACAAGCAAGCCACCGGGTAACTGCATATCGTTATCATAAGGCCAGGTCGTGATGATCTCAAACTCCTTTGCGGAATTGTCGAAATTCACCTCAAACTCGCGAAGGGCCAACTCCGAACCTTCCTGAAAAATCACCTTTTTTGTTAAGCCGGCTATATTATAGTCGTTTGGATTAAAAGGGAGATCTTTATCCTTGAAGAAAAACACGGTAAAAGGCTTTCCCGCTTCATTTTTGCGCGTTTCAGAGTGCACTTCTGATATCGTACCTATCCTGCGCGGATAAATGCCTGTAAACGCATTTTTTTCTGAATGATGAATCACACCATACTTGTCGACATCGTGGTCAATATATTTTTTACCGCCGGGCAGCTGTAGTCGCAGATTATTATTGTACTTTTCCGGTACGATATTTCGTGAACTACCGATTGGAAAGAGGCGTGTATAGAATTTCACGCCGTCTGCTGAAGTGGGCTCGAGGTTAAGTAAGCCTTCACGATAAGCCAGGGAGATCTCATTTCCCTTTTCACAGCGGCCGATATTGATTGTTTGTCCCTCTACCCACCACTCTGTTTTTGCTGCTTCAGCAACTTTTTTCAGCGCCTCATCACAATATGTTGTATCATAGTCTATCACGATATTGCCGGCGTCAACAACGGCGCCAACTTTCCAATCTGTGACGCCCATGCCTTCATTTATATTCTTTACAATCAAAGCCACTTGCGCAGCCACAGAGTCAGTGAGCGTAAAGATCGGATCGCCTTTGTGCAAAACGAGGAATCGTTTTATAAGGCTCTCTATGCCGAAGAATTGCAAGTTGTAAACAAATTCACTATCAGAAATTTGTCGCGGATGTGAGCGCTGTAATAACCAATATTTCTTTTTGCCGAAAATGACATAATCATTTACATCAAAGGTGATCGAATGAAAGGTTGTGAATGACAAAGAGAGTACGGCATCACCTTGTAGTTGCGTAGTCTCTGTCGAGCCGTCAGAAGGGCTTATCTCCGCTCGCGTTGCGCCCGTTTTGGTATAAATTCGTAACATAATCAATATTATTTTTAGAAAGAAGATACCGGTTCACGAAACTTCACCTTTAACAAAGAGGCTTGATAATTCTCTCCCTCGACGGCCGTTAATAGTGTTGGCGTTGAGGATTCAAGATAAAACATGCGCATAGTGAGACCAAGTCCAGGTAGACTGACAGATAGCCAGCCTCCATTTTGTGGTTTGAGCAGCGTTAAAAAGGACTTATAACGCTGTATAAACGTCGATTTATCAGGTGCCGTAATGGCAAAAAGCAACTCCACATCACGCCCTTCACTACGTGGTTGCAGATCATTGGCATATCGCTCCCCCTGCTCTTCGCGAAAGGCAACGGCCACATTCTTCTTCACTTTTGCCGGCTTCAGGATCTCGGAATAATTATTGTGATCTCCGGCATGTTCTTCCGCCAGGAAAATTCCAAAATCAGTCCACAGATCTCGGCCGTTTATCTTAAAGACTCCTTTTAATGCATCCATATTTTGCAATTTAATTTCGCACCCTTATGCCATCACGCTCGACGCGTTCGAGGCGATTATCTATTGTTTGTAAATAGCGTAAATAGGTAGAATTTTCGGCTATCTCCTGTAAGGTCTTGCCTACTTGTACTCGGTCTTTTGATGCACCCTGCAACTCTTTATCCATAGCAGCCCAATGCATCTCACCCGCCGTAAACATGCCCTCCAGCTTCGTACCCTGATCGTGCGTGAGTGACTTAAAAGCATCTGACTGACCGCGTTGAGATGCACCTGCAATGTCGGGAATAATCTTATCCACCTCTTCAAGGTCTTTCTTGATTTCTTGTGCAAGGTCGTTTGCAAGCTTGCGAATTTCCGCCACTTTCGATTTTGACAGATTTCCCTCTTTGTTGCTATTCGCGAAATCATCGTAAAGCGCCTGCTGGAAAAGCCACACTAATTTGACCCACCCTGGCAAGTATTTTAGACCCAGTAAGG
>ERZ773180.1414-NODE-1414-length-11977-cov-9.531874_pt1 | contig 11977 bp, 11 predicted proteins | sample MGYA00511080_ERZ773180 | MGnify/ENA primary metagenome ERZ773180 (study PRJEB29015, sample SAMEA2738175) | human oral metagenome | biome: human oral; feature: human-associated habitat; material: saliva | place: China | collected 2178 ...
CTACCAACCAAGACTCATTCGTTCCCTTCGCTCCAATATAGAACATATCTGTTTCATATGGTGCAATGACAGTTACTGCTACAGGAATTGTTCCCCTGGTATTGTCAATCGCCTTATAGAGGAATTCTGGTTCTACGGAAATATAAATGACCCCTAGAGCTTGGTCCGAGATGGGATCAGACACTGGAACAGCGAAACTATTGGCATCTGGTTTAAAGCTCTCAGCTGGAATCTTCTGTCCACCTCTGTTTCCTCTTTTGGAAACAAATACATCCGTCGAATCCTGTAGAACAATCGAAATACCTGTCACAAAATCGTTTCGCACGTAAATATCATCGATATTTTCATAAATGGAAACGGAAATATAGGGTGACGCCTTGCGCTCTAACTGCCAGTAAAAATAATCTGGCGTACTGAGGCTAAAATACTTGTAAATTCCTTCAATCCGAGCTTGATTATCCACCAAACTCTGGGCTAGTCGGGTTGACTCCCGATAGTAGTATTCAACTTCATCAACAGTACGAGCAAGAACACGCTGACCGACACGATTGGCTTCCCTTTCACGCATATCCCAGTCTGCATAAGAAATCAAGAGAGCAAAGCAGGAAATGATGATAATCATCACCAGACTATAGATTCTTAGGAGTGAGTGGAGGCGGAATTGTTTGGTCTTATTTGGTTGCCAATTTTTCATGAATACTTTCATAAACAGGCTCCAATAAATCACTAATAAAGAAGTGCCACATCCCAATACCTACAAAAGCGATGAGGGCTGGCATATAGAAGCCAATAATGGCTAACAAGACGCTACCAAGGAGAACCTTGGCCACTGCTGATAAACTCATAAAAATTCCGACAAAGGCAAGCTTTAGGGTGTTTTTATAGGACAATTCAAAGTAAACCTGTAACTTTAAAGATACCGTATAGGCCAAAAATACCAAGGCTACTAAAAAGATATTTAGAAATGTTGCTGCCAAGTGGATAATGGTCTGGTTTGGCAACTGAATCATCAGATACAAGCCATAAATCAAGATCAAGTCAATCCCTATAAAGGTGTAGAAACTGAGATTACTTTTGACAAAATTGCTCTTAAATAAAGCCCATGCTTCCTTGAAACGATAAGCACGGTAAGAATAGCCGTTTTCAGCAAATAAACTCATGAGAGTTGCACTAGCGGGTGCTATACCAAAGACCACTCCTCCTGCTAGTGTCAATAACCAAAAATAAGCCGTCGCAATCATCCCCAAAAAGAAACGATGAAAGACTAGCTCAATGAAATTTCCCACGGTTTGCCTCCTATACATTAATCTAGTTTTATTATAACATATTTCAAGCGCTCTCAAAAAGCGGAAAAAGTAAAAAGGTAGGGAGATTTTAATTATTATATTTTTTCTTCAAAAAAATACGAAGAAAAACCACTTGAACTACATTCAAGTGGTAATCGGATAAGCAAGTCTATTATAAGTAGAGAATTTCTAGTTTTGGAATTAATCAAAAGAATTCAAAATGCTTAATAAAATTATCATATCATTAACAAGATTTACTTAATCTTTTTATTTTCATAGTCAGAAAAAACAACTTCTGTAGCAATTCTCTCGTAGTAGATGTCATTTTTTGTATGTCTTGTACATCTAAAAACTCCTTTGAAAGAATAATAGATATTTCCCAATACATCTTTTTGGTGTGCAAAGACAATTGAATCTTTAATTTCTTTTATCTCCATATCATTTCCAACTCTAGTTTGCTCGATAGCCCTTCCATCTGGAGAAATAGAATTAATCCAATCATTATTGTTGTATAGTTTTGGAAACCACACTTGTACTTTCTCATTTAAAGGAGAGGAGCCTGCTTGATGGAGACGAAAATTTTTCCCGAATAATCTCAAGACATCGGCATGTGTTCGGAATTTTGCTCCGTCGGATATGGTTAATTTCCCAACTCTCAACCATTGATCTATTGAAAATTCATCTTGATATGAGTATGGTCTGAAATCTTTATTATTTTTTAGACGTCGAATTTTATCAATTAATGTATCAATTCTTTTATGTACTGATTCAATATTGGAATTGTTATCACATTTAATCCTGAAAAATTCCACATCTACATAAGAAATTATTTCCCTTTCTCTTGCTCTATCAGCTTCCTCATTGGATAAATGATGACTCTCATCAATTTCAACAGCTATTTTGAATTGTGGAAAATATAAATCTATAAGATATCTTTTCCCATCTTTTTTTCTAATGAGTTGTTGAGTTGTAAATTGGATTTCTGTATCATTTAATAAATGAATTATTCTAGATACAACATAGAATTCATACTTCTTGTTACGAAGTTTCGTCAACAGTTTTGCGTAATAAGTCAATTCATCTAAATTATTTGTCACGATAAGGCCTCCTATAATCAATGTATACATAATTATTATACAATAATATTACAAAATGAAAAGAATTTATAAAATATCTTCACTCCTTAATTTTAGTAATTTAACTATTTCAATGTTTGATTAATTTAAAACATAATATTAAACATAGTTGTAGAATTTTTCTTTAAGTTTGTCCAGCTAATTCAACTATTATTCATTCTAGATACAATTCAGTGAATAATCGGTTATATAATCTGTAAATTATATCTCATACATTCTATGCGAGATATTTTTATAACGCCCATATCATAAATTATTTTATAACTTAATCACTTTTTAAAACCATACCTAACTGCCCTATTGTTAAATGCGTCTTCTCCACCTTCCATTATTGAACAAATTTTTAATTTAATATCCTTAGAATCAATAGATTCAGATACATCTGTAGATAATTCTTTCGTATCCCCCATAGAAATTATCCATTCAGAATCTCCATTTACAGGGATATTTGCATTATGTGTAATTGCTACTATCTGTCTAGTATCTTTTTTCAAAATAATATTTTGTACAATGAGAGAGTTAATTAATTGACTATCTAAGTCGTCTTCTGGTTGATCCATTACTAATGTTTTATCTCCCAATGTCAATATCATTGTTAACATGGCAGAAGTCTTTTGACCTGCAGATGCATTTGTTAATTCTACACTTCTTCCATTTAGCTCTAGGGTAATAACTATTTTATCATCAGGAGTTAATAAGCGAATATCAAGAAGCGTCTCTGGTATAAGTTGTGCGAAACTATTATACAATTTAGTGTTAGTAAAAATATTTGATAATGATTGTGTTTTCGCCTTAGCAATTGAATCATATATTTCTGTATAATGTATTTTTTTATCTTGTAATCTTTCTCTTATTTCTTCAAATTGTTCATCATAAACAGATTGTTTACCGAGTAAAAATCTCAATTTAGATACATAACCATCAAAATCAGATTTTTCTATTACTGAAACTTTGATTCCTTCAAAATTTCTCTTTACAAAATCTCTTCTACATTTACAAATTTTTGTATAAAGATTCTGAATGATTTTTAATTCAGCCTCAATTTTTTCTTTGTTCTTTTGAACCAATTCTATATTAGACAGTATTATATTCAATTGAGAACGCTTTTTATCTAATTCAGAATTTATACTAGATAAATTTTGTATTTGTTCAAACTCTACTTCTGATAAAGTCGACTCCAAGTTTCTATATTTATCAAATATATCCCCTCTATCAATACTCCATTTAGATTTACTAATCTCTCCTGAATAAGTTTCTATCGAATCATTAATTTTATTTAAAATGGTACTTATCTCATTTTGATAATTTAATAGGGTCATTTTCAATTGCTCTCGAAGTTGCTGAATCCCTCCCGATATTTTCAAGTCATTTGCTAAAACCCCATCTCCTGTAAGTAGTGTTTCTTCCAGTGTTTTCACATAGTTTTTAATATTGTTTACATCATCTTCAATTTGTTTACTTTCTTGTATTGCTTTTTGTTTATCATTAATAATTTGCTGATATTCAGGTTTTGAAAGTTTCTTGAGTTGAGTTTCAAGATCTTTAATCTCAATAGTTAAACGATCTAATTTTGAAATCTCTTCTTCCTTAAATTTATTTTCAAGATCCAATTTTTTAATAACTGATTCTTTTTCACGAATTTGTCCTCTGATTGTCTCAATTTCATTACTACAATAAGAATCCAAAAAGTCTCTTATACTTGTTTGGTTCTTTGACATCTCAAAAATTTGTTTTTGAAGGTAAATATCTATATTTTCAGAAATTAAATTTAATCTTTCAAATGGTTCCTCAACCCTATCATCTTTTTCAGTAATTCGATTGATACTGCTTGGAGAAGTATTTCCCATTCGAATAATCTCATAACGATTCCCATCAAATTCCAAAAATAAAATTACTTCTGTATCACTATTTAAAACTCCTGTACGACCATCGTTTTTCTTTGCAAAACTCTCGTAGTCTGAAAACACTTCTTGAAATTGTTTAATAGAATCTTCTTTTTGTAACACAAATGCTAATAATTTTGTAATGAAAGACTTACCTGTCCCACGACTTCCTATTATTGTAGTTAAATCTTGGCTAAAATCAACAACTATATCTGTTTTATTTTGGATTGTGTTTTTAATAATTAACTTTTCTAAACATATTTTTTTCTTTTTTGTAGGATTAAAATCCTCAATGAAATCAGGCTTCACTCTTAAAGACCCCATTCTTAAGGCATCACGAAGTGATGAAAGAGTTGGTGCTTCTGACATTTTGATATAAGTATATCTACTCCCAATCCCCCATAAACCATGTTTAGATTCTCCAGGACTATGAGGATTATCAGAAAAAGTTAAACAAGTCATTTTTTGATTGTCATAAAATTTCTTTGCAGTTTTATACCATTTATCTAAATCCCCATTAGGCACCATATTAGAATACCTTTTATTAACTATTTCATAAACAAGTTCTCTATCTTTTTTCGATATTGATTTATGCGACCCACTAAGTTCGTAAAATTCCTTCTGAACAAGTTGTACAGCATTAATATCAGGGTTATTCAATATTTTTTCCTGAATTGTATTGTCCAGATAACAGATTCCATTAAACTCATCAATGTGTGCAGGAATTACGACTTTACCATCTTTTAAAGCTTTTTCTATTACTTCTAAAACACTCTTTTCCGTTCCGGGTTTAGAATCACCAAAACTTGCACGATGAACGCCTATTTTAATAAGAAAATCATTTACATCTTCTTGGCTATCTGTAGTTTCAAAGAGTATAAGTAAATGAGTTCCAGTATCACCACAGGTAACTTCAACTCCTGGAAAAAGAATCAAACCTCGTTCTTCAGCCAACCTCTTATATTCATCAATATTATTTCCTGAATTATGATCTGTAAGAGCAACACACTCTAATCCCTTTTGAATGCATTCTTCTATCCATTCTTTAGCAGTCACACTATCTCTATCTTTAAAACAGACACTCTCCGGCGAATGTAAATGCAAGTCTGTTTTATACCATCTGTTACCAACCATACTTATACTCCTATTATTTTTATTTTTAATATAAGTATAGTACAATATTCCAATTTTATCCACTTCTATTTCAAATATTTAAACAAAAAAAGACTATTAGCTACACTAATTTTAGATTGCTATTACACATTTTAAGAAAATCAAATTTCTGAATAATTGTTCACAATAAAGATATCATCAACCTATGGATGAGCACCTAATTCATCTAACTTTTTATCACAATGTTAAGTTTGAAAAAAGACGCCTTGTAAAAGCGTCTTTTGTTTATTCTCATATAAGGACTTCACTAAATCATCTAACCCCTTTTCTAATCGTCTAAAATAAGACTCATATTTTACTTTTTTCGTGAATTTGCTTAGAAATTTTAGAAATTTGACTGTGAAGAGAATTGTCTATATCAAATTTTGGAATCCTAATATTTTTTTAAAATATCAATTCCTCTATCAAAATTAACAGTATACGCATCAATTACATCTCTAATGCTTTGTGAATTTAGAATTGCAGAAATATAATAAGCTTCATCCATGCTCTCTGTATCCAACATAAGAATTTTTGAACCTACGACAACAGGTCTATCCAAGCCATTAAAAAACTCTAAATCTGAATTTGGCAAAGTACTATACAGGCTAATCGCTACCGCCGCAAAACTACTTGCCTATTCCTTCCATATAACCTTATAATCTAAAAAAGTATAACTTTCTACGTTATCGAGTCTATACCGTGGCTGAATTTCTGGATTATAGAACTTTCCACTCTGAATTCTACTAGCTAAAAGTCCTTCTTTATAAAATTCTAGCCATCCATAAGTTTTAGGAGCTTCTCAAGATAAAATAACTTCGTCTAGTCCATAAGGAGTATCATATTTGTGAGGTACTAACATAAATTCATTTGATACTACTTTCCGTCTTTGCATCTTTCTCCCTCCTAGCATAGGATAAATAAAAGTTGGTTCAATGCTCCCCTGATGTTAAACTCCGGAATAGATTGTAAAGAATTACAAATGAGATTGGGACATAAGTCTATTGCTACGACAATGGACATTTATGCAGAGCTAGATCCTAATCGTAAATCTGAAGCAGTTGACATTTTTCTTGATAAAATCAACCAAATTAGAGGCGAAAAAAGGTAGAGATTGAACTGAAATTTAGTGAAATGTATTAAAATTGGAAAAAGAAAAAACGCTTAAAATCAGCGTTTTTATTATGTATTGATTCGTATTGAATGCTTACTTCACTTCTGTAACATATAGCTATTGTTTTAACTAGAACGCTATATTTTATTAAGTTTTAATAAGTTTTAAGTTACTAAAAATAGGGTTATTTTGTTTCTGTTGTTTCCGAATTGTTGCCGTTTGTGATATTTTCTATTGTTTCTGTTAAGTAAAATGCTGTTGCAATCTTTTTGCCTTGTTCTGACATATTTTCAGTTATTTCTCTAAAAACTTCATCTGTTGTTTTTCCTTCTTTTTTTGCTAGATAAGGAAGTGCTCTCATTGTGTCTCTAGTTTGATTTATAAATATTTCCGAGAAAATATCAGAGCTATTTTGTATGTATTCTTCAAATTCTTTACTTCCATATCCATACTGTATATCACTTTCTCCTAGTAAATAACTAGTAGTAGTGTTAAGTATTGAAGCTAATTTTAGAAGTGTTTCAAAGTTGGGTTCTCTTTTTCCGTTTTCCCAATTTGTGTAGGTGTTCTGTTTTACTCCTACTTTTTCACCTAGTTCTGTTTGTGTTAACCCCTTTTTTAGTCGTAACTCTTTGAGTCTTTGGGGAAATATATTCGAATTTATCATTAAATCACAACCTTTCAAAATAAAATCACAAAAAGACGTGTTTTTGGTTGACAAACACTTCAAAATGAGATAATATTGAATTATATCACATAGTGACGTACTAAGTATATCACATTTGATAGAAAGGTTTCAAGGGGGTAAACGCTTATGATTGTATAAAAAAGTCTTTGAAGAAAAAACCTCAAAGACACAATAAAATAATACTGTTTAAATTATATCATATATACGGAAAAGAGAAAAGGAGATGGCCTATAAAGATTATTACGAATACAAAGATATTGTAGAAGCTACTGGCAAGTCATATAGTGCTATTAAAAAATGGCGAATATCTATTGAACGATTATCAGGATATAAGTTTAAGAAGGTGAAGATACATGTTACACGCAAGCATGTAAAAGACCATTATCAATTTACTGAAGAAGAATTTGAAAAGTTTATAAAACTGTCTAAGCGAATTGATGAAACAAAGAAAATGTCTGAATCAGTCATTGAGATATGGGGTGACTTAAAAAGTGCTGAAGAAAGAGCACTAAAAATAGATGTGGCTGAATTGAAAAAATTTCAAGAAAAACAGAAAGAAAGTAACAAAAGTACAGCCTTTCAGATTATTTCTTTGAAAAACGATATTAAAAGATTACAAAAGCTAGAAGAACGAATTGAAGCCTTAGAAGAAAAGCAAGGCAAAGGGTTCTTCTCGAAAATTAAGAAATAGAAAAAAAAGAGGTAAAAAAACATGGCAAACAAAAAAATTAAATTAACTTCCCCATTATCACTTAGAGATGTAGCTCTTGAAAGCTCTCAATTTGATATTCCTAAAAAAATTCTAGTGGATTTTTCTAAAGCTCGACCAAGTAAGAAGTTCAAAGACGGTAAACAAACCGATATTTTGAGCCATTACATTTTAGAGGGAATTGATGAAAGAACCGCTAAGGCTGTAAATGATGGCTTAATTGACCAAGAGGACGTTAAGTCCATTAAGATTGAAGTCCATGGCAGTTTTGAGGAAATTGAAGAAACCGTTGAGTTTGGTGGCTCTCTATTCGTTGAGTTGCTAGATGTGCAGGTTAAAGCGGACTGGGTTGAGGGTCGAAATGCAGGATATAAAGCCGTCAAACTAGTAGCCTCTGGGCTAAAACTTGCTATGTAAGTTTAAAGTTTCTGTATATGATGGGAGCTGGCCGCCTTGCTCCTATCGGTTTACAAGTGAGCTAACTAGTAGCTGATAGCAACCGCAAAAAGGGCGGTTCGCCCTGCGCGGTTGCGGGTATCAGCGGGCATCTAGTTGGCTGACTTGTTCCGATAGGGCAATGCAACCAAGCTACCTAAATATACAGAAATTTTACTTAAAAGAGTTTTTTTGAGAAAGTATATACTCATATACTCAAAACCTATGCGCGAGCGCCATTCTAGGACTTGACGATAGAATGGTGCAAACCAAGGGTAATCCCTTGATTTGACAGCGTTTGTTAGGGGTCGAAATGGCTGAAAGCCCCCTACCCCAAAAAAACAAAAAAGCGAGAAAATAAAGGATTTTTCTTGAGTTTATTCATGAGTTTATTCATGAGTTTATTCTCAAAAAAATGGAGAATATACTCAAACTGAAAGCATATACATACCAAAAAATAAAATAAAAATACAAAATTATCTTTTGATATAGAAAGGAGAAAAATGACAAAAAGAATACAGAATAGAAGATTTTTATTTGAGCAACAACTTAAACCGGACTTTTGGGATTGGACTGTATCAGATAAGAAATTATTTGAAAACTGGGAAGAAAATAAAGATAAGATTTTCAGATTGATATTTGACCGTATTCGTGAACTAGTTGAAGAAGATGAGTCTGTAGAAGTAGCTTTTATTGTTCATGATAAAGATATTTCTTATGGTACAAAATTAGTAGAACCTCATATTCATGGTTATATTGATTTTCCAAGACGTTTAGATTTATCAAAAGTTGCTATGGCTTTAGGGGTAGAAAAAGAACGTGTCGAAACTCCAAAATCAAAAGGGGGTAGGGGTTATACACGTATCAACGCTCTAGCTTATCTTATTCATGCAAAAGATAAAGATAAGTATCAATATCCTGTAAGTGATGTAGAAACATTTGATACGCTTGATTATGAAGCTTTTATTAATCAAAATAGAGAAGACTTTGAAAAGTATTCAGCAACGAAAAAACGAGAGAAAACAGATGAGAGTTTGGATATGGTTTTCCAAAAAATTATTGCTGGAGAGTTAACAGAAGATGATATTTTTGATGATGAAGAATTGAGATTTCTCTGGGCTAACAATCAAAATAAATTTGAAGAAGCGTTTCATGCTCAAGCTGTTTTTTCAGCGAGAGAAACTATGAGGGCATTACAGAATGGTGAGTTTAAACTGACGGCTATATTTGTACATGGTAGGTCGGACAGTGGTAAGACGACTTTTGCTAAACAAATCGGGAAGGATATCATACAAGCTGCCAAAGAAGAAAGCTTTGATTGGAGAATGTATGATAGTGACTTAAGCAATCCATTTGACGCTTATAGAGGGGAAGAAATAATTCTTTTAAACGACTTACGCTATGATAGTTTGAAACCTGCAGATTGGTTGAAGTTATTAGATCCTTTAAATAATTCGCGAATGTCGGCGAGGTATCGTAATAGATTGGTGGCGGGAAGGATATTTATTTTAACGAATACTGAGGGGATATTTGATTTCTTTAGACAGATTAAATATGAAAATATTGACCAGTATCTTCGCCGTTTTAATTATGTATTAGAAATCTTTGATAGAGGTGGCGAGCGAGAGTATGTATTTTCTGAAACTATAAAATTATCTGTTCCAAATACTGAAAAAGGTATAATGACTTATTTTGACACAAAAGAAGTCTACCGAAAATCATGTAAAGACGAGTTTGTTCAACATATTTTAGAAGATTATATTTTACCTAGAATATTGCCAAAGAAAGCAAAGGACGTGACAAATGACTAAAAAAATTGTGATATTTTTTGATGAAAGGTTAAATACTGATTTTCGTATAGTACGCTTTGGGAAGTTTATACCGATAAGTCAAGAACTAGATAATATTTATATGTTCATAAATGATAGGAATTTATGGAATAGATGCAAAAAAAAGATGCGTGAAAATCAATCACACATCAAAATAAAAAACCAAAGTAATTATAACATGAAAAGGAGAAAAATGCTATGTTCGTAACAAAAGAAGATTTGAAAAAATTAGGTTTTGGAAATTATCAAGCTTATAGTTTGATTAAACAGGCTAAGGCTTTGATGGTACAAAAGGGCTTTGCTTACTATAATTCTAAGGGATTGGGGCAAGTTCCTGTTGAAGCTGTTGAGGAAATTTTGGGTACAAAATTAAATTTTGAGGAAGTGGAAGAATATGCCTAAAATTCCTCATGTATATTATGATAAGGCTAGTAGTTCTTATTATGCGGTTGCTTCTCTAGGTTTTGATGAAGTGACCGGTAAAAGAATGCAGAAAAAGAAAAGAGGGTTTAAAACTCAAACAGAAGCCAAGAAATGGTATGATGATTTTATAGCGAAACACTCGAAAAAAGCTATTGTACATGGTGCGACTTTAACGGTTGAGTTGTTTTTGGAAAAGTATTTTGTACCTCACTATAAGAATAAAGTGACTACCAGGACATTTATGACCTTTTCTTCTAAGTTGAAAAGATTGAAATATTTTTATCCTATGAAAATGGTTGATGTTAAACCTATTCATATAAAAAAATGGCATACAGACATCTTGGAAGAGGGGCTATCTAATAACTATTTGAAGGATTTACATCAAACAGTAAAAGAGCTATTTGATATGGCGCTTACTTTGGGTGTTGTGAGTGAAAATCCTGCTCGGCAGGTTGGAAATATGAAGAGGACTAGAAAAAAGGTTGATTTTTGGACAAAAGAAGAATTTGAAAAATTTATTAAAACCTTTGAAAAAGATGATGTTGTAGAACATTTGAAATATATCTGTTTTCTATTTCTCTTTATGACAGGATTGAGGATAAGTGAATTACAAGCTTTAACATGGGAAGATGTTGATTTTGAGAATAAAGCTGTACAAGTCAATAAGTCTATGTTTTATCAAAATAAAAATAATTGGCAAATTAACCCTACAAAAACATTTTCAAGCAATAGAAAAATCTATCTTGATGATACGACGATTAAGGCGCTATCCTTATGGAAAAATCATCAGAAAAAGCTAGGAAAAATAAGTTTTGTCTTTTCTTATAACTGTTTACCAGTGACTAAGACAATGCTTGCTAATAGCATGAAGAAACACGGGGAAATGGCGGGTGTTAAAAGTATTCGTATTCACGATTTAAGGCACTCCCATGCTAGTTTGTTGCTCTCTTTGGGTATGAATGACCTAGAACTTAAAAATAGGCTAGGTCATGCAGATATACAGACGACTTTGGGAGTATATTCCCATCTTCGCCCTTCTGCTATGAAAGAGGTAGCGGACAAACTAGAAGGGGTACTTTCACTATAAAATGAAATCTCGGCTTTCGTATCACTAGCGAAGTCTGTTATACGAAAACGGAGATTATAAAAAGGTAGCAAGATTATATCTTACTACCTTTTTTGTTGCCAAAATGTTTCCACTCGGCTATTATTAAGTGTTAAAACGTTGATTTAACGCTATTTTCACTAATTTAACTCTTATTTAACCTCTGTAAACACAACGTGTTTGCGAAGTTTTGGTGAGTATTTCTTCAATTGAAGAC
>ERZ773180.1420-NODE-1420-length-11957-cov-4.493026_pt1 | contig 11957 bp, 11 predicted proteins | sample MGYA00511080_ERZ773180 | MGnify/ENA primary metagenome ERZ773180 (study PRJEB29015, sample SAMEA2738175) | human oral metagenome | biome: human oral; feature: human-associated habitat; material: saliva | place: China | collected 2178 ...
AGACCCTGATAAAGAAGGAGAAAAAGGACAGATTATATGCTACATTCATGATCCAGATGAAGTAGTTTACGTGGCACCTAATATTACTGAACTGGTATCTGGAATATTTGAGGAAATTATTCGGGCGTAGTTCTATAGAAAAGTATAATATGAAAAAATGTTACAAAATGTAAATTTTGAATAGAGAGTATCTGTATAAATAAAATTAAAAAAAGTTTTTAATTGTTGAAAAAATTTGCTATAATTGAGATATAAAAATTAAGGGGGAATTAATATGGCTACTAAAAGCTTTACCAATGATGTCACTTTTGAACCAAAAGATGTTGATAATTTAATAAAAGCTTTAGAAACAGATAAAAAACCTAATCCTATTAAAAATATTAAAGTAAAAACAATAACAGAACCTTCAGAAATACTAAAATTAGTAGGATTAAAGAGAGATGAAGTTTAGAAAGATTTCTTTACAAAGTCTTTTAAAACAAATAAAAGACACGAAAAAGATAAAAGAAAATTATGAAAAGTTATTGAAAACTCAACAGAAAAAATTGAGTTTTAATGGTCAGAAATTAGAAAACTAAAAATTACGGCTCTTTGTCAAGAGTGGGGGTGGAAAAAGTTCGATAACCTTAAGAGATTCTAAGCTGAATAAGCTTTTTAAGGTTGTCGAATTTTTTTATCCCATAAGATAGCCTTTTTATTACTTTTATCTTGTTATTTTTCCCTTCAACAAATCCATTATTTATATTATATTTTTGTATATTATTTATTTCTTCTTCCCAGTTTGATAATATTTCCCCTAACTTAATACATTCCTTTATTCCTTATTCCTTTAACTCTCCTATCAGGTTCTTCAGTTTCTTTAGCCTCCTCTTCTGTGAAGGACTGAATGTACTGTTTGGATTCTTTGCTATCAGCTTCCAGTATTTCTTGTATTCCCTGTACTTTGTATCTGAATTGAATAATCTTATCCTCACATCCCTTATCATCCAGTTTGCCTGCCTTATGACATGATATTTGTCTGCTACAATATCAGCATGTGGAAGACAGGAGTATACTGTATTCCTGAACTGCATGAACATGTCCATTCCAACCTTTTTTATACTGTCTTTATGACAGAGAAGGAATTCCCTTATGGTTGATGATTTCCTGTCCTTTAAAATATCTATCAGGATATGGTTTGTATCATATATTGCCAGCTGGTGCTTTTCTTTTTTCTGCCACAGCAGTTATGCCTTATATCAGTTCTTATTCCATATACATGGTAGGTGTCACAGATAAGTTCCACTTTTTTTATTTTTACATCTTTTATTTCAGGTCTGAATGTGGTAAAATTATTTTGCATAAATACAAATTCCTTTCTTATGTCTTTTTGGCAAAAACATAATACTATGAATTTGTTATTTATGCTATTTTTTTATTTCTTTTTCCACCCCCATATATATTATAGAGTCAAAAGATTTAAGAAATGTTACGGGCTTAATATGACGCGATATGAACTTTAATTTTCCTCATCATCTACATTTTCAGCTTCAAAAAATTCATCAGTCATAATTGAAATTCCCATCTATCTTTAGTTTTTAATCAAGATAACTGTTCCTGTAATATTTATAATACGAGGATCTGCTTATCTGCATAAACCTGCAAAAACTTTTTGTCATTCACATTATGATTTAAAAGTTCCTGATTAATTACAGCAATATTAACTTTCATATCCTTAAGCTTTGTATAAAGCTCAGTAACTTCTGTAAAATTACGCCCAATCCTGTCAATGTCTGTAACAACAAATGTGTCATTTTCCCAAATTTTTGATAAAATTTTCTGCAGTTCAGCTTTCTTCATATTTTTTCCGATCTGTATATCACAAAAAACTTCATCACAGCCAGCATTTTCAAGCGATGCTATCTGCCTTGTCAAATCCTGCTTTGCCGTACTTATTCTTGCATATCCAAATTTCATTTAGACAACTCCTTTACAAAAATGTCTACTAAAATATATTTTAATTTACTCATGATTTACTTTACAAGTTGGTTATCTTATAGTAAAATACGGGTATAAAATAAATTTATAAATATATTTAAAGAAAGGAACAGCAATTAAATGAAAATAAAGGATATATTTGAAGAAAAGGAACATGTAATTTCATTTGAAATTTTTCCGCCAAATAAAAACTTTTCAGAAGAAAGACTGAAGGAAGTTACTGGAGAGCTCGTAAAACATAAGCCGGACTTTATAAGTGTAACTTATGGAGCAGGAGGTACAACAAAATCAGGAACTATTGAAATGGCTTCCCATATAAAGAATAACTTGGGTTCTGAAGTTTTAGCCCATCTGACATGTGTCGGAAGTAAAAAAACAGAGATTGACAGTTTTCTGGAAGAGGCAAAAAAGCATAATATTAAAAATATAATGGCATTAAGAGGAGATATACCTCAGGGGGAAGATGAATCTATCTATGAGAGAGGGGATTACAGATATGCCTCAGACCTTGTAAGAGGAATAAGGGAATCTCATAAGGATATATCCATAGGAGCGGCATTTTATCCTGAAACTCATTATGAAAGCAATGATCTTGCAGATTTGGTTCATTTAAAGAAAAAAGTGGATGAGGGAGTTGATTTTCTAATTTCCCAGGTATGTTTTGACAACAGAATGTTTGTAGATTTCAGGGAAAAGGCAGAAAAGCTGGATATTAAAGTTCCTTTGGTTGCAGGAATTATGCCTATTACAAATGCAGCTCAGATTAAAAGGATAGTTCAGCTATGCAAAAGCAGTATTCCTTCAGGACTTGAAAAAATACTGGATAAATACGGAAGCAATCCTGAATCTATGAAAAAAGCAGGAATTATCTATGCAACTGAGCAGATAATAGAACTTCTTTCATATGGAATAAGAGGAATTCACTTATATACAATGAATAAAACTGATACAACAGAAGAAATAATGAATAATATTTCATTTACAAGATAATCTCGAAGATATTTTTGAAAATTTTAAGTAATTCTATTTTCTAAATTAATGAAAAACAAATTGCTTTGACTAACATAATAATTGACAATCTAAGAAATAAAATGTAAAATAGTATAGAAGAATATTATTTTGATAGGAGGTCATAGCAACATGAAAATGGAAAAAGCATTGAAAAAAGGGTTACTTTTAGCGGCAAGTGCTATACTAATGGGAATGACCCTGTTTGCAGGAGAAACAAAAACATATCCTAAAGACGGAAAAGGGGATCAGGTTTTAGGATATAAAAATTTAGCTAATTCTTATGGGATTTCAACAAGCTTTGAAGGGAATACAGTTTATGTAAATAGAGGTGGAGCTCCTCTTGAACGTGTATTCGGAGCAGTTGAAGGTGAAAATCAGAAAGCTGAAGTAATGAAAAATAACAAGGTAATTATAAATGGAGGAGTTCTGGCTACAAACGGAGTTTGGGAAAAGGATAAATCCATAAGAGGTGGAAGTGCTTACGGAGCGGCAGGTCAGTCAGCAGTGGTAAGTGATAATGAAGTAATAATAAGAGGAAATTCCAATGTACAGGGAAATGTTTATGGTGGATACAGCCACAGAGGTTCTGTAATAAATAATAAAGTAATAGTTGAAGGAACTCCAAAATTTGGAGCAGGAACTATATTATTTGGAGGAAGAGGAAGCCGTAATGTAAGTCTTAAGGATGGAAAAGCAGCTCCATTTGATGTTATTACAGGGAATACTCTTGAAGTGAAAACTAAAAATGTAGTTGTAAAAGATGTTAAAAACTTTGAAAAACTAGTATTTAATGTAGCTGTGAATCAGGTAAAATCAAATGATAAATTGTTAGTTCTTACAAATACTGAAGGTGTAGAGCTACAGAAACCTGAAATTGTAAAAGTTTCTGAAAAAGCTCAAATATCAGCTGAAGAAAAAGAACAGATATTAAAAGAAAAAAATAAAGATATAAATGTAAATATTGATGTTGTTCTTCAAGGAAAACCTTCAAAAAATATAAAAAATTTAAAAGTAGTCCTTGTAAATGCTGAAGGAGGACTTAAACTGGATAAATTACCGGAAGATATAAGCAGAACAGAAAAAGGTTATAAGTATGAAGTTAAATTTCAGCAGGATGCAAAAAATCTATATGCTGTAATAAATGCACAACTTGTAAAATAGCCTAATAACTAACAATTATACATAACAAAAAAGAGAGATTTCTTATTAGAGTCTCTCTTTTTTGTTATACAGAGTAACATAAATCTTAAATATAATAATTGTTTTCTGTTATAAAAATTATGACTTTAAAATAACTGTTTAAAAATGTTATTTAAGAAGTCCAATCAAATCAGTTAGAATGAAAGGAATAAATAGTTGTTTATCTCCAAAATCAGTTGCTTCATTTTGATTGAAAATAAATACTATTGCGTCATCTTCCAAATAGAATTTCTGTTTTTTGTCAACACCTTCAAATTTTCTTTTCTTTTCATCTAAAGTAGTTATACCGAACTGTTTTACTCTGTCATTAACAGCTGCGTTTAAGGCATTGTCATAGTTCTGAACAAATATGTCCTTCATTAACAATGGCTTTCCATTTTTTGCATTAAATGAAATAGCATCATTGTAAGTAACTGTTTCGTTTGTAGTTTTGTTTTTACGTTCTATATTGAAAAGTACACTTACAAAATAAGCATTATTTCCTGTAACAGAATAAGTCACTTTGTAGACATAATTTTTAGTTTCCTTGAAATCATCAATGAATTTTCCCATTTCCTTATTCATTACAGTAACAATTTGATTGTTTCCTGAAAAAGAAGGATACTCAATACGTGATAACCCTAAAGTTTTTGTTCTGGAAACTTCGTTTACTGCATCAGGTGAAGTAGGAACAAAGTTCAGGAAAGTAAATGTTGTATCAACCTTTTCCTTTTTTGCCGCAAATGTTGTGTTGAATGCTACTAATGTCATTAAAACAAGTAAAAATTTTTTCATTTATAAATCACCTCAAAAGTTTATTAGTTTATGTTACTTAGTTATTATATACTAAAATTGGTAAATAAGCAAACTGCTAATTGCAAAAAATGTATAGTTTATATATTTTTTATAATTAAACACTATAACCATAATTAAAATATATATTATTCTGTAAAAAGAAAATGAAAAAATACTTTGAAATTTAAAATAATTTTAGAGAAAAATGCCTAAAATCAGAGTAATTATGAAATAATTACAAATAAAATATACTTTGATATACAAATTATATACTTTTCAAACTAAATAAAAAAACCTTCAAAGCTAATAAAACACTTGACTAGAGGGCTTTAAAATTGTATCATTGTATAGATAAATAAAGATAATTTATATAAATAATTTTTTTAGGAGGAACAATGGCTAAAGTGATGAAAACGATGGACGGAAGTCAGGCAGCAGCTCATGCGGCATATGCATTTACAGAAGTTGCTGGAATATATCCTATTACTCCTTCATCAAATATGGCAGAATTCGTAGATCAGTGGGCTGCTTATGGTAAGACAAATTTATTCGGAACACCGGTGAAAGTGGTGGAAATGCAATCGGAAGCAGGTGCAGCGGGAACAGTTCACGGATCATTACAAGCGGGAGCTTTAACAACAACATTTACTGCATCACAGGGATTGTTGCTTAAAATACCAAATATGTATAAAATCGCAGGGGAATTATTACCAGGAGTTATACATGTGTCTGCGAGAGCGATATCAGCACAGGCATTATCAATTTTCGGAGATCACCAGGATATTTATGCAGCAAGAATGACTGGATGGACAATGTTGGCAACAGGATCAGTACAGGAAGTTATGGATTTGGCTGGGGTAGCGCATTTGGCAGCAATCAAATCAAGAGTACCTGTAATGCACTTCTTTGATGGATTCAGAACTTCACACGAAATAAACAAAGTAGAAGTAATGGATTATGAAGTATATGACAGATTATTAGACAGAAAAGCAGTTCAGGAATTCAGGGAAAGAGCAGTAAACCCTGAAAAACCGGTAACAAGAGGAACAGCACAAAATGATGATATTTACTTCCAGGCAAGAGAAGCACAAAATAAATTCTATGACGCAGTACCTGATATAGTAAATGACTACATGAAGGAAATAAACAAAGTAACTGGAAGACACTATGCACCATTTGTATATTACGGAGCAGAAGATGCTGAAAGAGTAATCGTAGCAATGGGATCAGTTACTGAAACAATTAAAGAAACAGTAGATTTCTTAGCTAAACAGGGAGTAAAAGTAGGACTTTTATCTGTTCACTTATACAGACCATTCTCTGAAAAATACTTCTTTGATGCAATGCCTAAAACTGTAAAGAAAATAGCAGTATTAGACAGAACAAAAGAACCTGGAGCTTTAGGAGATCCTTTATATCTTGATGTAAAAGCACTTTATTACGGAAAAGAAAATGCACCTGTTATAGTTGCAGGAAGATATGGATTATCTTCAAAAGATACTACTCCTGAACAAATGATAGCAGTTTATAAAAACTTGGCTCAACCTGAACCAAAAGACCACTTTACAGTAGGTATCGTAGATGACGTTACATTTACATCATTACCTCTTGAAGAAGAAATCTTTGCAGGAAATGAAGATTCAAAAGAATGTCTATTCTTCGGACTTGGATCTGACGGAACAGTAGGAGCAAATAAAAACTCAATAAAAATAATTGGAGATAAAACAGATTTATATGCTCAAGGATATTTTGCATATGACTCAAAGAAATCAGGAGGAGTAACAAGATCACACCTTAGATTTAGTAAAGATCCAATAAGATCTACTTACCTTGTTACAAAACCTAACTTTGTTGCATGTTCAGTTCCTGCATATATGGGAAAATATGACATGATTTCAGGATTAAGAGAAGGTGGAACATTCCTTCTTAACACAATCTGGGATAAAGATAGAGTTGTTGAAACTATACCAAATGAAATAAAAAGAGAACTTGCAAGAAAGAAAGCAAAATTCTTTATTATAAATGCAACAGAACTTGCTAAGGAAGTTGGACTTGGAAACAGAACAAATACAATAATGCAGTCAGCTTTCTTCTATTTGACACAGGTAATACCTTATGAAGAAGCTAAGGGTTACATGAAAGACTATGCTGAAAAGACTTATGGAAGAAAAGGTCATGACGTAGTTGAGAAAAACTGGGCTGCAGTAGATAAAGGAACTGAAGGACTTGAAGAAATTCCAGTAGATCCTTCATGGGCAGATTTACCAGTAAATGAAGAAATTATAGAATCTAACAAACCGGAATTTGTAAAAAGAATAGCAGATCCTGTTAATGCAATAAAAGGATATGATTTACCTGTATCAGCATTTATAGGATATGAAGACGGTACATTTGAAAATGGTACAACACACTATGAAAAAAGAGGAATTGCAGTTGACGTACCTGAATGGCAACCTGATATGTGTATCCAATGTAACCAATGTGCTTACGTATGTCCTCATGCGGTAATAAGACCATTCTTAATAGATGAAAAAGAAATGGCGGCATCACCTGAAGGAATGCCTACAATAAAAGCTATTGGAAAAGGATTTGAAAATCTACAGTTTAAAATACAGGTTTCACCTTTAGACTGTACAGGATGTGGATCATGTGTTAACGTATGTCCGGCACCAAAAGGAAAAGCAATTGTAATGAAACCTATTGATTCACAATTAGAAAGAAAAGAAGATGTATATACAGATTACCTGTTTAACAATGTTACATATAAAGATAAAATAATGGGTAAAGGAACTGTAAAAGGATCACAGTTTGCAAAACCATTGTTTGAATTCTCTGGAGCATGTGCGGGATGTGGAGAAACTCCTTACATTAAACTTGTAACTCAGTTGTTTGGAGAAAGAATGATAATTGCAAACGCAACAGGATGTTCTTCAATTTATGGAGGTTCAGCACCATCTACTCCATATACTACAAATTCATGTGGAGAAGGTCCGGCATGGGCATCTTCATTATTTGAAGATAACGCAGAATACGGATATGGAATGTTCCAAGCTGTAAATACTGTAAGACAGAGAATAGCGAAAATAATGACTGAGTGTGAAAGCGAAGTAGCACCAGAATTAGCCGACTTATTTGTTGAATGGAGAGAAAACATTAATGACGGTGATAAAACAACTGAATTAAGAGATAAAATGATTCCTTTACTTGAAAAAGAAACAGGAGCAAAAGCAAAAGAAATTCTTGAGCTTAAACAGTATCTTGTTAAAAAATCAATATGGATGTTCGGAGGAGACGGATGGGCATACGATATTGGTTATGGAGGACTTGATCACGTATTGGCATCAGGAGACGATGTAAATATACTTGTACTTGATACGGAAGTTTACTCAAATACAGGTGGACAGGCATCTAAATCTTCACCAGCAGGATCAGTTGCAAAATTTGCTTCTGCCGGAAAACCAGTTAAGAAAAAAGACTTGGCAGCAATTTCTATGACATATGGAAACATCTATGTTGCAAGAATTTCAATGGGAGCTAACCAGAACCAGGCATTGAAGGCAATAAGAGAAGCTGAAGCTTATCCAGGACCTTCAATAATAATAGCTTACTCACCATGTATAGCACATGGATTGAAAGAAGGTATGGGAAAATCTCAAACTGAAGAAAAACTTGCTACTGAAGTTGGATACTGGCCAATCTTAAGATTCGATCCAAGATTAGCTGAAAAAGGAAAAAATCCTTTACAGTTAGATTCAAAATCTCCTGCATGGGATAAATATGAAGAATTCCTGAAGAGAGAAAGAAGATACACTACATTACTTGCAGAGTTCCCTGATCATGCAAAAGTATTGTTTGAAATGAACCTTAAAAATGCAAAAGATACATGGAACTACTATAAGAGAATGGCAGCAATGGATTACTCAACAGAAGAATAATTACATAATGTAATAAAATTTTCAGAATAAATAGCCTGCATCAAAATCATTTCTGGTTTTGATGTGGGCTTTTTACATTACAGATAGTTTTAGGAGATTGTGTATAGTTGCTGAAAAATATTATTAATATAAAATTTTTATAGATGTATAATTAAACTATATTTTACTTCTTTTAATTTAGTTTATATAATTAAGAAAAAAAGGAGGAGATTACTATTCAGGGAAAAAAGTTTGGCAAGAATGAAATATATTTAATGATTAATATTATGATGCTTCAGATTATATATTTGTTACTGACAGTTTACAGTAATAATATTGAGTTTCTCAGATTAAGGTTATTAGTTACAACAAAAGAAATTCTTAAGCCATTTTATATTTATGGAAGAAAGTCCATGTATCTTATAATTCCTATAGCGGAAGAGATGATTTTTAGAAAATGGACATATGACTTTTTAAAGACAAGAACTAAATTTTATAATCTGATTCAGGCTGTTCTGTTTGCATTATTTCATATGATACTTATTGATAAATTAAAAATTGAGGAAAATATTATAATCAGCTTTTTCTTTTCAATAATAACAGGAGTTGTTTACGGGAATATAAAGGCAAAGAAAGGGAGTTTAAACTGGTGCATATTTTTTCATTCTGTATACTGTTTTACTTTTGCTTTTATTGGATTAATATATATTGAATTTTTTGCAGGTATGATTGAAAGAGTTTCTAAATTAAGAATAACGGAGATGAGAACACTTCCTTATATATTTGCTATTTCTTTGGTAATTTTTATCTGGACTTTAAAGAAAATAGGAATGAACTACTATTCATTGAAAGGTGGGGAAAAATATGAATAGAAATAAAAGTATGTATTTTTATCTTGCTGTTCATCTTCTTAGTTTGTCCTTATTAGTTGCGGTTGCACTATTTATTTTGAATAACATAAAATATTTTGATGAAATAATGGGAAATTATGGAACAAAAATATCAAAACTTTCATCAAACTACATAGAAGTAATTAAGACAGTTATCATTGCTCCGATATCAGAAGAAGTTATATTCAGGGAATGGATATATAATTTTTTGAAAAAAAGAACTAAATTTTATAATCTTATTCAGGCATTCCTGTTTGCTCTATTTCATTTTATATTAGTACAGTCTATATATGCTTTTATATTTGGAATTTTTTTAGGAAATGTAAAAAGAAAGACAGATAGTTTAGAGACAGTGATATTCTGTCATAGTTTTTATAATTTATCAGGACTTCCATATTTAGGATACATTTATTATTATCCAATAGAATTTATAGTTAAAAAATTTTTACATACAGAAAATTTTATAGTCATGGCTGTAGCCTTATCAATACTTCCAATAATTGGATTTATATGGAGCTGGAAAAAATTTGGAAGAGATCTTTACAAGCTATAAAAAATCTCTAAAAGACAGGGTATTAGTATTGACAAATGGCATAAATAAAGGTATCATTTGGGAGAGAGAAAATGTGGAGTAGACATATAACCTGAAATGATATAATTACTGAAATTTATTTTTATAAGTAAAATACATTATAAAATAGATATTTAATGAAGATATGGTTTACATTCCAAGAAGAAATGTAAGCCATATTTTGATTTTAGAAATATTGAAAAAAGGGAGGGAAAATATGCTTACAACATTGTGTTATCTTGAAAAGGATAATAAATATCTGATGTTACATAGAAATAAAAAGGAAATAGATATAAATAAAGGGAAATGGCTTGGTGTAGGAGGAAAACTGGAAAATGGGGAAACTCCTGAAGAATGTCTGAGAAGGGAAGTCAGGGAAGAAACAGGATATGAACTGAACAGTTTTGAGAACAGGGGACTTGTGATTTTCAACTACAATGCTGATGAGCCTTTATTTATGTACCTTTATACGAGTTCTGATTTTAGTGGGATACAGAAGGAATGTGACGAAGGGGATTTAAAATGGATTTCAAAAGATGAAGTTCTTGAGCTTAAGCTATGGGAAGGGGATAAGATTTTCCTGAAACTGCTATTTGAAAACTCTCCATTCTTTTATCTGACTTTAGATTATGAAAATGATGATTTAATAGGGTCAAAATTGGAATTTAAGCAGGAATACAGTTCTTTTGAGGTTTTTGTTCCAGAAAAATATGTAGAGAAAATTGTGGAAAATCTGCAGAGATATTCCCTGCTGACAGAAGGATTTTACGCTGATGTTTATTCTGCATCTGATACAGTTGGCCATTGGAAAACTCTGGAAGGAGGAAGTCCATTTGATGGAGAAGTGGGGAAATCCAGTGTTGCAGATGAAAAAATAATGAAGTTCAGGGTAAAAAGAGAATTTGAGGAGCTGGCATATTATCTGGTAAAAGAGGCTCATCCTTATGAAACTGCGGTTATTAATGTATTCAGGATGGAAGTTTAGAAAATTTTAAGAAGAGGTGTAAAAATATGAAAAAGAATTTTATTAAAATATTTTTACTAATATTTTTAATTAGTAATCTGATTTTTTCAGAAAATAAAAAATTAAATGAAAATTTTAGAATAGAAGATGGAGAAGTTTATTACATAAATAGAAAAATTGAGGGAGCTGATGCAAAGACTTTTGAAGTTTTTGAAGATGGTGAGTATGCAAAAGATAAGAATAATGTTTATTATGAAGAAAATGTTCTTAATGAAGCAGATCCTAAAAGTTTTAAATTATTGACAAAAATTAGTTACGGATTGAGTAAAGATAAAAATAATCTTTATTTTTGGGAGAATAAGGTAGATAATATAGATGTAAAAACTCTTGAGTCAGTTGGAATGTTAGGACAAGCAGCTTCAGAGGTTATAAATAGGAATACTATTAATTTAATAGCTGAAAAAGGAATAGGAATGTTAGCAAAAGATGCTACTTCTACTGCACTTAATGATGGAGATATAAATGTTACTGGTAAAAAATCTTCTGGAATGTTAGCTAAAGAGGCAGGAAAAGCTGAAAATAAGAAAAATATCAATGTAACAGCAGAAAACGGAGTAGGAATATTTGTTTCTGACACTGGAGTAGGTAATAACTTA
>ERZ773180.1424-NODE-1424-length-11904-cov-8.000084_pt1 | contig 11904 bp, 8 predicted proteins | sample MGYA00511080_ERZ773180 | MGnify/ENA primary metagenome ERZ773180 (study PRJEB29015, sample SAMEA2738175) | human oral metagenome | biome: human oral; feature: human-associated habitat; material: saliva | place: China | collected 2178 ...
GAACACCGACTACGATTTTTTCGATTTCAGGCTCTAATAAGAACTTCTCAATTGTGTGGATAAGTATTGGTTTTTTACCTAATTCTAGGAATTGTTTTGGCATATTACTTATTCCCATTCTAGTTCCTGTTCCACCAGCTAATATTCCTGCGTATATCATTTTTCCGCTCCTTTTAAATATTGTAAAATTTGTTATCAATCACTATTAATTATAACATGAAAGGTTAGAATTTCAAAAATATTGTTAATTAATATTAATACAAAAATAGTTGAAATATAGAGATAAATTCCGTATACTAATATTAGTAATAAAAATTTAGAAATCTCCTGTATTTTGGAGGTTCTCATATATAATGAGGAAATAGAATGAAAGTAATAAAAAATTATTTATATAACCTTTCGTATCAAATTTTAACTATTATTTTACCAATAATAACAGTTCCGTATGTTACAAGGATTTTTACTAGTGAAGATCTAGGAAACTATGGATTTTATAATTCTATTGTGAGTTATTTCTCGTTATTTGCGATGTTAGGAATTGGGTTATATGGTACGAAGCAAATAGCATCTGCACGTGATGTAAGTAGTACATTTTGGAATATTTATGCAATTCAGCTAATTGCAAGTTTAATTTCAATATTTGTATATGTAATAGTAATTTTATGTATTCCAACAATGAGTGAGATAATACCTTTAATATTATTTATTTCACTATTTTCGAAAATTATTGACATATCATGGTTGTTCACCGGGAAAGAGGATTTTAAAAAAATAACGTTAAGAAATACAGTTGTAAAAGTAGTTGGAGTAATTAGTATTTTTACTTTTATTAAAAGTAGTGAAGATTTATATTTGTATATCTTTTTAATAGTTGTTTTTGATTTCTTAGGACAGTTGGTAATGTGGGTTCCAGCAAAAAAATTCATAAAACGTCCTTCATTTAATATGAAAATAATGAAGAAAAACTTACATCCTATTGTACTTTTGTTTTTACCACAGGTAGCAATATCACTTTATGTTGTATTAGACAGAACTTTACTTGGACTGCTGGGATCATACTCAGATGTTGGGATTTATGAACAAGGACAAAAATTAACAAGTATCATTTATAAAATTGTTAGTTCTCTAGGGGTAGTTATGTTACCGAGGGTTGCGAATCTTCTTTCAGAAAGAAGAGATAAAGAAGCACAAAATATGGTGAAATTCTCATTTATTTTATATAACCTTATAATATTCCCGATGATGTTTGGACTTATTGCGGTAAATGAAGTGTTCGTTGAATTATTCTTAGGGAAAGATTTTCAAGATGTAAAGTATGTGTTGTATATTACAACAATTAACATTATGCTTGTAGGTTGGACGAATATTCTTGGGCATCAGGTGTTAGTAGTTAGGAATAAAAATAAGGAATTCATGTTGTCGACAACGATTCCTGCATTTGTCAGTGTGGCTGTTAATATTGCAGTTATTCCATTTTTCGGATATATCGGAGCGAGTATGACAGCTGTAATTGTTGAGTTTTTAGCTTTTACTATTCAATGGTATTATAGCCGTAATATTATTAATAAGAATTTACTGTTCAATAAAGATTTAGCGAAAATCATTTGTTCATCTCTAGTAATGTTTGGAGCTGTAATGTTGTGTAAAATTATGTTGGGATTTGATGGAATTGTAGGTCTTGTAATTTACCTTGTAGTTGGTGGAATTAGTTACTTAGGTATGTTATTCTTACTGAGGACTGTTAATATCAAGGAGATGAAGGGGATGTTGAAGTAGGTTTTGAATTTAAGAAAGATATATATAGAAATCTAAGTAGTATTTTTTTACTTAGATTTTCTTGTTCCTAATACCGTTTTATCTGATTGTATAAGATTCACTGCTCTATTTCATCAAAATTTTACAGTTTTATTTTATAATTTTTACATAAATATTTTAAATATTTTTTAAAGTATAGTATAATAATATTGCCCGCACTGGCCAACAGTGATGTTGGTAATAGTATGGTCTACGGACGGAATGGGGTTTAAAAAATACTATTTGCATGGAGGTGATGTCTACTATGAATAAAATTTCAGATGTATTAACAGTGATTAGTTTTGTGTTATTCGTTGTTTTAAAAATATTTGATACTACTAGTATGACATCACTGTTGTATGGTGCTAATTATATATAAAGGATGTGCTTTTATTGGGAAAAAACTATGATTCAAAAATATTCTCAAAAAAGGGAAAACAAAAATATCCTAGAAATAAGTTTTTTTCTTATTCAGGTGTGAATAGAGATGATAAAAATTTTAACTATAAGGATTTTAGGAATTCAAATTCAATACATTCTTCATTTAAAAGGTGTAAATTTTTTGGGGCGTTATTTAAAAAATCAAAATCGAAGTTTTGTTCTTTTAGTGGAGCTGTATTCACAGGAATAACATTTAAGAATTGCAATTTTAAAGGTAGCCGTTTCTTAGGTGCTGTCTTTGATAATTGTATATTTGAAGATTGTAATTTTCAAAAGTGTAAGTTTAAAAATGCTCAATTTATAAATACCTATATAAAAAATTCAAACTTTAAAGGAGTATCTGACTTATATCTGGATTTAGAAAAATATGATATTAGTAAGTTGAATATAGTTGATGATACACTTATAAATAATCTAAAAAGTAAATACATTAATACAAATGTGCATGGTTTAGTTAATAAAGTTGATATTAGCAGACTATTAGTATTTCTTGAAATAGATAGAGTAGAAAAAATATTTGAAGAGTTAAAAGAAAATGAAAGGATAAAAATAGTAGCTTTTAGTCATGTATTGGCTAAAATTAGGTAGAAATTATATAGTACTTTAACTAACTCGATTAAAAAAGTAAAGATAAGGTGAAATATTTATCTTTTTGCATATATAAAATGTAATCCGGGGATGGAATTTTTTTCCATACCCCGGATTTAGTATATAACCAGTTAAACAAGTATTGCAGGTTTTGTATAGGTATAAGGTAATTAACAGGATTAAAATATTGGTATTGGTTTGATTATTATTTAATCTAATCGACTATATGTGTAGTCTTATAAACATCTGTAGTCTTGTAATTAAGAATTAAACGGTTTATCTGTGATAATTCTTCTCGTGAAATTTTAGATTCTAGTTCATTTATTTTGAATTTTTTTCTTGATTTAAAATCTCTCTGTCCAACTGGTTTATCATAATCTAATGTCATAATTGAAATTTCTTCAGGAAATTTATCTATTCTTATGATGCTAGAACCAACTCCATAACTTGTATATAGCGAATTATTTTCTTGTCCCATTGAGAAGTATCCATTTTTATTCAGATAACTTGGTAAAGAATCACCGAAAAGTTTTCTTCCTATTAATGCAAGTTGAGAATTTGTATATAAATTATTTTTTATATTATTTATATAGTTATTTATTTTTGTTAGCTCTTCATTTGAGAATATATTTCCTAGTTCTTTATATGATACGTATTTTTTCTCTTCTCTGACATTCCCATTGTTTTCAGCATAGTAGTTAATGGTTATTCCGTCTTTTTCTTTCTTTATAGTGCTTTGTGAACCCAATATTCCTTTATAATCTGTACTTATAGTATCTTTATCCGTGAGAGTCAAACTAAAACCGTTTTTTGAATATAATTCAGGATGTGAGTCTCCTGTACTTATGCGTGCCATTATTGCTAACTGCTCATCAGAAAAAGAAGGAATTTCATTATTATCACGAATATTATCATCTTTCTCAGTAGACCAAAGTTTAACTCTAACGTCTTTGTTTATAGACCGATTTACTCCTAATACCTTTAGCATACTTAGTTCGGCTATCCCCTTAATTCTTGCAAATAAAGTTGCATCTCCTGATACTGATGTATCCCATTTGTGGTCTTTATATTTTAGTTCTCCTTTAAGAGTACCTTCTAGGAGTGGACCAATAAGAAAATCTACTTTTAGTATTTTAACTGTTCCAAATAATGTAGTTCCAGGAAGAGTCACTTTTACTCCTGACTCCAAAGATCCTTCGATATTTAAAGAAAATGCGAATTCAGAGTTATGCTTAGATTCGAATATTTTTTTATTATCATATCCTATTTTAGCATTTATTGATTGTTTGTATTCGAATTTTACATTGATATTTCCATCGGCATCAATATAAACATAAACATCTATTGGTGCTGATACACCAACAGCAGTTATGTATCCGAATGTACCCAGTTTATATTCACGAGGCAGACCCTTAGAACGTTTTTTTAATTCTGAAAAATTCTTAAATTCCGTTGTTTCTTCTATAAATATTCCCAAATTGGGCTCTATTATTACCTTTTCGTTACTTAGACTTATATCGTATTTTAGTTTTCCTTCTAATCCTAACTTTATATTTGTTCCAGCATTTTTATCACTAATTTCTAGCTCTAATTTATCTTGTAACTCCCCAGTATTTCTATTCATGCTATTTTTAGAAGAATTATTATTATGAACTGTAACTCCTGGCGCAGGAGTGAATTTCATATTTTCTATATCTATTTCTTCGCTATATTTAAAATCCTCTGCAATAGATTCTAAAGTAGTTATTGGGGCTACCCTTAATATTGTTTCTTCTTTAGATATTGAAGACTCATTAACGATGAATGCGAATCCTGTTAAGTAAGTGTGGTTTGGTGCCAAAATTAACTTATCACCGCTATTTAATTTATATTCACCTTTAATTGTCACATTATTACCGCTAACTTTATATTCTATATCTTCATTAATGTATGCAACAGAAGGTTTTATTTTGATATATGTATGTTCATCTTCTTGAATGCGACCTAAAGATAACTTTCCAACTATATTATTATGTTCGTAACTACCATTATTTTTTGCAGTGACTGTAATCTCAAAGTCTTCACCTTTAATAGTATAGATTTTATCTTGAATTAGATGTGTGAAGAAATACCCTTCAGTATCTGTTTTTATAGTAGAAATTTCTTTATCCCTATCAAATACTTTTAGTTCTTTCTCTTCTAGGGCACTATTTGTTTTCCCTGAATATGCATAACCTGCAACAAGAACTTCTTTAGGATCCTTATCATTAGGTTTTACTTCGTTCTTTCCGGAGTTATTACCAGTGTTACCTGAAGTGTTTTCATCGCTATTTGAATCATTCACAATTAGATAAGAAATATCTAATGAGACTGGTATATTACTTTCCAATAACGTAACATGTTCTTTAAAGTTTTCTGTTTGTCTAGTCTTATCGGTAGCTAAACTATATCGCGGGAATAGTTGAGTACCTATACCTGCTACTAATAAAACAATGAATACTTTTTTTTGCTTGAAGTATAGAAGTACTCCGACTAATAAAAACAATAGAACAACTGCGCCTACAGTTAATTCGCTTGTTAACCCAGTGTTATCTAAAGTATTTTTACTAGATGTGAAAGTTTTAGTTCTTTGCTCTCTGGGATTTAATACGCTATCTCTTGATTTAGAGACTTTCACTTTGAAGGTTGTTTCCTCTTGAGGAGCAAGTATATATGATGGATTCAATTCATATTTTGCTATATACTCACTAGGTAAATTTAAGTTATATTCAACATCTGTTAATTCTTTGTTACTTTTATTTTTCACAGTAACTGTTAATTCATCATTATTCGCATTAAAAGTAGTAGATAAATTATTAGATGCAAATACTTGAGATGTATTAAAGAATAAACATAGAAGTAATATTAACGGTAATAATATTTTCTTTTTTATGTTCATAAAAATTATATCCTTTCCTATTTTTTATAATATTATATTTATATTATTTATTGTTGTTTACAAAACTTATTTTACCAAAAGAAGGGAGAATAATCAATGTATTTTAGTTATATTAGAATAAAAATCAATAAATATTTATCTGAAAATAAGTTTATCTAATTTACTATTTCCTATTTTTTATTTTATTGTGGATGTATCATAAATATAAGAAGATTAGTCAGCTTATATTATATTTATTAGAAGATATCTATTATAATTCCCATTAGAAAAAAATACTAAATACAGTATAATTAAGGATAAAAAGAATTTGTCTAATTATGAGATAGGAGCAGTTTGGAATGAAAGTTTTTGATACAAAATTAAAAGATGTGAAAATAATAGAGCCTGATGTTTTTGAAGATGAACGTGGTTTCTTTATGGAGAGTTATTCTGAAGAAAAGTATAAAGAACTAGGTATAGATTTTAATTTCGTTCAAGACAATCATTCATTATCAGTTGAAGTTAGTGTTGAACGTGGTTTATATTTTCAAGAGGCAATGCTGCAAAAACAGAGCTTATTAGAGTAGTGACTGGGGAAGTATTAGATGTGGTTGTGGATCTTAGAAAAGGTAGCCCTACATATGGTCAGTGGGAAAGTTTTATCCTTTTGATGAAAATCTATGTTGGAATACCCATATGCATAAGTTCCTTTCTATGAGTGTCGCAATTTATAGTTTAAAGGATTTTATCCTTTTTGTAATAATGTTAGGAATTCTTCGAATTAATTGACAACAAGAAAAGGTATGTGGTAGAATATAGGAAAGTGAATGTGAAATGCTAGTACATTCCAACACGAAAGCCAATTGAACTTGTACTTCAATTGGCTTTTTATATTAATATTTAATATTCACATACAAAGTGAAGAGTATGCGTCGTGTCCTAAAATGGCTACTTTTTCTCGTTGTTATCTTTTAGGAAATAATATTCAATTATCAGAAGAATAACTCCGGATAATATATTAACAAGAATTTGCAAAATACTAGTATTCATGCCAACACCTCCCTTCCGGGCAAGTAGCCTACCTTCATTATATCATTAGAAATTACATAAGAAAAGGTTTTCTCGTTGATATTAAGATTAAAGTTAGAATTTTAAGGTTATGTAAATAGGAGGAGAAATAGAGGTATATCCCTTCGAATTAATTGACAATAAGAAAAGGTATATGTTAGAATGTAGGTAAGTGAATTGGACGATTATATTCACATGTGATCACGAAAAGCAACTGAACGGCTATTCAGTTGCTTTTTTATATGTATTAACATACCACTTAGTATGAGAATAGATATTTATACATGAGTGAATAACATGTACGTCGTGCCTAAATAGGGCTACCTTTTCTTGTTTGTATTGAGATTAAAGTTATATTTTTAAGATTATGTTAATAAGAAGAGGAACTGCTGAATTAATTGACTACAAGAAAAGGTATATGTTAGAATATAGGTAAGTGAATTGGACGATTATATTCACATAAAACCACGAAAAGCAACTGAAGTAACGGTTCAGTTGCTTTTTTTATATGTATTAACATACCACTTAGTATGAGAATAGATATTCATACATGAGTGAATAGCATGTACGTCGTGCCTAAATAGGGCTACCTTTTCTTGTTGTTTTTATCATTTAGGAAATAAAAATATTCTATAAATAGGAGAATAACTCCTACAAATAGTCCAACAAGAATTTGGACGATTATATCGTACATGCGACCACCTCCTTTCGGGCAAGGTATCAATTTATATTAGACATAAGTGAAGATGATTTACGCTGGATCAATAGCTAAAACATAGGGTAGACTATAAGAAGTGAATGATGTCTATCAAATTTCATCACGAAAGCCAATTGAAGGTTTAGTTCAATCGGTTTTTTTTGTATGTTAATTTATAAGTTAATTAGCTGATAAAATTTTTAGTTTATGTTAATTATTTTAATTTTTTTTATATTCTAAGTACATAATTATTTGGTAGTTTTAAGTTTGTATTATATTGTATTTTGATGTAGAATAAAGTTGAAGGCTAATGAATTTTATAAAAATTTTAATATATAAGCTGATTATAAAAATCGCTGTAAATTTTATAGATTTACTAGAGAATAAAAGGGGGAGAAGTAATGAATAATAAAAAAATTATAAAGTTTCCTGTTGATAGAAAAGGGTACACAGGAATAAGAAATAGTTCGTATAGAGACTTTGACCTTAGTCAAGGTTATAATGAAATACAATTCTCTTCTAAAAAGACAGAGTATAATTTTAATGAATCAATGAGACTTTTTGAGGAATTTATTGAGAATTTTGATAATCCAAAATACGCCGCTAACGTTAGTAAAGCTATAGCTATGTCTAAGTATAATGTGGATGCTAGAATTTGGGAAATAGTTAGTAAAGATTGTACGGAATATGAAACAGAACTAAGGTTAATACGGTTAAGAGATGAAGCTTACAATTTTGAAGAAGGATTTGTTGATGGTAAGTTATTCCCGATTAATTATCTTTATCTAAGAGTTTGTCATCATCTTGCGGAATTTTATTTAGGGAATAAGTTATACAATAAAGTTGTCGGTGCTTATATGCCAGTTTATATGACTCTAGATATGGACAATGATATTATGATGTCGATGTATCACAATTTTGTAGTAGCTAGTCTTGTATTAAATGATTTTACAGAGATTAATCGTTACTATAAACTTGCAAATAAACATCGTAAAAATGATGATGAGGTCATTTTATTGTCAAAAGTTTTTTACTATTTGATGCAAGGTGAAGAGAGAGAGGCAGTCGCGTTTTACAAAAAGTTGATTAAAAAGAATAAATATATTTCTGATGTTTTAGATAGAATAACTAATCCTAAGTTAATTAAGTTTAGCACAGATAATGATTGTAAATATTTAGAAGCTCTTAATATCGTTATGAAGTTTGATTATTTCTTAAGTAAGGAGTATTATTTTGACTTTCTTATGCATGTTAGGGAAAGCGAATATGTTATTGGTGATGATTTGGATAAGTATGCGAATCGTAAGGAAATAACAGTTGCTGATATGAAAAGAGATAGATCGTTTATGGCTATTCGAGATACAGAATTAAAAATTATGCATGCGAACTTTTTACTAACAAAAGAAAATTTCTTAGAGATTACTAAGGCTGAGTTTTTAAAAATAAAAGGTTTAGGTAAGGGAACAATCAGAAACTTGCATATGAATGGTGTAATGTTTGCTGATGATAGTGAGTTTGATATCCAGATGGAACTAATGGAGGATGACTTATGGTAAAACGTGATAAAAAATTTGAATTATTACTTAAAGAATTTATAGAAACTGAAGGGAAGAATTTTTCTAATAAAGAAGATGCTATCGAGGTTTTTGAACATATTTATAATATGGTGGAAGAGGGTTATGATGTAGATGGACCTCTTGGTGATATTGTCGATGCGATTGATGATAGTGATATGAGTGTTTTTAATAAGGTTAGTGCCTTACGAGAACTGTATGAGGAAAATCATAGTGGTATAGAGATGGCTATTGAGCTTGGAGAGGATATTTTATATTCAGAAAGTGATGAAGATACTGAAGAGATGATATTAGCGGATGCACTTGCAGGGTATTATGTTAAAGCAGGTATGTACGAGGAAGCTGCGAAATTATATGAACTTTTGTTAAAAGCTAGTCCATCAGATTTTTCAGAGTTTACAGATGAACTTACACATGTTTATGTCCACCTAAATAGAGGTAACTTGATGAGCAATCATATTAAACGTTTCGATTATTTAGAATCAGAACCTACACTATTATTATTAAGTGTCTTTAGTATAAATCAAGGTAAACTTGATGAAGCTCACTATTATATGACGAAGCTTAAAGAACTTAATAAATACACTGGTATTATCTTTAAAGGTGGTTTTGAAAAAGTTGAAAGCTTTATAGAGGGAACTCTGCAAGATGAAAAAGATTTGCAAAAACCCGAAGTATTCGAAATGCATTTCGCAGCTAATATAGCTAAAGATTACCTTACTAGTAAATATCATTATGAATTGTTAGAAAAATTCTATAAAGAAGAAATAGAAAGAAGAGTAATTCTTATAGTGGAGGGACGTCTTAATATTTCCAAGGAAATGATGAAAGAAGATCCAATTTTCGCTGGTATGGAAAGACAGTTGAATAGGTTTATTGATGCTGAGTTGTATAATAAAGAAATTATGGAGACTTACACGGAAGAAGAATTGAAAAAGCTAGGTGGCATAGGTGCTACAGTTATCCAAAAATTAAAAAGTAACGGTGTTAAATTTAAAGAAGATTAGAGGTTTCTGTAGGAAGAAATAAAATTTGTCTTTGATATCATGTATATAAAAAATTCAGTGTAGGGATACTTATACATACAAAAATAAGAAATCTGGGAAGTGAGTCGAAATCGATTCGAAGTTTCCCAGATTTTTTTGTTATCCAAAATGGAAAAAACAGGTAAAATTTCCATTTTGAGAATGGTGCATAATTTGCTATCGGTGTGCTTCTAATAAGTTTTAAACTGACATAATAAAAACCTCCCGTATAAATTTATTTAAAAACTATTATTTTAAGTAAATCGTATATGGAAGGTTGTTTTAAATTATATTACTTGATTATATAAAAATTTGTATCGTCGTACAGAACTATGTTTGTAATTTATATTAAATATATTGATTCTTTTAATTTTTTATTTAGTTTATTGTTTTGAATATTCAACAGCTCTTGCTATTTTTGGTTTTGCTGGATTTTTATCAATATTATTTTCTTCTAATAATTTCTCAAATGCAGCTAGTCCTGATTCGTAATCTTTAGTCTCGAATTCTAGTTCATAATCGGAAATATCGTTGATAAATGTTGTTTTATCAAGAACTAGCAAACCCTCTTCTAAAGTTACTTCATGTCTTAATGTTTCTATTTTCTGAATTAGCATCGGTGTTTTAATTTTCACGTTCATTCGCTCTAGCTCTGAGATAATTTCATTTGGTAAAATCGGAAGTACTGTTGGTTCTTTTGGATATCTTTCATCAAGTGGTACATTTATTTCAATGTTTTGAGTTTCACCTTTTATTTTCAGAGTCATCTCTGTTTTTTTGTTAGTATATCGAATTCTTAGCGCTGCTCCAATGTTTTTGAAACTTTCATCTGCATCATCATAGTAGAAATTTTTGTTAATTATTTTTTCAGAATTACTTAGGTCGTATTTCTCATATAATGCATCATATTGATCCTTTGTCAGTAAGTTTTTAAATTCTATTTCTATTTCTCGCATGAGATTTCCTTTCTTTTTTCAATCGCAATAATAAATGGCGCATTGTTTTTTTGATTTATGAATTGATAGATTAGCACTTCAGCTTCTTTTTGGTCAAGGTTTTGAAGTTCGTTTAATAATGCTTCTTTTTCTACCTTACCATTCTCATGACCCCAGTAGACAACGATGACGATTCTGCCACCGATTTCTAGACGTAGTAAAAATTTCTTAATAGTCGCAAGTGTAGTCTTAGCTAGTGTTGTAATCTCGTGATCAGCATTCGGTAGATATCCTAGATTAAATACAACGGCACGAATTTTTTCATCTATATATTTATCAAATTCAAAGTGGGAATCAAGAACAACCTCACATTTATCTTCTAGTTCTGCTTCTTTAATAAGGTTTGTTGTGTTTTCTATTGCCAATTGTTGGATGTCAAATGCATAAACTTTTTTCGCTGAAGTTTTCGCTAGAAACAGCGTATCATTTCCGTTTCCGGCAGTAGCATCAACAACGATTGAATTTTTATCTATAACTTCTTTTAATAATTTCTTGCTAAAAGTTAATACCTTATCCATATTAATGTCCTTATACTAAAATTATTTTTGTCTATCTGCTTTCATCTCTGAAAGGATATCACTAAGTTCGTAGTAGTTGTCGCTTGCGATTGTAAAATCAAGTGATGTATTGATAATTTCAGCTAGTAGTTTCGAATTATCACTTGTATAGTCTTCTTCTCTATCTAGATTAGCTTTAAGACTTGAGACAAGTTTTTCTAATTTATCTACTAAATCAGTTTCTGTAGTATCATCATTTTCATCGAAATCTTTAGTGTAATTTTTAATATTAAAGCTAAGACCATCTTTTAATGGTGCGATATATAAAG
>ERZ773180.1425-NODE-1425-length-11901-cov-30.971298_pt1 | contig 11901 bp, 9 predicted proteins | sample MGYA00511080_ERZ773180 | MGnify/ENA primary metagenome ERZ773180 (study PRJEB29015, sample SAMEA2738175) | human oral metagenome | biome: human oral; feature: human-associated habitat; material: saliva | place: China | collected 2178 ...
AGTTCGCGAGGGTGATGTCGACCTTGTTGGAGGCGAGGACCTCGGTGCGGGCGGCGGCGTCGACGGGGACGTACTTGGCGGTGACGCCCAGGTCGGCGGCGATGCGGTCACCGTAGACGACGTCGTATCCGGCGGGCTTGCCGTCGGCGTCGATGTAGCCGAAGGGGGCCTTGTCGGAGAAGATGCCGATGACGATCTCGCCGGATTCCTTGATCTGCTCGGGGGTGCGGTCGCCGACCTGCGCGCTCGAGGAAGACGAGGAGGTGGCCGCGCCACCGGAGCATGCGGCCATGCCGAGGGCTGCGACCATGGCGACGGCGGCCGTGGCGAGTCGAAGGAATGGCTTCTTGCGTGCGTGAGTGGCGCTCATGAGGGCTCCTGATCTGCGTTTTTATGGAAGCGCCGAGGGGATGTTCCTCGGCGACGAGAACGATATTTCCACCAGACGGTCTATTGAGCGAGGGCTATTTCCCGTTTTGAAACTATGTGACAGGTACGTGACGAGGCTCCTTCCACTTCGTGGAACACCCTCGCCGCGAGAGCGTGCAAGTCGTCACGCACGGCCCCGCCAGCGCGCACTCCCACCGCCTCACACGCCACAATTGCACCCATGCCCAAGCTACCGCGCACCGTGAACCTCCCCGTGCCGGCTAGCCCTACCCGCCGCGAGATCCTCGAAGGCCTGCGCATTACGGCGCCCGTGGCCGCGGGTTACATCCCGCTGGGCCTGGCGTATGGCGTTCTCGTCATCCAGCTGGGCCTGCCGTGGTGGTTGGCTCCGGCGCTGTCCCTGACCGCCTATTCGGGGTCGGCCGAGCTGCTCGTCGTCACCCTGGCCGCACAGAATACGCCGCTGGCAGTCATCGCGGTGACGATGCTGCTGGTGAACTTCCGCCTCCTGTTTTTCGCTTTCTCGTTCCCGCTGCACGTCATCGAGGGCCGCTTCGCGCGCCTCTTCTCGATGTACGCCCTCGTAGACGAGGCCTATGCGCTGACCGCCGCCCGCCCGAACGGGTGGACGAAGCCTCGGCTGCTGGCGATGCAGGTCCTCTTTAACCTGACGTGGCTGATCTCGAGCCTTGTGGGCGTGTCCGCAGGATCGTTGATTCCCACGCAGATCGAGGGCCTCGACTTCGCACTGACGGCCCTGTTCATGACGCTGACCCTGGACGCGGCGCGCACGAGGCGCGAGCTACCCTCGATCCTCCTGGCTGGCGGGTCCTTCGCGGTGGCCATGGTGGTGGCGCCGGGCCAGCGACTCCTGGTGGCGCTGCTGCTGTTCGTCGCATGCCTGGTGGTTCGCCACGTCCTTCATCGCCGAGGCATCCTGCACTCCGCGGATGAGGTGGCCGAAGGGGGTGCGCAGTGACTCCGACGCTGGGCTACCTGCTGGCGCTCCTGGCGATCACCTTCGTCATCGACTTTACGTTGCGCGCTCTGCCGTTCAAGCTCCTGGAGCCGCTGCGCGATTCGCGTTTCGTCTCCGACATGGCGGTGTGGATGCCGCCGGGCATCATGTTGATCCTCGTGCTCTCGACGCTGACGCAGGGCGCGCACGAGGCGGGCCGCTGGTGGGCGGCGCTGGTGGCGACGGGCGTGACGGTCGCGGTGCACCTGCTGAGCGGCCGCAAGCTCCTATGGAGCGTCAGCATCGGAACGGTCTGCTACGTCGCGCTGCTGAACTGGCTCTGACGACATAGCGCTGACGAACCGGCTGCCACCAAATGGCCTGAATAGCCGAGCTCCAGCTGGTGGACTCCAACTGCTGGGCCGCCAGGGGCCGACCGACACGCACGTTAACCCGATAGGTGGTGGCCTGGGCAGGCCGCCCACCATGCCACCAATAGGGTTTAGCTGCGCATTAGCGGGTTAAGAGTGCCAGTAGAAAGGCCCGGCTACCAGGACCGTGGCAACCACTGCAGACAATTCCAATCCAGCAGCAACGCTGCCAGCACTTCCATCCCGACGCGACCGCGCATCGGCCCGTTCATGCGCACGTGGGACCGACAACACGCGCATGGGCCGCTAATTCCGCACGTTAACCCGATGAGATGCGCGTGGGCAACGCCGCCCACATGCATGTTGAGGGGTTTACGTGCGTATCAAGGGGTTAACGCGCATGTTCAGGGGCTTACCTGCGAGCACGCGCACCACGCCTGATGCCCCAATCCGCCAAAGTGCAGACCCATTGCCTCAAAGTGACCGATTTTCGGCGTTTTTTGCCCAATGGGTCTGCAGTTTGGCGAGCACACCGCCCCACGTCGCAGCTTCACCACCACCAAACGGGGGAAATGGCGTCATTAGAACCACGACACGCCGGCGACACGCCGACAGCCAGCCTTTAATGCTGCAAAACCCCCACCGCCACCGGCGTGGAGGGCACCGGAGGGACCGCAGGGCCCGGGCTGCGGCACCGGAGAGATCGGAAGGCCGGGCTGCGGGGCACGCGGGCCGCGGTGCCCGTGGGCGGCGGGGCCTGGCCGGACAACGAGCCAACGTGCCGATCAAAGCTCGCGGCGCGGACGGCCGAAGTGGGCGGGCTGACACCACCGCCAGCCGAATTTCGCATGTAATTCCCCCGCAGCACGAATCAACACAAGCTCAAAAACCGCAGAATATCAACGATCAGAACCCAAACCCCGACATGCGCTCACGGGAATTGCATGCGAAATTGCTGGTTGACAGCCATAGCTGGGCATCAAGGCGATGCACCGAACCACACGTCAGCACACTGAGCAGCCCGGCCGCACACTCAGCCCCTCCGGCGCCCAAACAACCCGCGGGTCCACAAGCAACAGCCAGCGCCACACAGCAACACGTCGTGTCCTATAATCCCTCGGTTATCATGGGCACATGACTGACTCCGTTGATGTCCGCTGTATCGTCGCCCCGAAGGGCGCGGGGGAGGCGCGCATCCCCGGCCTCGTGACGCTCGCGGATGAGCGCACTGTCCTGTTCTTTGATGAGAGGCCTGCCCCGGCCTCGGGCACGGGATCTGACTTCAACGGGCTGACGATGGCGTCGGACCTGCCGAATCCGAATCGCATCCGCTGGATGGTGCGCGAGGGGGCGGGGCGGTGGACTGAGCCGCGCCCGCTTCCCGCCGGAGGCCCGTCCATTTCTTCGGATGCGTGTGTCTGCGTGGACGGTGACGGCCTCATGCACCTGGCGTTCGCATCGACGGATGGGCGTGTGGGCTATATGGACTCGCGAGCCGACCGTGAGCGCCTGCGTGCCTGGTGGGCATGGGGGAGTGGTCCTGAAGACCTCGCCTATGCGGACATGACGGATGAACTCTATGAGCTCACGGGTGCTGATGCGCTGTTTGCGACGTCCGGGGGCACGGTCGCGCTGGGTGGGGCCGTGGCGCTGCCCTACGTCGTGCGCGTGGGTGATGAGACGCACGTGCGCGTCGTCTATGCGCGTGGCGGACGTCTGGTCGGCGCGGCGGCCCCTCTTGTTGGCGACGGGGGAGTGCTCCTCGACGAGACGACGCTGAGCATGTGGGACGGTCGCCTCGTCGCGAACTGCCGTATCCAGGGCTTCGAGGGGCGAGGCTCAGGTGCGCGCTACCTCGCGTGGGGAGACGGGCACACCTGGGAGGGTGGGCGCCTGTGGGAACTCGACGATCCGGGCTGCAACGCGCGCATGATTGGTTCGCTTCTCGTGCACCCCGGACGGCGCGACGCGCGGGTGGGTGGCGAGATCCTCCGTGTGAGCGCGCCGTGGGAGGGCGAGGTGCGCTCCGAGGTGGTTGCCTCCTTTGGGCGGGGCGCCTTCGGGTACAGCGACGCGACGGTCGACGGGGACGAGGCCGTGGTGGTCTTCGAGCGCGACCGTGGCCTCTGGGAGGCTGAGGCCCGCCTCTGAGCGGATACAGAAAACCCGGTGCGCGTGCCCCCACAACGCTCCGGGTTTTTCTGTGTGCTCTAGCGACCTTCGATGATCGCGAGGAGTGGGGCGTAGTGCGCGTCGACTGCCGCGGTGTATGCCTCGACGTCTCCGGCTTCACACGCCCGCAGGATGGCCGCGTGGGCCTCGGCGGTGTCTTCCATTTCCTGGCGCGACGCTGCGGCCAGCTGGGGAGTGACGCTCTGGTGGACCAGCCACATGGCGGCCACGAGCTGGTGCATGAGCTCGTTCTCGACGTAGGCGAGGAGGCCCGAGTGGAACGCGATGTCCTGCTCGAGGTAGGTCGAACCTGTGTGCGCGTACTCCGTCATGGCCTCGACAAGCTCCCACAGGTGGGGGTTTGTCGTGCCTTTCATGGCGCGGGTGAGCGGAACCGCGATCCCGAGGTCGAGGGCGCGGCGCGTATCAATGATTGCGTGCAGGGACTGCGCGCCGTTGATCTCGTCAAGGGCGGCGCGTAGAACGAGCGTCTCGACGAGCGGCTGCATGGACATCTCGCCGACGTAGGAACCCGAACCCTGGCGGACTGTCACGATGTCGAGAGCCTGGAGTCGACGTAATGCTTCTCTCACAGAGGAGCGCGAAACGCCAAGGTCGGCACATAGTGCTGATTCTGTAGGGAGGCGGTCACCAGGATGTAATCCATGTCGCAAAATGTAGGACTTGATCGCATCCATCGTTACCGAGGATCTTGAGTTAATTGATGTTGGTACTGCTCGGTTCTGATTGGTTCCTGGGGGCGATTGGGGTGATATCGCTTGCATTAATTTGTCAGACAACATAGAATAAGTATAGCGAGCGGAACAACAGAACCGCACGTCCCAATTCTCGAAGATGAGGAGCGAGAACATGCGAATGCGCAAACACTTCGCAACTGGCGCTGCACTGACCGCAGCTGCCGCGATGATCCTGACCGCGTGCGGCGGCGGATCGACCAACAGCACCACGTCGACCGACGGCGGCTCGAAGGCCTCCGACGGACCGAAGGGTACGATCACCGCCGGTGTCGCCTACGAGACCACCGATTACGGCCCGATCACCACCTCGGCTCTCGGTATGGGTGCGAACTGGCAGGTCCTCGAGGGTCTGTACCGTTTCAACATGGCCGACTACTCCGTCAGCCCCGCGCTGGCCGCCGGTGACCCGGAGAAGATCTCCGATACCGAGTACGAGGTCAAGCTGCGCGACGGCGCGAAGTTCTCCGACGGCACCCCCGTGACCGCCGCCGACTTCGTCGCTTCCTACGAGCGTGCGACCTCCGAGAAGTCGATCTACCGTCAGTTCTTCACCTTCGTCGACTCTGTCGAAGCCAAGGACGACAACACCATCTCGATCAAGCTCAAGCACCCCTTCGGCAACCTGAAGGAGCGTTTCGTTAACGTCCGCGTTGTCCCCGCGTCGATGGACGAAGACTCGCTCAAGGCCAAGCCGATCGGTACCGGCCCCTACAAGTACGAGAACATCACGGCGACCGAGATCACCGCTGTTCCGAACGAGAACTACACCGGCAACGAGCCCGCGAAGGTCGCCACCCTCAAGTGGCAGTCCCTCAAGGATGACTCCGCGCGCCTCGCCGCCGCCATCGGTGGCACCATCGACGTCATGGAAGCCGTTCCCGCCTCCGCGCAGGATCAGCTCAAGGGCGCTGGCTGGAACGTCGAGTCCAAGCCCGGCTACGGCAACCCCTTCCTGATGTTCAACACGCAGAAGGCCCCCTTCGATAAGCCTGAGGTTCGCCGCGCGATCCTCAAGGCCATCGACAAGCAGAAGCTGATCAACTCCTCGCTCGAGGGCCAGGCCGTTGAGGCGACCTCCTTCCTGCCCGAGGCGAACCCCGCCTACAAGAAGCCTTCGACCGATCTGTCCTACGACAAGGATGCCGCCACCAAGCTCCTGAGCGACGCTGGCGTCTCCGGCCTCGAGGTCAACCTGGTGTCGACGGACCACCCGTGGGTCCTCTCCCTGGTTCCCCAGATCAAGTCCGACCTGGAGGCCCTGGGCCTGAAGGTCAACCACACCCAGATGGCTTCGTCTGACCTCTACGCCAACGTCACCGACGTTGACAACCCCACCTACGACATCGTGCTGGCCCCCGGCGACCCCTCGGTCTTCGGCACCGACCCCGGCATCATCATCTCCTGGTGGAACGGCGACAACGTCTGGACCAAGAAGCGTGATGGTTGGCAGGTCTCGGACCCCGAGTCCTTCAACAAGCTGCAGTCCATCATGGACGAGGCTGTTCAGCTCGACGGTGACGCCGCCAAGGCCAAGTGGGGCGAGGCTCAGGATCTGCTCGCCGAGAAGACCGTGATCTTCCCGCTCGTGTTCCGCAACATGATCACCGGCTCCAACCCCCAGAAGGTGGAAGGATTCCAGGCGATCTCCTCCACCGGCCTGCAGCTGCTCGGTGTGAGCGCTAAGTAAGTCCCCTAGGGACCACATAGAAAGGAGGGGTGGAGCCCCGCCCTGAGGCAGACGCCACAGTCGGGCGCCACCCCTCCTTTCCTATTGCCAAAATCCGTTGAAATGGAGGTCTAGCAGTGAATAACCTTCTGCGACTCATCGGACGACGACTGGTGGCCTTGCCGATCATGGTGGTCGGCGTGTCCTTCCTCGTCTTCTCAATCATGTGGCTGTCTCCCGTGGATCCCGCCTACTCGGCGCTCGGTGAGTCGGCAACCCCCCAAGCCCTCGAGGCGTATCGGGCACAACACGGTCTCAACGACCCGTTCTTCATCCAGTACGGCCGCTACCTGTGGAACATGATCCACGGTGACCTCGGCACCTACGGCGCGGGCTCGTCCAGCGTGACGGACCTGGTGGCCAAGGCCCTGCCCCTGACCCTGCAACTGACCTTCCTCGGTCTGTTCATCGCAGTTCTCATCTCCTTCCCGCTCGGCGTTCTCGCCGCGCTCTACCGCGACCGTTGGCCCGACCAGGTCATCCGCGTCTTCTCGGTTATCGGCATCGGCACCCCGTCCTTCTGGCTCGCGGCCCTGCTGGTTCTTGCGTTCTTGCACTCGCCTCTGAAGGTCTCCGGCGAAGTGCCAGCATTGACCGTCAACCCGACCGGCTGGTTCCTGCGCATGCTTCTGCCCGCCATCGCCCTGGCGGTTCCAGTCATCGGTCAGATGACCCGCGTCGTGCGCACCTCAATGGTCGAGGAGCTGGATCGCGACTACGTCCGCACCGCCGTCGGCGCGGGCATCCCCAAGAGCATCGTCGTGGCTCGCAACGTCCTGCGTAACGCGCTCATCACCCCCGTCACCGTCCTCGGCCTGCGCGTCGGGTACCTGATGGGTGGCGCGGTCGTCATCGAAATCATCTTCTCCATCAACGGCATGGGCAAGGCGGTGCTGCTCAAGGGCATTCAGGAGAACTGGGTGACCCTGGTACAGGGAGGCGCTCTCGTCGTCGCGATCGCCTTCATCATCGTCAACATCATCGTCGATGTGCTCTACCTGCTCATCAACCCGCGTATTAGGTCGGTGTGAGTTATGAATCAGAAAGAAAAGCTCGCAAAGGTCACCAAGAAGGGCGCCCGCTTCTCGCGCATCGGCGCGATGTCCGTGGGAGCCAAGATCGCGATCGTCGTCCTGGCGCTCGTCGTTGTCATATCCTTCCTGGCACCCTACATCTCCCCCTTCAGCCCCGAGGACATCGCCAAGAAGTGGCAGGCTCCCTCCGGTGAGCACCTCTTCGGGACGGACCACGTGGGCCGCGACGTCCTGGCGCGCGTGCTGTACGGCGGCCGCTACTCGCTGATGATCGGCCTCCTGTCGACCCTGGTCGCCCTGTTCTTCGGCTCGATCATCGGCTCCGTCGCCGCGGTTGTGCGCAAGAGCCTGTCCGAGACGATCATGCGCATCCTCGACGTCATCATGGCGGTGCCCGGCATCGCCATGGCGGCCGTCACGGTCCTCGTCTTCGGCAGCGCACTGTCGAAGGAAGGCAACACGTTCGGGCTCGTCCTCGTCATCGTGTGCTCGATCGCCTTCGTTTACATTCCGCAGCTGGCGCGCATCGTCCGCGCCAACGTGATGGCCGCCTACGGCGAGGACTACGTGCGCGCGGTCATCGTGTCGGGCGCCCGCGCCCCGTGGATCCTCGTCAAGCACGTCATGCGCAACACCGCGGCCCCGGTGCTGGTCTTCGCCACGGTCCTCGTCGCCGACGCCATCATCCTCGAGGCCTCCCTGACCTTCATCGGGTCGGGTCTCCAGGCGACCGAGGTCCCCACGTGGGGCAACGTCCTGTCCGAGGCCTCGTCGAACCTGTCGGTCCTGCAGGGTAAGTGGTGGACGGCCTTCTTCCCCGGCCTGTTCATCATGATCACCGTCCTGTGCCTGAACCTCCTGTCCGAGGGCATCACGGACGCGATGGTCGCCGCGCCCTCCTCGGCCGCTGTCGCCCAGGTCGACAAGGACACCGACCGCGAGGCCGACCGCCTCCTGCTCGACCCCCGCCTGGCCTACGCCGAGCAGGCCGAGTCCCTGCAGGCCCGCCTCGACGACCTCAAGGCCGTCGAAGGGCAGCGCCACGACCGCTTCATCGCCTCCTTCGAGGCCACCCCGCTGCTCGAGGTCAATGACCTGTGCATCAAGTTCGAGCGTCACGGCGACGTCAACGTCGTCGACCACGTGTCCTTCAAGGTGCGCCCCGGCGAGACCATGGGCCTCGTGGGCGAGTCCGGCTGCGGCAAGTCGATCACCGCCCTGACCATCATGGGCCTCATCGACCCCAAGGCGCAGATCACGGGCGAAATCCTCTACCAGGGCGAGAACCTGCTGGACAAGTCCATCGAGGAACGCCGCGCCCTCCTCGGGCACGAGATGGCCATGATCTACCAGGACGCGCTCTCCTCGCTCAACCCCGCCATGCTGATCAAGGCTCAGATGAAGCAGCTGACCAGCCGCGGTGGCACGCGCAGCGCCGAGGAACTCCTCACGCTGGTGGGCCTGGATCCCAAGCGCACCCTCGAGTCCTACCCGCACGAGCTCTCCGGCGGCCAGCGCCAGCGTGTCCTCATCGCCATGGCCCTGACCCGCGACCCGAAGCTCATCATCGCGGACGAGCCGACCACCGCCCTGGACGTCACCGTCCAGAAGCAGGTCATTGCGCTGCTCAACGAGCTGCGTGAGAAGCTTGGATTCGCCATGATCTTCGTGTCCCACGACCTGGCGCTCGTCGCCGAGGTGGCTCACCACATCACCGTCATGTACGCCGGTCAGGTCATCGAGCAGGCCCCCACCACGGAGCTGCTCACGCACCCCACCCACGAGTACACGCGCGGCCTGCTGGGCGCCGTCCTCTCGATCGAGTCCGGCTCCGGGCGCCTGCACCAGGTCCCCGGAACGGTGCCCTCGCCTCGAGACTTCCCGGTCGGCGACCGCTTCGCCCCCCGGTCCTCGCACCCCGAGTACGGCCTGGACATCCGCCCGGTCCTCACCGAGGTCGGTCCCGAGCACGTCTACGCGGCCCTGCCACCCCAAGACGAGGCACAGCGCACCTACGGAGTGCCCGAGGAAATGAACGCAAAGGAGGAGACGCGATGAGCGACAACACCCCGATCATCGAGCTCAAGCGCGTTGAGGTCACCTTCAACTCCCGCACCGGCTCCCTGCTCCGGCCCAACAGGGTGCACGCGGTGCGCGGCGTCGACATGTGCATCGAGCGCGGCCAGACGCTCGGAATCGTCGGCGAATCCGGCTGTGGCAAGTCCACGACCGCGAACGTCATGTGCGGCCTCCAGATGCCGACGAAGGGCAAGGTGTTCTTCAACGGCAAGGAAGTCACGAAGCGCAGCGCGGCAGCCCGCCGCGAGATCGGCCGCGTCGTCTCCGTGGTCTTCCAAGACCCGGCGACGGCCCTCAACCCCCGCATGCACGTCGCGGACCAGCTCGCTGACCCGCTGCGCGTGCACCGCATCGGCACCGAGTCCTCGCGAGCCAAGCGCGTGCGCGAGCTGATCTCGCTCGTCGGCCTGCCCTCGAGCGCCCTCGACGCGCTGCCCGGCCAGCTCTCGGGCGGTCAGCGTCAGCGCGTGGCCATCGCCCGAGCCCTATCCATCGGCCCGGATGCGATCATCGCGGACGAGCCCACGAGCGCGCTCGACGTGTCGGTGCGCGCACAGATCCTGAACCTGCTCACGGACCTCAAGAGGGACCTGGGCCTGGCGATGGTCTTCATCTCGCACGACATCCAGACCGTGCGATACGTCTCTGACCGGATCGCCGTGATGAACGGCGGCAAGGTCGTCGAAGAAGGGCCGGCAGCGCAGCTGCTCGCCGACCCCAAGGACCCCTACACCCGCAAGCTCCTGGGCGCCGCGCCCTCGCTCCTGCACCCCACCCTCGAAGGAGAAAAGTAAGTATGTCTTCGAAGATCCGTGGCGTTGTCCCGCCCCTGGCTATCCCGCTCAAGGACGGCGAACTCGACGTCCCTTCGCTTGAGCGTCACATCAACCGCATGATCGAGGCCGGCCTCGACGGCCTGTTCGTCTCCGGCTCTACCGGTGAGGTCGCCTTCTCGACGACCGAGCGTCGTGCACAGATCCAGCGTGAAGCCGTGCGCATCGTCGACGGCCGTATCCCGCTCCTGGTCGGCGTCATCGACACCGAGACCGAGCGCGTCCTGGAAAACATCAAGGTCGTGGAAGAGATCGGCGGTGCCACCGGCGTCGTCGCAACCGCCCCGTTCTACGCTCTCGGCGGCGAAACCGAGGTCGAGAAGCACTTCCGCATCCTCAAGGAGAACACCGACCTGGAGATCTGGGCCTACGACATCCCCGTGTGCGTGCACACGAAGCTGTCGCCCGATCTGCTCATGCGCCTGGGTCGTGACGGCATCATCGACGGTGTCAAGGACTCCTCCGGAGATGACGTGTCCTTCCGCTGGCTGTGCCGCGCGAACGAGGCTGCCGGTCACCCGCTCCAGCTCCTCACCGGCCACGAGGTCGTTGTCGACGGTGCCTACATGTCTGGCGCGGACGGCAGTGTGCCCGGCCTGGCCAACGTGGACCCCGAGGGCTACGTGCGTCAGTGGCAGGCCTACGAGCGTCGCGACTGGGAGGCCGTGCGCACGGAGCAGGACCGCCTCGCGGACCTCATGCGCATCGTCCAGGTGAAGGGCGTTCAGGGCTTCGGTGCCGGCGTCGGTGCCTTCAAGGCCGCCCTGTACCTGCTCGGCGTCTTCGAATCGCCCGAGATGCCGCGCCCTGTCGCCGCCATCGAGGGTGACAACATGGAGCACGTTGCGTCCGTGCTGCGCTCGGTCGACCTGCTCTCCTGATACGTCGACGAGGCCGGGGCCTTCCCTTCCGTACATGCCGCACCCTCGGGTGTGGCCCTCCCCGGCCTCGTCGATTCTTTCTACCCACTGATCGTAAGGATCCTCATGACTACGCTCCTTGCCCTCGACATTGGTGGTACCAAGATCGGGTGGGGTATCGTCGAAGCTGGTGACACGTACGAGGTCACCGAGCGCGGATCGATCCCCACCGACGCGATACGCGGCGGAACGGACGTGGCGGCGCGCATCTGCGAGCTCGCTTCGTCCCTGGTCGCCTCGCACCCGTCCGTGAGCGGTGTCGCCGTCGCCAGCGCCGGCGTCGTCAACCCCGCAACCGGCGACATTGTCTCCGCGACGGGCACCATGCCCGGCTGGGGAGGCACCCGCCTCGGCGCTGAGCTTGAGGCAGCGACCGGGCTGCGCGTGCGTGTCCTCAACGACGTGCACGCCCACGGTCTGGGCGAAGCCACGCTCGGTGCGGGCCAGCCGTACCGCATCGTCCTGTCCATCGCCGTGGGTACCGGCATCGGTGGTGCCCTCGTCGAAGACCGCCAGGTCTCCTTTGGGTCGCGCGGCATCGCCGGACACGTCGGCCACATCCACCACCACTTCGCCCCCGACATGACGTGTTCGTGCGGCCGCAAGGGTCACATCGAGTCCTTCTGCTCGGGATCGGGGATTACGGCCTGGTACGACTCG
>ERZ773180.1426-NODE-1426-length-11895-cov-6.371537_pt1 | contig 11895 bp, 12 predicted proteins | sample MGYA00511080_ERZ773180 | MGnify/ENA primary metagenome ERZ773180 (study PRJEB29015, sample SAMEA2738175) | human oral metagenome | biome: human oral; feature: human-associated habitat; material: saliva | place: China | collected 2178 ...
GGACAGGATTATGGTCCGCATATGACAGGAAAACCGGCACGATGGTTGTGATCGGGGCATCACAGACGGATTAAGACGACAACGGAATTTCTTTCTGTATGAAGATGTTACGTGGATGCAAAGGCCCCACTGATAGCCAAACTACAACAATACTGTGCTTACCTGAAGAGAGCTGTATAAGAAGTTACTGCCATTGAGAAAAAACACCTAACTATTGATATAATCAGAATAAACAATGTCGAGCCGATGAAAAATACGGATTTAGATTCCGGAGTTGATGACATTTCGGAAGCTGTATCGAAGCGAAAAGGAGAAGGAAAACCATGGTTGATACAAAGAAAGAAAAAGAGCGTGACGAACTGCACCGTGCGATATGGGCAATCGCAGATGAGCTTCGTGGCGCCGTGGACGGATGGGATTTTAAGAACTATGTTCTTGGAACCATGTTTTACCGCTATATCTCTGAAAATTTGACGAGCTATGTCAATTCCGGTGAACAGGAAGCCGGAAACAATGACTTTGACTATTCTAAAATGTCCGATGCAGATGCGGAAGAAGCGCGTGAGGGCTTGGTAGAAGAAAAGGGGTTTTTCATTCTTCCCTCAGAGCTGTTTTGCAATGTGAATCAGGAAGCCGACAGTGACGAAAATCTGAATGTAACTTTGGAACGTGTATTTAAGCATATCGAAAGCTCTGCAAAAGGCTCATCATCCGAAAGCAGCTTTGCCGGACTGTTTGATGATTTTGATGTAAACAGCAATAAGCTCGGTTCAACCGTTGCAAAGAGAAATGAACGCCTTGCAAAACTTCTGCACGGTGTAGCGGATATGAACCTTGGCGATGTGAAAGACCATGACATTGATGCCTTTGGCGATGCCTATGAGTATCTGATGACCATGTACGCATCCGGCGCCGGAAAGTCAGGCGGAGAATTCTTCACCCCTGCGGATGTTTCCGAGCTGCTGACAAGACTTGGCACGGTGGGGAAAACGGAAATCAATAAAGTTTATGACCCTGCCTGTGGCTCCGGCTCTCTGCTTCTGAAAGCGGAGAAGGTTTTGGGCAGAGATGCCGTCAGAAACGGCTTTTACGGACAGGAAATTAATATCACTACTTATAACCTTTGTCGTATCAATATGTTCCTGCATGATATAGGCTTCGATAAGTTTAATATTGCCTGCGATGACACGCTAACCGCACCGCAACATTGGGACGATGAACCTTTTGAGCTCATTGTTTCCAATCCGCCTTACTCGATTAAGTGGGTTGGTGACGATAATCCCCTGTTGATTAACGATCCTCGATTTTCTCCGGCTGGCGTTCTTGCACCGAAGTCTAAAGCCGACCTTGCCTTTATCATGCACGCTCTTTCGTGGCTGGCAACGGGCGGCACGGCAGCAATCGTCTGCTTTCCCGGTATTATGTACCGTGGCGGAGCAGAGCAAAAAATCAGAAAATATCTGATCGACAATAACTTTATCGACTGCATTATTCAGTTGCCGAGCAATCTGTTCTTCGGAACTTCCATTGCGACCTGCATCATGGTGCTGAAAAAGGGAAAAGCTGACAATAAAACTTTGTTCATCGATGCTTCCGCTGAGTGTATCAAGGTAACGAACAACAATAAGCTGACACAGGCGAATATCGAAAGAATTGTGGACAGCTTTGCAAATCGAACCGAGGAAGCACACTTCTCTCATCTGGCGGGCTATGAGGAAATCGCGGGCAATGACTATAATCTTTCTGTTTCCACCTATGTGGAGGCCGAGGATACCAGGGAGAAAATCGATATTGTAAAGCTCAATGCTGAGATTGAGCAAATCGTTGCTCGCGAACAGGTTCTTCGGGATGAAATCGCAAAGATTATTGCAGAGATCGAGGTGGGATGATGACGAGTGAGCTTTATCCGTGTTTTTCGCATGTTGAGATTGTGAACGCACGCGTTCACAATCCGCTTCAAAGAGGGGAAGGCGGTGAGGATGAATGAGCAAGCTGGATGAACTGATTCAGCAATACTGCCCGGATGGGGTGGAGTATAAAACGCTTGGTGAGTTAGGAAAGTTCTTTGGCGGTCTAATAGGCAAATCGAAAGAAGATTTTACCGATGGCAATGCAAAGTTCATTACCTATAAGAATATTTACTCTAACCCTTCATTGCAAATTGATGTAGAGGACAGAGTTAAAATCGCTGATGGCGAGAGGCAGCGTACATTGCAGTACGGAGATATCATTTTCACAGGTTCTTCCGAAACCCCAGACGAATGTGGTATTTCTTCTGTTGTAACCGTGAAAACAGAAGAAAAGTTGTACTTGAATAGTTTCTGCTTCTTTTTCCGCTTTGATGATTTGAGCATCATGCTACCAGACTTCGCAAAACATCTGTTTCGTTCAAATGAATTGAGACACCAGATTGGCAAAACAGCCAGCGGGGTTACTCGTTATAATGTTTCTAAGAAGCTGATGGAAAAAGTGAGCATCCCCATCCCACCTCTGCCTGTGCAAAGTGAAATTGTCCGTATTCTGGACAATTTCACGGAGCTTACAGCGGAGCTTACAGCGGAGCTTACAGCGGAGCTTACAGCGAGAAAGAAACAGTATGAGTTTTACCGAGATAAACTTCTTACTCCTAAAGCAGAGATAAAGACGGTTGAATTGGGAGAGGTTTGTACTTTTGTACGAGGGCCATTTGGCGGTGCTTTGAAAAAAGAGCTATTTCAACCACATGGATATGCCGTCTATGAGCAACAACACGCAATTTACCAAAATTTGGATTTTAGATATTTCATTGACCAAAAGAAATTTGACAAGCTCAAACGGTTTTCTATTAAGCCTGGGGATATGATTGTAAGCTGTTCTGGAACAATTGGAAAGACCTTTGTGATTCCAGAAGATGCTCCAGCGGGTGTAATAAACCAAGCGTTACTAAAACTGACACCGCACGATGAAGTGAATGTGTTTTATCTCCAGTATTTCTTTGAGAACACTATTTCCAAGGAGTTAAATGGTGTAGCCAGAGGGGGCGCAATTAAAAATGTTCCATCTGTCGGTGAGTTAAAAGCAATTAAAATACCCGTTCCATCATTGGATGTTCAAGAGCGTTTGGTTCAAGTCCTCGATAACTTTGACGCCATCTGCTCCGACCTGAACATTGGTCTGCCTGCGGAGATTGAAGCCCGCCAGAAGCAGTACGAATACTATCGTGATGCCCTCTTGACTTACGCCGCAACCGGCAAGACAATCTTGACAGACAGACAGACAGACAGACAGACAGACAGACAGACAGACAGACAGACGAGCTTAATGGCTTGATTCTGCTGTGTCAATATGTTTTTGGTTATGTTTTTCTGCCGATTGAAAATATTTTTGATTTTCGGAACGGCTATACTCCATCAAAAGCTAATCCTAAATATTGGACAGACGGAACGGTAGATTGGTTTCGCATGGAGGATATCCGTATGAATGGTCATGTGCTTTCAAGTGCGTTACAAAAAGTTACCGAAGCTGCTGTAAAAGGCGGAAAGAAAATTCCGGCGAATTCGATTGCTCTTTCCACTTCCGCAACCATTGGTGAACACGCCTTGATTACGGTTGAGTGCCTTGGTAATCAGAGATTCTCCTTCTTTACGCCAAAAGCTGCTTTTGCCGATATCATCAATATGCGTTTCATGAATTACTACTTCTACAAAGTGGATGAATGGTGCAAAGGACACCTGTTTCAAGGTAATTTTAACAGCGTAGATATGGGCGCACTGAAACAACTGTGCATACCTATCCCCACCGCAAGCGAACAGAAACGTATCGTTTCTATCCTTGACCGCTTCGACGCTCTTTGCAACGACCTGACCTCCGGTTTGCCTGCCGAGATTGAAGCACGAACAAAGCAATATGAATATTACCGAGATAAACTGCTGAGCTTTCAGCAAAAATAAAGAGACAAGGAGGATGCCGCATGAGCACTTATAACATCATTGCCGCAAGCAATGAGAGCACAGTAGTTGCTGAATATACGCCGGAAAGCTCACGCTCTGACAGCTTTCAGAGTGAAGCAGCTTTGGAAAAAGAATTCATCCGGCTGCTGACCGCGCAGGGATACGAGTACCTTACCATCCATGATGAGAACAGTCTGCTTGACAACCTCCGGCGGCAACTGGAGCTTTTAAACGATTATGCCTTTAGCGACAGCGAGTGGAAGCGTTTCTTTGCGGAAACTCTTGCCAACGCCAATGAGGGCATCGCAGAGAAAAGCCGAACCATTCAGACCGACCATGTCAAGGTACTCCGCAGGGATGACGGAACTTCCAAGAATATTCAGCTGATTGACAAAAAGAACATTCACAACAACCGCTTGCAGGTGATTAACCAGTACGAGGAATCCGAGGGGAAGCACGATACTCGCTACGATGTGACGATTTTGGTCAACGGTCTGCCCCTTGTCCATGTGGAGTTAAAACGCCGGGGCGTTGCCATCCGGGAAGCATTTAACCAGATCAAACGCTACCAGAGAGACAGCTTTTGGGCCGCGAGCGGCTTGTATGAGTATGTGCAGATTTTCATCATCGCCAACGGAACGCATACCAAGTATTATTCCAACACCACCAGAAACAGCCACATCAAGGAGATGGGCGAATCTGCAAAGCAGAAATCCAAGAAAACCAGCAACAGCTTTGAGTTCACTTCCTTCTGGGCGGACGGCAACAATAAGGTGATTGCTGACCTAATTGATTTTACAAAGACCTTCCTTGCCAAGCATACGATTCTGAATGTACTGACCAAATACTGTGTTTTCACAACGGAAGAAATTTTGCTGGTCATGCGTCCCTATCAGATTGCAGCGACTGAGCGCATCTTGAACCGAATTGAGGTATCAACCAACTACAAGAAGATGGGAACGCTGGATGCCGGAGGATATATCTGGCACACCACGGGAAGCGGAAAAACGCTGACCTCCTTCAAGACAGCGCAGCTTGCTTCCGCACTGCCTTATGTGGACAAGGTTTTGTTTGTGGTTGATAGAAAAGACTTGGACTATCAGACCATGAAAGAATATGACCGCTTTGAAAAAGGTTCTGCTAACAGCAACGCTTCTACCAGAATCTTGCAGAGGCAGCTTGAGGACAGGGACGAAAAAGGAGGCTTCCACCGGTATAAAATCATCATCACAACCATCCAGAAGCTGGACAACTTTATCACGAAGAACAAGGGTCACGAGGTGTTCGACAAACACGCTGTTATCATCTTTGACGAGTGCCACCGCAGCCAGTTCGGAGATATGCACGCTAAGATTATCAAGGCGTTCAAGAAGTATCACCTGTTTGGCTTTACCGGCACACCGATTTTTGCCGCCAATGCAGGAAAAGGCAAGCACATGGAGTTGCTGACCACGCCGCAGACCTTTGGTGATCAGCTCCATACCTACACCATCGTGGACGCAATCAATGACGGCAATGTGCTCCCGTTCCGTATCGATTATGTGAATACGGTCAAGGAAAAAGAGAACATCAAGGACAAGAATGTTTCAGCAATCGATATTGAACGGGCGATGGGGGCGCCGGAGCGCATTCGGGAAATCGTCAAATACACGCTGGAGCATTTTGACCAGAAAACCAAACGAAACAACTTCTATTCCTTGAAGGGCAAGCGCATGGCGGGCTTCAATGCTATGTTTGCGGTCAGCTCAATTCCTATGGCAGTGAAGTATTATAAGGAGTTTCAGCGGCAGATTGCTGAAAGTCACCGCCGGTTTACGATTGCAACGATTTTCAGTTATTCCGCAAATGAGGATGATCCCGAAGATGTTCTGCAAGAGGAAGGCTTCGATACGGATGCCCTCGACCAAACTTCCCGTGACTTTCTCGATGGTGCGATTCAAGATTACAACGCTGCATTCAATACAAACTTTGATACTTCCTCCGATAAGTTCCAAAACTACTACAAAGACTTGTCCATGCGAGTGAAGAACCGGGAAGTGGATTTGCTGATTGTTGTGAATATGTTCCTCACGGGTTTTGATGCGACCACACTGAACACCCTGTGGGTGGACAAGAATCTCAAAATGCACGGGCTGATTCAAGCCTATTCTCGAACCAACCGTATCTTAAATTCCGTTAAGACCTACGGTAACATTGTCTGTTTCCGTGACTTGCAGAAGGCTACGGACGATGCAATCGCCCTCTTTGGAGATAAGAATGCAAGCGGAATTGTCCTGCTCAAGAGCTTCAATGATTACTGGAACGGCTACGAGGACAACCACGGGAAATATCATCCGGGTTATGTTGATCTGCTGGGAAAACTGGAAGCAGAATTTCCTCTGGGCACTCAGATTGTCGGAGAACAGACGGAGAAGGACTTTATCAAGCTGTTCGGCATGATTCTCAGCATGAGAAATATTCTTTCGTCCTTCGACCGGTTTGCAGAAATGGACAGTATTGCCGCACGAGATTTACAGGATTATCAGAGTATTTACCTTGACCTCTACGATAAGTACCGCAGAAAGGAGGATGCCGAAAAAGAGGATATAACGGACGACATTGAATTTGAAATCGAGCTTATTAAGCAGGTAGAAATCAATATCGACTATATTTTGATGTTGGTTGAGAAATATCACGACGGCAACTGTGAAGACAAGGAAATACTCGCTTCCATCCGTAAGGCGGTTGATGCAAGCATACAGTTGCGCAGCAAGAAGGATTTAATCGAAGCATTTATCAGCCATGTCAATGTAGATACGCAGGTTACTACGGACTGGCGGCGTTTTGTTCTGGAGCAGGAAGAAAATGATTTGACGGAAATCATCACAAGCGAAAAGCTAAAGTCGGAAGAAACCAGAAGGTTTGTTGATAATGTGTTCCGTGACGGAGTATTCAAAACAGCCGGAACAGAAATCGACAAGCTTATGCCCCCGGTTTCACGCTTCGGCGGTGGCGGCAGAGCCAAGAAAAAGCAGGGAGTTGTCGAAAAGCTGAAAGTTTTTTTCGAGAAATACTTCGGACTTGGAATTACCGAATTCAGAGCAGAGGAACAAGAGAATCCTGTCGTTTATACGACGGAAGCGATTCCTGGGATGGTAGCTGAAGAAAAAGAACCGTATGGAGCAAAAGACAATTGAACATTGCCTAAACGCAAGGGCTCATCATAGTCCCATTGTTCCTCTGAATAACTGAAAGCCCCCCAACTTTACAAAGTGCCTATAACCCCATAAACTATCCCTAGACTTGTAACAAGTTGTTTTCTTCGAGGTGACATCATGAAGGTAACTTACTTAGACCACAGCGGTTTCTTGCTGGAATTAAAAGACCGCTACTATGTGTTTGACTATTACAAGGGAGTACTGCCGCCGCTCGACAGGGAAAAAGAAGTGCTTGTATTTTGCAGCCACTGCCACGGGGATCACTATAATCCGAAGATTTTTGAGCTTCTCGACGAGAGGGGCATGCGCTACCGGGCGGTGTTGGCGAATGATATCAATGATGAGAAGCGCTTGGCGGAAATCCGACGTATCTTTGTTGCGCCGGGTCAAGGTTATCAACTTGAGGGCGGGATTCTGGTCGAGACCCTGCTTTCAAACGACAGCGGCGTCGCGTTTATCGTGAGCAGCGACGAAGGGATTGTTTACCACGGCGGTGATTTGAACGACTGGTATTGGGAGGGAGAACCGGAGGAGGAGAACCGAGAGCTCCGTACAATCTTTCACACGGAGATTGAAAAAATCAAGGGCAGACATTTTGATATCGCCTTTGTGCCGCTCGATCCGAGACTGGAAGCGCACTACGCGGACGGGCTCTTGTATTTCCTGGAACGCGTGGACTGCGATGCGGTCTTTCCGATTCACTACTGGGGAGAGCCGAGCGTGATTCAGCGCTTTCTCACGGAATACCCGCGGTATAGCTCCCGCATCAAAAACACGGAGACAGCGAAAGGAGAAGAGATATGAAGTTTAAGATGATACATGAAAATTTGAATGTTGCGGATTTGGAGCGCTCCCTCCGCTTTTACAGCGAAGCCCTTGACTTACACGAGGTGAGACGAAAGACAACGGACGATTTCATCATCGTGTATTTAAAGAGCGAGGTCGGGGAATTTGAGTTGGAACTCACCTGGCTTAAGGACCATCCGCAGCCGTACGACCTCGGCGAGTGCGAATTCCACCTCGCATTTCGGGCGGACGATTTTGATGCGGCTCACAAAAAGCACAAGGAGATGGGCTGCATTTGCTTCGAAAACGAGGCGATGGGAATCTACTTCATCGAAGACCCGGACGGCTACTGGCTTGAGATTTTGCCGTAATGTCCTTTTATTTTGCCGTGGCCGCGTCTGAGGGCGGTGGATCGAATTTGGCGGCGGCGCGAAAGAAGCGAACATCACGAACCTGTTCAAGCCGCAGTTCCCAGAAGGTTGCCTGAATGTCGTACCCTTTTCTCATCCATTCGTTGTCTAAGGGGCTTAGATTAAAGACGCGCTCCCAGTTTCTCTCTTTCATGCGGCGCTTCTCGGAAGGGGAGAGCGCCTCGTATTGTGTCTCAAGGCAACGGTCTTCATGCTCGGTATCGGAGAGAAGGCCGTTGTTTAAGATGATACACCAGTAGTCAAAATCAGATAAGAGAACCTCTCGATCCGGAATTTCGATTTCGAGGCAGGCAAAACGTGCGCCGTTGCAGCCGAACGCCCAGCGCTCTCTGCGGAGATCCGGTTTACAGTGTTTGCCTCCCTGTTGATAGAAGGCCCAGACCGGGTAAGTGACCTCATTTGGCGGCGGGCCGATACGTTGTTTCATTTGCCGGACCAGCCAGTCGTACTGCTCGCGACACTCTTGCATCTGTGAGAGATTAAAATCACAGCGATAGACGCCGGTTTTAAGAAGTTGTTGGTAAACGGTTTCTTCCTGACAAGTCCAAAGTATCATGGTTCTCCTTTCTGTCGCTCCGAAGCGTTTTTCGTAGGGGCTTGCGTTTCCCGGCTTTACCGACATCAGCCGCATTGTAGGAGCCACTCTTTGCTGTGAAAGGCAAGCGGGCTTGAGAAGTGGAGAGCGAAACGGTATACTTGCCTGTAGCAAAGAAATCAGACCGGAGAGCAAGGGGGAGCAATGTCGGCATACAGACGAAAGAGGCGCGGGGGGAGCATACGTCAGGCGCTGTGGATACTGCTGATATTGCTCACCCTGGGAGCCCTGCAGCAGACGCTGTGGCCGGGGGCTTTTGCGCCTTTTAGTCAGCAGGCAGAGAAGGAGCAGCGCGGCATCATAGTGCCGCCGCCGGGAGATCCCGCAGAGGCGGTGCTCACGGCGGTCGGAAGCTATCACGGCAGTCCGGACATCAGCATGAACATGGGGCAGCCGCTCTTTACGGAGGAGGATCGGCAGCTCGGCGAACAGCATGAGACAGAGGGCTATGAGTCCTACGCGGACTTGGATGCGCTTGGGCGCTGCGGTCCTGCCTTTGCGGTTCTGACAAAGGCGACCATGCCGACAGAAAAGCGCGAGAGCATAGGCGATGTGCGGCCGAGCGGCTGGCACACGGTGCGCTACGACGACTTAATCGAAGACAAGTATCTCTATAACCGCTGCCATTTGATTGCCTACATGCTCTCCGGGGAAAATGCGAACTCGCAGAACCTAATCACGGGGACCCGCTATCTTAACATAAGCGGCATGCTGCCCTATGAAAAACGGGTTGCGGATTACATTGAGAACGGCGGCGGTGCGGTGCTCTACCGTGCGACCCCGATTTTTCTCGGGGATGACTTGGTTGCGCGGGGCGTAGAGCTCGAAGCGGAGGCGCTTCGGGATCCGGATTTTTCCTTCCATGTATTTCTCTATAATGTGCAGCCCGGCGTGCGCATCGACTATGCGAGCGGTCAGAGTAAGCGCGAGGCGTGAGTGAGTGCCGAGCGCATGCAGGCACCGGACGCTCCGGCGGCAAGGACTTCCGGAAGCCGTTCCGGGGTGATACCGCCGATCGCATAGACCGGTACCGGGACCGCCTTACATACCGCTTCGAGGAAGGGGAGACCGCGCGCCGCGAGGCCGGGTTTACAGGCGGTCTCATAGACATTTCCCGCGATGAGATAGCTTGCGCCCAAGGAGACGGCGCGCACGGCTTCATCGACAGCATGTACCGAAGCACCGAGAGAGGAGCAGCCTTCCAAGAGGGAGGGCTGCTCCTCTTTGATTTGTCGCAGCAGGGCAAGCGGGAGATGCAGGCCCTCGGCGGGGAGTTCCTTTGCCGCACGCGGAAAGGAGTGGAGGATGAGCGGCACAGACGGAAGCAGTGCACGGACGCGCCTTGCGAGGGCAAGGTAATCCGCCTCCGGCATATCCTTTTCGCGGAGCAAAACGGCGCGCGGACAATTTTCCGCGACATGTTCCAGATAGGACAAAAAGGCGGCCTCGGGTTCCGCCTCACGGTCAAACAAATGGCGATCGCTCACTATGATGACCCGGGAGAGATCCATGGCTCAGCTCTCCACTCGGTTCATGTAGTAATCCCAGCCGAAGACAGCCTTTTCGCAGAGGACACCGATGCGGTAGGAAGGCGTTATGAGCGTGTCGTATTCCTCCGCCTGCGGGAACTCAATGCCGAGCTCTAAAAGAATCTTACCGTCCGCTCTGGTTTCGCTGAGAATCTGGAAGAGATACACGTCGCGGAGCTCGGGGAGCAGCGCGGTAACTTCCGCCGGGGAGAGCAGGGTGTCCGGGACGGAGTCGAGGAGCACATCGTTCGCGTCTCGGTACTGATACCCCTCTTTGACGCTCTCGGTGAACTGTCCGCCGAGTAGGCGCAGCTGAACCGTGCCCGCATAGCTTGCGGTGAAGTTGGTGTTTTGAGAGTTTTCCGGGAGGACAATCAGCGCCTCGAGTGTCAGCTGAATGCCCGCGGGGCTCGCGCTTATCTCCGTGAGCACACAGTCGGAAAAGGAGAAGTGAGAGAATTCGTTGACGGATTGATATTTCATGCCTGTCCTTTCTGTTTCGAACGAAAAAGAAAATCCCCGGAGCCCATAAGGGAAGCGGGGATTTTTGCAGTGACAATGTCAGACGGTCGTATCGTCCTTGTTTTCGGAGCTTTCGGAATGATTGCTTTCGCTCGCAACGTTTTCCGCAGTGTTTGCTTCGGTAGCGGCAGCCTCGGCTTCGGCAGCGGCCTTCGCTTCCTTGGCTTCCTTAATTTTTTCGCCTTCCTTCTTAATCTCCTCGGAAGCGGACTTTACAGCCGTAGTGGTAGCCTGAGCGACTGTCTGGGAGAGCTGCTTGCTCGCATCCATGACCTCGTTCAGCGTGTCCTTGGAGAGCTTGCCGCCGGAAATCGCCATTGCGCCGAAAGCAGCGGTGGCAACGGCCGCGAGTAACACCAGGAAGAAGCCGATGCCGATGTGCACCGCAACACCGTATGCCTTGAGCTCCGCACCCTGGGAGCCGAGCATGCGTCCGATGTTGATGAGATTCAGGAGCATGATGACACTCTGCACAACGCCGATTACAAAGACGCCGGTCGCAAAGTTCTTCGGAAGCTCTGTCTTATAGTCCTTCAGGCAGCTGAGGACTATGGCGACGACTGCGAGTATGATGACGAAGGTTCCGTCGCCCTGGGTACCGCTCACACTCATGGAGCCGAAGATACCCGCGGAGACGGTTGCCCAGGGGAGCAGACTCCCGAGGATGGCAGCAGCAGAGGAAATCAGGATAAACAAGCGATTTTTATTCATTGGCATATCTCCTTTCTGCCTTACTATACCATAGTTTTACTAAAATAAAGACGTAAATTTTCAGATAGAGTGAACTAAGTATGAGCTTGTGAAGAACGCCCAAAACAGATTCACAAAGCACATTATTTTTGGTACGATGGTACAGAAGATAACAACGGACTTCGAAAGGAGAGGATCCTATGGAACAGAAGCTGC
>ERZ773180.1427-NODE-1427-length-11873-cov-26.350144_pt1 | contig 11873 bp, 9 predicted proteins | sample MGYA00511080_ERZ773180 | MGnify/ENA primary metagenome ERZ773180 (study PRJEB29015, sample SAMEA2738175) | human oral metagenome | biome: human oral; feature: human-associated habitat; material: saliva | place: China | collected 2178 ...
GGATTCGCTTGACGTGTTTTCCATGCCAGTCCGATAGGTAAAATCAAGCAATAGAACGCACAGAGTAAGCCTGCATAGCTTAATGCGGCGATAAAACCTTCAGGATAATACAAGGCAAACGCAAGCGGTGGAGTGAAGGCTGCGATAGTGAGTATCAAACGGTTGTGTGGCAATTTGTAACGTTTAAATAAATCGCCTAAACCTTCAAATACCCCTAGCATCACACCAAGGAAAGAGGTGATTAATGCAAGTGCTGAGAACACACGCACGATTTCACCCATGATATGAGAATTTGTGATTTGGCGTGTTGCATTGACTAAGCCGTTAAGGGTTGGATCCGCTTGAAGTACTTGCACAAATTCATTTTGGCTTAATACACCGTGAGTCGCTAATTGCCACACTAAATAAGCCACAAGTGGAATCGCTGTACCAATTAAAATCGCTTTACGAAATTGAGTAACACTACCATCTAAATAGCTGTTTACGCTGCCCATGATGATGTGGAAGCCAAAGGAGGTAAAGAAAATTGGCGCTGCAGAGATCACGAAAGCATAATTTAAAGGTAAGGCCATCAGGTTATCGACAGACACTTTGGGTAACATCATGAATAACACAAAAGCAAAGGCAATTAATTTACCGATGAACAGAATACGAGTAGCACCATCAACACCTCTTGTGCCTACAACCACAAAGGCACCGAGTACGACCGTAAATAAAATGATTGAAAGTTCAGAGGAAAGGCTTTCAAAACCAAAAGCGGTAGGTAAACCCGATAATAATGAACCGCCACCGGTGATGTAGGCCGCAGAAAGGGCATAAAGTAAAATGAGCAAGCTAAAAGTCGCTAAGACACGCCCAGTGATGCCGAAGTATTTTTCAGCGAGAGTTGCCACACCATCATTCAAGCGATCTGCAGTTTGATACACTTCAACAAAAAGCAAACCGCTGTAAACCAAAAGTGCCCATAAGCCGACTAATAAGAAAACGGTGTAACCAAAACCAATACCCGCAGAGGTTAATGGCATCGCGAGCATCCCCGCGCCGATAGTCGTGCCGGCAATGATTAAGGCACTGCCGAATGTTTTGTTTTTTAGCATAAAATTGTTCTCCGAGTATAAAATTGAAAAACGAGGTTAAAGCTGACCGCACTTTTCTTTGTAATGATAGCGGCAAACCGAAAGATAGGAGTCGTTTCCACCAATTTGGATTTGTTCCCCTTCCTTAATGACTTCACCTTGTTCATTTAAACGTAAAACGAAATTGGCTTTACGTCCACAATAACAGATTGTTTTTAATTCTTCTAGTTGATCTGCCCAAGCAAGTAAATACTTACTACCTTCAAATAGCTCTGCTTGGAAGTCGGTACGCAAGCCATAACAAAGCACAGGAATCTTCAGTTTATCCACGACATCGCTTAATTGATACACTTGTTGTTTCGTTAAAAACTGGGCTTCGTCAACCAAAACACAATGAATTTTTTCTTCTTGTAAACGTTGGCTCACTTCGGCAAAAAGGTCACTCGTTGATGTAAATAAATTCGCATCTTCATGAATACCAATACGTGAAGTGACTTTGCCTGCTCCAAAGCGGTCATCAATCGCTGCTGTATAAATCATGGTGTTCATATTGCGTTCACGATAGTTATAGGAAGACTGTAGCAAGGTAGTTGATTTACCCGCATTCATCGTAGAGTAGTAAAAATAGAGTTTTGCCATTATTTAATCACCCATTTCCAGAAATAATAGGCAATAAATCCTGCAACAGGTGGACAGGCTGCTAACATAAAGGTACCGTAAGTTGCACCACCGCCAACCATTTTTCCGGCAGCTGAAAGCGCGCTAACGATATCACCACTAGGTGTGGTAAAAATCCATGCGCCAATAATCGCGAGCACTAAAAAACAAGCGATACCGGCTGCACGCATGGCTCTTACTTTAATCATATTTTCCATATTTGTTCCTTAAATTGCAGGGAGTTCGGCCATCGCCCAACGAGGTTTGACATCAATGGCGAGATTGCTATGCTGACCTTGTTTTAAACGTAAAAAGCCTGTATAGGCAATCATGGCGCCGTTATCGGTACAAAATTGAGGTTGAGGATAAAACACTTCACCACCAAGATTTTTCATCATTGTGCCAAGGGTTTCACGTAATTTTTTGTTTGCGCTCACCCCGCCAGCAATCACTAAGCGCTTATAACCCGTTTCTTTTAAGGCGCGTTTACATTTAATTGCAAGTGTATCCACGACGGAATCTTGGAAGGCAAAGGCAATATCGGCTTTAGTTTGTTCGGTTAATGCGCCTTCTTGTTTGATCGCCTGATTAATGGTGTTAGCCGCTGAGGTTTTTAAACCTGAAAAGCTAAAATCAAGGCCTGGTCGATCTGTCATTGGACGTGGAAACACAAAACGATCTGGTGCTCCTTTTTCGGCTAAACGTGAAAGTGCTGCACCGCCAGGGTAATCTAACCCTAATAATTTCGCGGTTTTATCAAATGCTTCACCTGCGGCATCATCAATGGATTCGCCAATGACTTCATATTTTCCTACACCATCAACGCGTACTAACTGTGTGTGTCCACCTGAAACTAAGAGGGCAATGAATGGAAAGTGCGGTCGATTTTCATCAAGCATTGGCGCAAGTAGATGGCCTTCCATGTGGTGTACACCAATAGCGGGCACATTCCAAGCATAAGCCAGTGAACGCGCGATCGTTGCACCCACTAATAATGCGCCCACTAAACCAGGGCCACTTGTATAGGCGATACCATCAATTTGATCAGCGGTTAAATTGGCTTCTTCTAATGCGGCTTTAATTAATGGTGCCGTTTTGCGAATGTGATCGCGGGAAGCCAGCTCTGGCACCACACCGCCGTAATCCGCATGCAAGGCTATTTGCGTGTAGAGCTGATTGGCAATTAAGCCTTTGTCTTCATCATAAATCGCGACACCTGTTTCATCACAGGAGGTTTCGATCCCTAAAATACGCATTTTCTTCTCATTTTATTAAAAAAATTGGCAAAGATTTTACCTTGTTTAGCCCGCTTAAACCAGTTCAAACGCCAAATTTTCAGCAAATAGGCGATCTTTTCTTTGCTTTTGCGGGGAAGATCGATTAGAATTGCGTCCTTTATTGAATTTGCCGTTCATTCGGCAGTAATAAAAATTTAAAATTGCAATTAAATTAAACTCATTGAGGTGATTGGCTTATGCCTGTAATTAAAGTACGTGAAAACGAATCATTTGACGTAGCTTTACGTCGTTTCAAACGCTCTTGCGAAAAAGCTGGTATTTTAGCAGAAGTTCGCGCTCGTGAATTCTATGAAAAACCAACTACAATCCGTAAACGTGAAAAAGCAACGCTTGCTAAACGTCACGCTAAACGTAATGCTCGCGAAAACGCGCGCAATACCCGTTTATACTAATTTGTAGTATTTTCTAACTCGAGTTAAGACAAACCGTGAAACCTTTTGGGTATCACGGTTTTGTTGCTTTAAATTCATCGAAAAAAGTCACGCAAAATCAACCGCACTTTCGCATCGTATTCAAGGAGGCAAGGCAATGAAAGGCTCAATTCCACGCCAATTTATTGATGATCTGCTCACAAAATCGAATATTGTCGATGTGATTAATGCGCGCGTGAAACTCAAAAAAGCGGGACGAGATTATCAAGCTTGTTGTCCGTTTCATCACGAAAAAACACCCTCCTTCACGGTAAGTGAAAAAAAACAATTCTATTATTGCTTCGGTTGTGGCGCGAAAGGTAATGCTATTTCATTTTTAATGGATTACGACAAATTAGAATTTGTTGAAGCCGTTGAAGAACTTGCCGCTTCGGCAGGGCTTGAAGTGCCTTATGAAAAACGTCCAAATCAATTCGGCAATAAACCGGATGTGAGTTATCAAACAAAACGTAATTTATACGATTTAATGCAAGAGATTGCGTCGTTTTATCAAGCTCAACTCCCGCTCAATATTCCTGCTCAAAGCTATCTTCAGCAACGTGGTTTATCGCCAGAAATTATTGAGCGTTTCCAAATCGGTTATGTGCCCAATGCGATGGATACAGTGTTGCGTCAATTCGGCAAAAATCGAGAAGAACAGAAAAAGCTATTTGATTTAGGCATGCTTTCTCGAAACGATCGTGGCAATGTGTACGATAAATTCCGTAATCGTATTATGTTTCCGATTCGGGATAAACGTGGTCGTACGGTCGCTTTTGGTGGACGTGTTTTAACGGATGAAAAACCCAAATATTTGAACTCACCCGAAACCATTACATACCATAAAGGTAATGAACTTTATGGCTTGTATGAAGCCTTACAAATCAATGATGAGCCAGAAAAATTACTGGTGGTTGAAGGCTACATGGATGTGGTGGCATTAGCGCAATTTGGTGTGAATTATGCGGTGGCCTCTCTTGGGACATCGACGACCTCGGAGCAAATTCAATTATTGTTTCGCTCTACCGAGCAAGTTATTTGCTGCTACGATGGTGATAGAGCGGGGCGTGATGCCGCTTGGCGTGCCCTTGAAAACGCCTTACCTTATCTGGAAGATGGACGACAAATTAAGTTTATTTTCCTACCCGATGGAGAAGATCCGGATACTTATATTCGCCAATATGGTAAAGAAAAGTTTGAAGAATATATTGAGCAAGCTCAGTCTCTCACAGAATTCTTATTCGCGCATTTAAGTCCGCAGGTGGATTTCTCGACGCAAGAAGGACGAGGTAAATTAGTAGCACTCGCTGTGCCTTTAATTCGTCAAATTCCTGGTGATATGTTGCGCTTGTCATTACGCAATATGTTGGCGCAAAAGCTTGGGATTTTTGATCAATCACAGCTTGAAAGCTTAATTCCAAATCAAATAGACAAAGCTGAACCAAAACCTAAAACGCCACAAAAAACCATTAAGAAAACGCCAATGCGAGTGGTGATTTCGCTGTTATTGCAGAATTCACAATTAGTGAATCGTATTTCGGATGTGGGGTTGCAAGCCTTAAAGCATGAGGCGGGTTACGAATTACTCGAAAAATTGACCGCACTTTGTCGTGAACGAGAAGGTATTACCACAGGGCAAATTTTAGAATATTTTCGCGATACAGAATTCAGCAAGCCCCTTGAAATATTGGCGTCTTGGGATCATCTATTAGACGACTTAGAAATCATTAATGCATTCTCTCAAAACTATCGTCGATTGAATATTCAAGCAATTGAACGTGATATTGAGATGCTTATCGCCAAAGAAAGGGCGGAAGGCTTAACTGATCAAGAACGAGCAATTTTAGTGAATTTGCTCAAGGGAAAAGAAGAGCAGAAAAAACAGTTAGTTAATCCGTCATAACAATGGTAAAATCTCCTGTTCAAAACAAGGGCTTTTATCTTCCAAAAATAACGCAAAACGGGAATAAAAATGGAACAAAATCAACAATCTACCGCCGAGCAATATTCAGAACAAATTGAACAACTTATGGAATTAGGTCGTACGCAAGGTTATTTAACTTATGCGGAGATCAATGACTTGCTTCCAGAAGATTTGATCGATCCAGAATATTACGATAAGTTGTTGCAAACTTTACAGCATGATGCTGGTATTCCGGTTCTGGATGAAGCACCAGAAAGTGACGAAATGATGTTGAATGACACGATTCCAGATGAAGATGCGGTGGAAGAAGCAACGCAGATTTTATCAAATGTGGAATCTGAAATCGGTCGTACAACCGATCCTGTGCGTATGTATATGCGTGAAATGGGAACGGTTGATCTTCTTACCCGTGAAGATGAAATCAGCATTGCAAAACGTATTGAAGAAGGGATTGACGAAGTTCAAACCGCCATTGCGGCGTACCCAGAAGCGTTAACTGAATTGTTAGATAATTATGATCAAGTAGAAGCGGGTAATTATCGTTTAGCTGATTTAATTACCGGCTTTGTGGATCCAAATATTGCCGCGGAGGAAGCAGCGAATGTTGGTGAGAATTTCGTTGACGAAGATGAAAGCACCGAATCTGTTGCAGACATTGATGATGAGAGCGATGAGGAAGATGAAAGCGATAGCAGCTCAAGTTCAGATGACAGTGATTCAGATAACAGCATCGATCCTGAAGTAGCGCGTGAAAGATTTGCGGCATTAAGAGAGCAACATACTAAAACATTGGCGACTATTGCAAAACACGGACGCAGTGGTAAACGCGCAAAAGATCAAATTGCTCTACTCGCAGATATTTTTAAACAATTCCGTTTAGTGCCTAAACAATTCGATATACTTGTTTTATCAATGAAGAATATGATGAAACGTGTACGTTCAGAAGAGCGTCAACTACAAAAAGTATTAGTTGATATTGCGGGTATGCCAAAAGATGAATTTGAGGCACTGATTATTGCTAATGGCAGCAGTGATGCATGGGTAGCAAAAGCATTAAAATCAACGAAAGCTTGGGCAAAACGTTTACCAAAATATGAAGAGCGTATTCGTTTATCTTTAGATAACTTAGCGAATATTGAACAGCAAACGAATCTTACCATCCAACAAATGCGTGAGATTTGCGATGCGGTATCTCGTGGTGAACAAAAAGCTCGCCGTGCGAAAAAAGAAATGGTTGAAGCCAACTTACGTTTAGTCATTTCTATTGCGAAAAAATATACCAACCGAGGTTTACAATTCTTGGATTTAATTCAAGAAGGGAATATCGGTTTGATGAAAGCGGTAGATAAATTTGAATACCGCCGTGGTTATAAATTCTCCACTTATGCAACCTGGTGGATTCGTCAGGCCATTACTCGTTCGATTGCGGACCAAGCGCGTACAATCCGTATTCCTGTTCATATGATTGAAACGATTAACAAATTAAATCGTATTTCTCGTCAAATGTTACAAGAAATGGGACGTGAAGCGACGCCAGAAGAGCTTGCTGAACGCATGGGAATGCCAGAAGATAAAATTCGTAAAGTGCTTAAAATTGCGAAAGAACCTATTTCTATGGAAACCCCAATTGGTGATGACGATGATTCACATTTAGGTGACTTCATCGAGGATTCAACCCTTGAATTGCCATTAGATTCTGCAACCGCACAAAGCTTAAAAGTGGCAACTCATGAAGTGTTAGAAGGCTTAACCCCTAGAGAAGCGAAAGTGTTACGTATGCGTTTTGGTATTGATATGAATACTGACCATACACTTGAAGAAGTGGGTAAACAATTTGATGTAACTCGTGAGCGTATTCGTCAGATTGAAGCGAAAGCATTGCGTAAATTACGTCATCCAAGTCGTTCAGAAACATTGAGAAGTTTCTTGGATGAGTAATTATTCAGTAATATAAAAAGAAAAGGCAGAGAGATCTGCCTTTTTTATTTGATTAAATTTAGTTATTTACCACCAAATCACATTCCTTTAAAATACGCGACTTTCGTCATTTAAAAACAAAAAAGGAACTTTATGGAAGAATCTCAAGAACTCGAAAAACTGCCTCGAGTAGTGACTGGAGTATTAAAAGTAGTATTAAGTTTTTCACTTATCGCGTTGGCTTTAGTGTTGATTATTGCTTTAGCTAAAATCACGTACACTTTAGCGATTATGGTATTTAATACATCAAGCGTTGTGCCTTATGAAGTCGCTGAACAAGCCGTGATGTTTTTCTTATACTTCGGTTTTATTGGCCTGATTGTGCAATATTTTAAAAGTGGCTATCACTTTCCTTTGCGCTATTTTATTTACGCGGGGATTACTGCTATGTTGCGCCTGATTATTGTGAATCATGAGAGCTCAGTTGATACTATCTTATTCGCAGGCGCGATTTTAATTATGGTTATTGCACTTTGTTTAGTGTTGTATTCCAATAAAATTAAAATTTAAAAGTGCGGTTATTTTGACCGAGATTTTGGAATGGATTATTCCGGCACAATCCATTCCACTGTCCAACTTCCCGTACCTTCAGGGACGAGCGTTTGGGTCAAATAAGGCAAAATAGATTTCATTTGCTGTTCTAATTGCCAAGGCGGGTTAATCACCACCATTCCACTTGCGGTCATACCACGTTGATCGCTATCAGGGCGAACAGCCAACTCAATTTTCAAAATTTTACGAATTCCCGTTGCTTCTAATCCTTTAAAAATGCGTTTTGTTTGTTGACGTAGAACCACTGGATACCAAATCGCATAAGTGCCTGTCGCAAAGCGTTTATAACCTTCTTCGATCGCTTTAACCACCAAATCATAATCTTCTTTTAATTCATAAGGCGGATCAATAAGCACTAAGCCACGGCGTTCTTTTGGTGGAAGCGTCGCTTTGAGTTGTTGGAAACCATTTTCTGATTTTGTGGTGATATTTTTAAATTCTTTGAAATTATTGCGTAATAATGGAAAATCGCTAGGGTGTAATTCTGTCAGTAATGCACGATCTTGCGAACGCAATAATTGCGCGGCAATCATTGGTGAGCCCGCATAATAACGTAATTCTTTACCGCCATAATTGAGTTTTTTAATGAGATCCACGTAGCGAGCAACTTCTTCGGGTAAATTTGTTCTTTCCCAAAGTCTCCCAATTCCTTCTTTGTATTCGCCGGTTTTTTCTGATTCGTTAGAACTTAAACGATAGCGTCCGACCCCAGAATGGGTATCGAGATAGTAAAAACCTTTTTCTTTCAGCGAGAGATTTTCCAATATCAGCATTAATACAATATGCTTTAATACATCAGCATGGTTGCCAGCGTGGAAACTGTGACGATAACTTAACATAGTTTGTCCTTTTGACGTAAAAAAGTGCGGTCAAAATTAACCGCACTTTTACTATTTAAATCAGGGTTAGAATAATTCTTCTGGTTGCGTTGCTGGAATCGCGTCTTTGGTTTTACCTGTTCCGCCATTCAAGCGTTGTTGCAACTCAGGTGGAACATAATAACCGCGCTCTTTCATTTCCGCAGAGTAAGTACGTTTAGGCTCGGTACCTACGATAAAGTATTCTTTACGGCCACCACCTTCAGAAAGTAAACCAGAGTTACTGTCAATGGTTTTCTCCACGATATTTGGAGGAAGATCAAGTTGACGTTCTGGTACATCAGAAAGTGCTGCTTTCATATAAGCGACCCAAGCAGGCATTGCGGTTTTCGCACCCGCTTCACCTCTACCTAATACGCGTTTATTATCATCAAAACCGACATAGGTCGTGGTCACTAAGTTAGCACCAAAGCCCGCATACCAAGCAACTTTCGCACTATTAGTTGTACCTGTTTTACCGCCAATATCACTACGCTTAATGCTTTGTGCGATACGCCAGCTTGTACCTTTCCAACTAAGTCCCTGCTCACCATAAATCGCCGTATTTAATGCGCTACGAATTAAGAAGGCTAACTCACCACTAATTACACGAGGTGCATACTCTTGTTTTGCTGCACCGTCTTTCGCATCGGCCATTAAATCAACAGAACCGTCATTTAATGCTGATGTTTGAAGTTCCGGTAAGTCTGGTACGTTCTCAGGTTGTTGATCGCCTTCTTCCGTATCCGTATTGTTATTACCTTGCGCTGATTTTAGGTTGTCAGGATTTGCTACTTCTGCGACATCTTTAAAACCATCAATTTTATCTTTGGTTTCACCATAAATTACAGGAATGTCATTACAAGTGATACAAGCAATTTTCGGGTTAGCAATAAATAAATCTTTACCCGTGTTATCTTGAATTTTTTCAATAAGGTAAGGATCAATCAAGAAACCACCGTTATCAAAGACCGCATAAGCACGCGCCATTTCAAGCGGTGTGAAAGAAGCTGCACCTAATGCAAGCGCTTCACTCGCAAAATATTGGTCACGTTTGAATCCAAATCGTTGTAAGAATTCAGCGGTGAAATCAACACCCGCAGTTTGTAACGCTCTGATCGCAATCATGTTTTTAGATTGGCCTAAACCCACACGTAAACGCATTGGACCGTCATAACGATCCGGTGAGTTTTTCGGTTGCCACAAAGGTTGTCCTGGTTTTTGAATGGAGATAGGACTATCTTGCAATACGCTTGAAAGGGTTAAACCTTTTTCTAATGCCGCAGCATAAATAAATGGTTTAATCGAAGAACCTACTTGCACTAAAGATTGGGTTGCACGGTTAAATTTACTTTGTTCATAACTAAAACCACCCACCATGGCTTCAATTGCACCATTATCTGAGTTTAATGAAACTAATGCAGAGTTAGCCGCTGGAATTTGGCCTAACACCCACTCACCGTTATCACGTTTACGAATCCAAATCTGTTCGCCCACTTTAACGGGTGATTTACCCGCCCAACGCATTGCGTTTGAAGAAAGCGTCATCGTTTCATTATTAGCTAAAAGTAATTCCGCGCCATTTTTACCCAATGCGGTTACCGCTGCTGGAATAAAAGGTTCTGAATCCGGTAGTTTTTTCAAGAAAGCGACAATACGTTCGTTGTCCCATACGGCTTCACCTTTTTTCCATAGTGGAGCACCACCACGCCAGCCATGACGCATATCATAATCGATCAGGTTATTACGTACGGCTTTTTGTGCTTCCGCTTGATCTTTTGACAGTACAGTTGTGAATACTTTATAACCTTTGGTGTAAGCATCTTCCTCACCAAAACGTTTCACCATTTCCTGACGAACCATTTCAGTCACATAGTCTGCACGGAATTCAAATTTTGCACCGTGATAACTCGCGACGATTGGCTCTTTGATGGCTGCATCATATTCTGCTTTGGTGATTTTGTTTTCATCCAACATGCGGCCCAATACCACATTACGGCGTTCTTCAGCACGTTTTGGTGAATATAATGGGTTCATTGTTGAAGGTGCTTTTGGTAAGCCTGCAATCACAGCCATTTCAGAGAGCGTTAATTCATCTAAGTTTTTACCAAAGTAGGTTTGTGCAGCGGCTGCGACACCATAAGAACGATAGCCTAAGAAAATTTTATTCAAATAAAGCTCTAAAATTTCCTGTTTGCTCAAGGTATTTTCAATTTCAACCGCTAATACCGCTTCACGTACTTTACGAATAAGTTTTTTTTCTGGGGTTAAGAAGAAGTTACGCGCAAGCTGTTGTGTAATGGTACTTGCACCTTGAGAGGCTCCACCATTACTGACTGCAACATAAATTGCACGGGCAATACCAATTGGGTCTAAACCATGATGGTCATAAAAACGACTATCTTCCGTTGCTAAGAAAGCATCTTGCAAACGTTGAGGCACGTTTTCTAATTTCACCGGAATACGGCGTTGTTCACCCACTTCACCGATTAATTTTCCATCAGCCGTATAGATTTGCATTGGTTGCTGCAATTCAACGGTTTTTAAGCTTTCTACCGACGGTAAGGAGGATTTTAAGTGAAAATAAAACACTCCACCGGCAACTAACCCCAGTATACATATCGTAAATAGGGTACTTAATATTAATTTTGCGATCCGCATCGTAAAATTCTCTCTGGTTTAATGAATATTCAAAAAATCAAAATTATGATTTTGGCTGCTAAGTATAAAAGATTAATCCCTTAAAGAATAGGAAAGAATATGGGAATTGCCAATAGAAAGCAGCAAAAACAACAAATTGGTGTGAGTAAACAACAAGATAACCTCTATTTTGTTTGGCTAGATGAATTCAACAAAGTTCAATCTATTTGCTTGAATGGACAACAAAAGGACATTTTTTCCCAGTTATTACCTCATTTACCGCAAAAAACAAACCAATGTTGTTTTATCGGTGCTATTTCGCCTCACTTAACTTGGTCTAAAACGCTTATTTTACCGCAAACACTCAATGTTCAGGAATGTGAACAACAATGTCGTTTTATTTTGCAAAAAGAATTACCGATTCCTTTGGATGAATTATGGTTTGATTATCTTACCACGCCATTAAAACAAGGTTTTCGTTT
>ERZ773180.1431-NODE-1431-length-11857-cov-34.204372_pt1 | contig 11857 bp, 10 predicted proteins | sample MGYA00511080_ERZ773180 | MGnify/ENA primary metagenome ERZ773180 (study PRJEB29015, sample SAMEA2738175) | human oral metagenome | biome: human oral; feature: human-associated habitat; material: saliva | place: China | collected 2178 ...
GCCCGGTCGTGCGCGGCGGCAACCTGATCGTCAAGGAGGAGTCGATCCGCGACACCGTCCGTCAGGTGCTGCTGCCCATCTGGAACACGTACTACTTCTTCACGCTGTACGCGGGCGCCTGCAACAAGGGCGAGGGCTACGAGGCGAAGCGCCTCGACCTGTCCTCGGCCGAGGTCGTGGCCGCCCTGCCGGAGATGGACCGCTACCTGCTGGCCCACACGCTGACCCTGGTGGAGGACGTGCGCGGTGCCCTGGACGCCTATGACGTGGCCGGAGCCTGCGAGTCGATCCGCGACTACCTGGACGTGCTGACGAACTGGTACGTGCGTACCCAGCGTCAGCGCTTCTGGGACGAGGATGGTTCGGCCTTCGACGCGCTGTACACGGCGCTCGTGACGCTCATGGAGCTGGCGGCGCCCCTGCTGCCGCTGCTGACCGAGGAGATCTGGCGCGGCCTGACGGGCGGGGAGTCCGTGCACCTGGTCGACTTCCCGGTCATCGACAAGGCCGTGGTGGCCCCCGAGCTCGTGGCGGCCATGGACGAGGTTCGCTCGACCGTGTCGGCGGCCCACGCGCTGCGTAAGACGCATCAGCTGCGCGTGCGCCAGCCGCTGGCCTCTCTGCAGGTCGTCTCGGAGAATTACGAGGAGCTGGAGCCTTTCGCGGACCTGATCGCCTCCGAGGTGAACGTGAAGTCCGTGGTCTTCAACGACCCGCAGAATTCGGGCCTGAGCGTGCGTACCGAGCTCGCCCTGAACCCGCGCGCCTTCGAGCCTGCGGTTCGTAAGCTGACGAGCCAGCTGTTCAAGGCGCAGAAGGCAGGCGAGTGGGAGCTCGTGGACGATGGTGCGTGCCGTTTCGCTTCCGTCGAGCTGGATGGGGCGCCGCTGGTGCTCACGGGCGACATGTTCTCGGTGTCCACCTCGGTGGACGCCGCCGAGGGCCAGGTCGCGGACGTACTGGCGTCGGGTACTTTCGTGGTGCTCGATACGGAGCTGACCCCCGAGCTCGAGGCCGAGGGTTACGCCCGCGACGTCGTGCGCGCCGTTCAGGATGAGCGTAAGAACGCCGGCTTGCACATCGCGGACCGCATCGACCTGTCGCTGACGGTTCCCGCCGACCACGTGACGGACGTGGAGGCCTGGCGCGACATGATCGCCGCCGAGACCCTCGCGCTGTCTGCGACGGTCGAGGCCGGCGACAAGCTCGCAGTGAGCGTCGCCAAGCACTGAGTGCTGTTGTAGAGGTGGGCGGGCTGCGCGAAGGCGCGGCCCGCCCACTTCTCTATCCGTGGGTACCTCGGTCGAAAGCATGCGATCAGTTTTCTGTCGCCGTCATCTCCTGGTAGCGCTTGAAGAGAATCGTGAGGCGCTGTTCGTTCGTTTCCAGGGCCTTGCGCGCCCCGAAAGCTCGGTCGACCGCGCGATCGAGGATGCGGTGAGCCTTGAGCAGGCTCGGGGACATCGCCAACGGGTTGTACATGTCGGCCAGGCTCGCCCCCGGCTGCTCCGCGCGGGCCTCCAGGATGCCCTGGCCGGCCGCGATGATGGCGGCGCGCTGTTTGTCGGAGACCTCGGGCAGCGGCAGGGTGTTCCAGACGATCTTGTTTGCAAAGCGCAGATCGGACTTCATGTGTCCGCCGACAGCGCGCTGCCACGTAATGAACATCGAAGAGCTGATGATGGCGAAGAGGAAGCTGTCGGGATCCAGGGCAGTGTACAGCTGATTCCCGGCGATAACCTGCTCGCTAAGGTGCGCGACAGTATAGAAACGGCGTGTCTCAGAGACAACACTCGGAATTCCGACGTATGGGCCTAGCGGCTGGTGATTCTCCTGAAAGAGGTGAGCCGTCTTTGCGCCGTCCTTTGTGATTTGTTTCGTCGAATGGCTCCGAAATGCGCTACATCCTAGCACTCGTTCCTTGAGGAGCGGGCTTCGTTCGATGTCGCGAGGATCGAAGTCTTCAGTATCCATCCACAGACACCAGCGGTCGAGGCCTCGAACGACCTCGCGGCCCATGCGGAAGGGGCGCAGGTACTTGGCTGCGATCGGGTCGGTCGCGAAGCGGGGATGGTCCTTTGCTTCAACGATGAGGTGCCCGCCATCTGCCGGTTTTGAGCCGAAACGAACTGTGGGGAGAATCGGCGCTAGAGGAGTCGTGCGCTTGTCGATGAAAATGTCGGGTCCATCGACCAGGTAGGGGTTGATGTGGTCGACAGGCAGCGCTTCGGGCTGTGCCTTGAGATCCGAGTACGTGAAGAGCATGGGGCGTGCCTTCTCGTACGGCGCTCCCCGGTCGAAGCCCGTGATGACGCAGTGAACGGCGGCTGCCCCCGGCGCCTCGGACGTCCACGCGAAGGTCTGGTGAGCGAAGCGGATCCTCCACCCACCCTCGAGGAGGGGGCGGAAGAGGGCCGCGACGGGTGCGCCCTGCGCGATCGAGTTGGTCGAGACGAAGGCGAAACGACCGCCCCGTGGAACCGACTGGAAGTACTGGGAGGCCTTGATGAACCATCCGGTCACGTAGTCCAGGTAGCCGTCGTAGCCATCGCCCCACACGAAGCGCAGATCATCGGTCTGCTCCTCGGAACGCATGTACTGGCCGATGAAGGGCGGATTCCCGACGATCCTGACGGTGGGGGAGGGAGGACACACCTGTGTCCAGTCCGTGCGCAGCGCGTTGCCGATCGTGATGTGGGCGGACGTGCTGAGGGGAAGAATCGAGGGGGCCTGGCCGAGCAGTCGCTCCATCTCGCGATTTGCCTGATGGTGAGCGAGGTGCAGGGCAGTCTGCGCGATTCGCGCCGGCCATTCCTCGATCTCGATGCCGAAAAAGTGATCCAGCTGGACCATGATCTCAGCATGTTCTCCCCGGTCGTCGAAGAACATTGTGGCCTGGAACTCGTCGTTATCCTTGCGGGCGAGTTCCAGCTCCCGGATACGCACTAGGATCTCGGTGTCCAGACTGCGCAGTTCGCGGTAGGCGACGACCAGGAAGTTGCCGCAGCCGCAGGCGGGATCCATGATCCGCAGCTCGCCGAGCTCTTTACGAAGGTCCGTCAGCTTTTTCGCGTCGTGCACGTGGTCTGCGAATTTTTGGCGCAGCTCGTCGAGGAAGAGCGGACCAAGCGTCTTGAGGATGTTTGTCTCGCTGGTGTAGTGTTCGCCGAGCTCGCGGCGTGCCTCGGGGGACTTAACGGCCTGGAAGAGCGATCCGAAGACGGCTGGGCTGATGCCCGACCAGTCGAAGGCGCACGCGCGCATGAGCTCGTCACGCATCGCGGAGGAGAAACTGGGGATGTTGAGCTGCTCCTCGAAGATCCCGCCGTTGACGTACGGGAAACGCGCGGTCAGCTCGTCCAGGGTCGACTGACGGCACTCCACGGGTGTGTTCAGCGTCTGGTAGAGGACTGCGAGCTGCGCGCCGAGGTCGCTGCCGTCTTCGCGAGTTCGGGTGTCGAGAAACTCCGTGAACAGGTCGCGTTCCCACAGGCCTGCGTCGTCACCGTAGAGACAAAAAAGGGTGCGGATGAGGAAGATGGAGGCCTCGTGGTCGCTGTAGCCCGACCCGTCCAGGGCCTCGTAGAGGTCGGCCATGACGCGGGCGGCCCGAATCGAGGCCTCCTCCTGTTCGCGCGAACCGACCTGGACCATGCCGTAGCCAGCGAGGAACTTCAGGTCGTCGACATGATCGGGAAGTTGGGTGAGTCGAAACTCCGTGCGTCCGGCATCTCCCGAACCGTCAGTTGCCATCTCACTGTCGAGATCGACGATGCGGACGTGACGGAAGTCGCTGATGATGAGGAGGCGTGGAGTTTCGACGTCGGCGAGATCGTGAATGTAATCGAGCGCCTGCTCCTCCGCCTTGTCGAGATCCTTCCCCGCGGACTTCATCTCGATGAGCGCCTTGCCCGGGATGAGCGCGTCGATATAGCCCTGACGTCCCGTCGACGCTCGGTTCGAACGCCTCTCATAGGAGATAGCTTTACGTTTTGTGATACCGAAGCACTGCATGAGTTCACGCATGAACTCATGGCCCTCCTGTTTCTCATCACCTACGCAATCGCTCCACTCGTGAGCAAACTTCGCGCAATTTTTGCGGATCGCATTCAGTGAGAGAGTTGCGGGCATGGGCGACTCCTGGTTGTCGACGGAAGTGGGCGCGAGAATTACTCGGCGTCGGTTAGGTACTCAGTATATCGACACTTGACAGTTTGTTGGTACGTGACGTGGCAAGAGATTGTTGTTTCCATGTTCTTCGCTAACAAACTATGACACATACAAAATTCGTGCTAATTGGCCGCGGTCACCGTCATTAGACAGTCCGTGCGAGCGACGTCGTGCCCGAACTGAGAAGAGGCAAGGGTTCGCTGCGTGAAGCGGGGCGTCCCGCGTGAACGGAGCAAGGAGCGCAGACACGTCCTAGTATTCGACATCGGACGGCAGTTTCACGCCCGCGTCGCGCAGGCGCTCCAGGTGCGGCTCGACCGAGGAGAGATACGGAGAAAAGACGGGATTCGCGTCCGGGTCCATGAAGGACTCGAGGTAGTCCTCCAGCGGGAACTGCGTGGCGAAGAGAGTCTGACGCAGCTCGAGGCTGTTGACCGACTCGACGACCATCGTCGGGTCGGCGGCGCTCGTGTATCGCTTGACCCGCGGCCACCGCGTGTCGTCGATCGTCCACTGCTGCGCAGAGGGAGCCTCACCCGGGATCACGATGGGGCGCTGGCGCAGCCGTGCGCGACGCAGCGCACCGACCTGGGTGATCAGCACGTAGCTGGCCAGCGTCTCGTTGCGCGTATCCATGGTGAACCGTCTGCTCGGATGGCGTTCGGACCAGCTAAAGCGGTAGTAGCCCGACATCTCCCAGGCGGTGAAGAAATCGGTGTTGTAGTTCGAGAAGGAATACCCGTACCCGTATCCCTGCTGGAAGTCGGCTTTAGCGACGGAAGTATCCGAACAGATCTCGCCAATCAATTCTTCCAATTTCTCCAACATGCTCGGAGACTCCTTCGATGATGTTCTGCGTGATGAGCTCGTCGATCGTCATGGGCGCCCATCCGCCGATGAAGACCTTCTCGATGATGCGCACCTGCGGGATTTGCCCGTGGGAACCCATGTCCTTGTCGAGCAGGCAGATCTCGATGGCGACGTCCTCGGGCAACGGGTTCTCAGTGAAGCGGAACTGGCGGTACAGCTCGTTGTAGTTGGCGGGTGGACCCGAGCGGAACTCCGAGGGGAAGATCAGCCCCTTGATGATGGGCGTCAGGTTGCGCGCCCCGACGTGTCCGATGTGGTCCAGGCCGTCAATGTCGAAGGCCTCGATGAACTCGTCTTTGTCACGGAAGTAGCGGTTGGTTCCCGGGATTTCGCCGTGGTCGCGGTCCTCGCGCCACACCGGACAGATCGTCCCTGGCTGCGAGAAACGCGAGCGCATCCAGTCGGCCGTCGATCGAATGTACGGGTCGGTGCCCTCACCCATTTGGAGTTCCATGGCACCTGTCACGTCAGCTCCGCACCGGTAACGCTCTCCGAGGCCCTGCGCCGCGTTGGGCAGTACGTCGCCGGGGCCGGGTCCACGCGTGGGAAAAATGTGTGTCTGATGGACAGTGCGCGGGGAATCGTCGGGGGAAGGAGTCTCTAGTTGCATCGGAACTCACTCCTCTTTCTCGGTGCAGGCGCGGGGATCGGTGGGGCCGAGGCCTCGGTCGGCGGGAGAGGAATCGGGGGTTCGACGCCCGGCGCGGGGACGTCGGAGGGGGCCGCGCTGTCCTGCGGCTCGGCGGCCGGGGGCGGGGGAATCGGAGGTTCGGCGGACGAGGCCTCGGCTGCTTTATCCTCCGGCGTGCTCTCTGCGGCTCCGTCCTCGGGCTCACTGTCGCCGGGTGCCTCCACCTGCTCGCCGTCGCCGGTGTCCTCGGTCTGCTCGGCCTCGCCGGTGGGGCTTGCAGCGTCCTCTCCGGTCTCCCCGGACGCCTTCTCCTCCTCGGCGTCGTCGGTTTCTTCGGCTGTTTCTTCCTTGACCGGCGCGGGCACGGGCTCCTGGTACATCGCCAGCTCGATAGCGTCGACGATCGGGCACACGATCTTGTTGAAACCCTCGTAGTCGAGGTCGCGCAGGTCGTCGTTGCCGCACCGGATGCGCAGGTTGATGAAGTGCACCTGGTTGTAGAAGATGATGAGCATCGGCTCTTTGACGACCACGGACTCGCCGCCGATCCCGATGTTGCCAGCCTCGGGGATGGAGAGCACGTCCTCGCGCGACTCGAGTTTGACGGAGTGATCGTCCACGAAGATCGTGATGTCCGCGAAATACTCGAAGGCGGCGTAGACCGCCTGGAGCATCATCTCCCACGAGACGCGGTTCGTGAGGGTAAAGGTGGACTTCAGCCAGCCGCCTTCCTCGTGATGCCCTTCCAGGTGCATGCCTGTGCTCCTCTCGCTTCCTGGGGTGTGTGCGTGCGGGGCTCAGCCCTTCGGCAGCGTGGCCGGCGGGACGTGCATCATGATCTCGATGGAGTCCATGAACTGGCACATCGACTTGTTGAACTTCTCGTAGTCGGTGGTCTGGAATTCCTCGTTGACCCGCCCGATCGCGACGTTGATGAACGGCCTCTGGTTGAAGAAGGTCAGCATGATCGGCGCCTTGAGGATGGGCGACATGCCTCGGATCATGACGCTGGACGCCTCGGGAATGACCAGCAGATCCTCGGGAGCGGAGAAGTGGAGGGGCTCGCCGTCGACCTGCACCTCGGCGTCCTCGATGTAGGGGTAGACCCCGCGTACGCCCTGGATCAGCTTTTCCCACGGTACGCGGTACGTGAGGTTGAAGCTGGATCGGATCCAGCCCGGTTCTTCGGTGAGACCAGCCAGCAGCATGGGGAATCCTTCACGTCATTGAGGATGTCTGTGTGGTCGGCATCCTATCAGAGCGGGTGGCTGGCCCAGCACGAGGGAATCGCTCAGCGAGCGGCGTCGATCGCTGCCTTCGCCGTCTTCAGGTCGACGCCGGTGCGGTCCCTGTAGGACTTGACGGCGTTGAGGAGCCTGCCCTCGGCGATCATCTGGAGTTCGGCCGCGCTCAGCTCCGGGAACGAGGCCGTGGCCGGGGTGGGCGCACCGGCTGGGACGGCGGGAACTGAGGCCTGCGGGACTGGTGCCTCGGGAGCGGGGGAGGAGGATCCGGCGAGGGCCGTGACTCCAGCGTCCGCGTAGGCTGCGCGCAGTCGCGCCTCCAGGGTCGCGACCTGCTCCTTGAGTCGGCTGTTCTCGGCGCGCAGCTCTTCGATCTCGGATGCCTGACCAAACCACTTACCCACGTGTTGCCTCCTTGAGGGGATCGCCGTGATGGAAACAATCCTATCCGTCTTCGTCGACGTGCTGCCGACGAGCGCCCGGTGGCGGAGACGAAGGCATCTGGAGAAAATCCGCCCCGGCCTCGTCGATGACGACGCGCGAAGAGTGCGCGCCAACGCGCCGTGACCGGCGGAACAAGCCGCCCGCCGCGCCTGGGCCGGTAAAATAGCGGAGACACTGCGAGCAGCGGAGGAAACATGGCAGGCGAATCGTTCTTCGGGCAAGACCCCACCCACGAGGACCAGCGCGGCGGCATCCCGGCCGACCTGATCCCGTACCTGGAAGCGGCCGACGAGGCCGAGGACACCCAGGCTGGGGAGACGAGCGACCCGCAGGCCGAGGAGAACGAACGCGAGGCCGCCCTGCGCGCCCTCGTGGAGAACTCCCTGTTGCTGGGCCCCGACCCCTCCGTGCTCGCAGAGATCGAGGGCGAGGTGGACGAGGACTTCGCCGACGACGCCGCCGAGGCACGCGACGAGCGCGCTTCCCATGAGGCCGCCCTCGCCCGCGCCGAGGAAGACATGGCCCTCGACGAACGCGTGCAGGAGATCTACCGCTCCATCGTCGCGCGCGCCCCCGAACACGACATCGACCCCACGCTCGACCGTGTGAAGCTCGCCCTTGACATCCTGGGCGACCCGCAGCGCTCCTACCCGTCGATCCACATCACGGGCACCAACGGCAAGACCTCCACGTCGCGCATGATCGACTCGCTGCTCGCCGCTTTCGGCATGAAGACGGGCCGCTTCACGAGCCCGCACCTGCTCGACGTGCGCGAACGCATCTCGCTCGAGGGCCACCCGATCACGCGCGAGGGATTCGTGCGCGCATGGGAAGACGTCGCCCCGTACATCGCCATGGTCGATGAGCGTAGCCAGGAAGAAGGCGGACCGCGCCTGTCCTTCTTCGAGGTCTTCACGATCATGGCCTACGCGGCCTTCGCGGATTACCCTGTGGACGCCGCCGTCGTCGAGGTCGGCATGGGCGGGCGCTGGGACGCCACGAACGTCATCGATGCGGGCGTCTCCGTCATCACGCCTATCGCCCTGGACCACACGAAGTGGCTGGGCTCCACGATCGAGGAGATCGCGCGCGAAAAGGCCGGCATCATCAAGCCCGGCCAGATCGTCGTCATCATGGCTCAGGAAGAGGCCGTCCTCAACATCCTCCTTGAGCAGGCGCGCTCCGTGGACGCCATCGCCCGCGTTGAGGGGCGCGACTTCGAGGTCGTGGGCCGCCAGATGGGGGTCGGCGGCCAGATGGTCACGATCCGCACGCCCTCCGCGATCTACGAGGACGTCTTCGTCCCCCTGTTCGGGCAGTATCAGGCGCACAACGCGGCCGCTGCCCTGGTCGCCGTCGAGGCCTTCATGGGCGGACGCGGCCTGGACGGGCGCATCGTCGAGCAGGGCCTCATGAACGCCTCCAGCCCGGGGCGCATGCAGGTGGTGCGGCATTCGCCCACGATCATCGTGGACGCCGCCCACAATCCCGCGGGCGCGGCCACCTTGCGCGAGGCCGTGGAGTCCTCCTTCGCCTTCGCGCGCATCGCGGGCGTGTATTCGGCGATGGGCGACAAAGACGTCGAAGGCGTCCTGTCCGAGGTCGAGCCCTTCGTCGACCACCTCGTCGTCACCCAGATGCCGGGCGAGCGCGCCGCCGACCTGGCGCGCCTGGAGGAGATAGCCGGGGAGGTCTTCGGGCCCGATCGGGTAGATGTGCGCGAATCGCTGGCGGACGCGGTCGATCGTGCAGCAGAGATCGCCGAGGCAGGGGCCGAGCCCGCGGATCGTAGCGGAGTCCTGGTGTTTGGCTCGGTCATGCTGGCCGGGGAAATGCTCAAGCTGGCGGGCCACAGCCCGCGATGATCTGATTCTCAACTGAGGCGGTCGCCGTGTGGCGGCCGCCTCAGTTGGGTTTTTCTGTGGAACGTGGCACGATTATCTCGACTACAAGAACAGATGAGCACCGTGCAAGGAGGCATTATGAAGAAGCTCGTCAATGACGTCCACGCCGTCGTGCGCGAAACCCTCGAAGGTTTCGCCCTGGCCCACCCCGACCTCGTCGATGTCCACTACTCGCCGGACTACGTCACCCGGCGCGCCCCCAAGGCCGAAGGCAAGGTCGGCCTGGTCTCAGGCGGCGGATCCGGACACGAGCCCCTGCACGCCGGTTTCGTGGGTGAGGGAATGCTGGACGCGGCCGTGCCAGGCGCAGTCTTCACCTCGCCCACCCCCGACCCGATCCTGGAGGCCACGAAGGCCGCCGACCGCGGCGCGGGCGTCCTGCACATCGTCAAGAACTACACGGGCGACGTCCTCAACTTCGAGACCGCCGCCGAGCTGGCCGACATGGAGGACATTCAGGTCGCCACCGTCGTCGTCAACGACGACGTGGCCGTCGAGGACTCCCTGTACACGGCGGGACGCCGCGGCGTCGCCGGAACGATCTTCGTGGAAAAGATAGCGGGCGCCGCGGCAGAGCGCGGCGACTCTCTCGAGGAGGTCACCCGCATCGCGACCAAGGTCAACGACCAGACCCGCTCCATGGGCCTGGCGCTGGGCCCCTGCACCGTGCCCCACGCCGGCAAGCCCTCCTTCGACCTGGGCGAGGACGAAATCGAGCTGGGCATCGGCATCCACGGCGAACCCGGATACCGCCGCGGCTCCATGGAGAGCGCCGACGCGCTGGTCGCGGAGCTCTACGAGCGCGTGCACGCCGACCTGGGCCTGACCGAAGGCGAGCGCGTCGTCGCCCTCGTCAACGGCATGGGCGGCACCCCCATCTCCGAGCTCTACATCTGCTTCCGCGCCCTCGCTGCCCTCCTTGCGAAGGACGGTATCGAGATCGCCCGCCAGATGGTCGGCAACTACGTCACCAGCCTGGAGATGCCCGGCGTGTCCGTGACCCTCATGCGCGCCGACGACGAGCTCCTCGAGCTCTTCGACGCGCCCGTGGCGACGGTGGCCTGGAAGTAAACGCCCAAGCGGAAGGAACGAGACGATGAGCGTTGACGCAGCGTGGGCCCTGCGATGGATCGAGGCCTCGGCGGCCACGGTCGCTCAGAACCGGGACTACCTGGTGGACCTGGACCGGGCCATTGGGGACGGCGACCACGGAGAAAACATGGACCGGGGCTTCACCGCCGCCGTTGCGGCCCTGCGCGAAGCCCAGCCGGGCACCGTCGCCGAGGTACTCAAGTTGGTCGCTAAGACCCTGATGTCCACGGTCGGCGGTGCCGCCGGCCCCCTGTACGGGACCGCGTTCCTGCGCGCATCGAAGGCGGCGGGCGGCGGCGACCTGGACGGCGCCGGCGTCGTCGCGCTCATCGAGGCAGCCCTGGGGGGCATTCAGGCGCGCGGCAAGGCCACCGCGGGCGAAAAGACCATGGTGGATGCGTGGACGCCGGCCCTCGAGGCCGCCCGCGCGGCCGCGGAAGGGGACGCCGACGCGGCTGACGTCCTGGACGCCGCGGCGACGGCAGCCGAGGCCGGGGCGGCCGCAACGAAGCCCCTGCGTGCCACGAAGGGACGTGCCTCCTACCTGGGCGAACGCTCCATCGGACACCTGGACCCCGGGGCGGTCTCGACCTCCCTCATCCTGCGTGCCGCCGCGCGCGCCGCAGTCGAGGGCGGTGCCGCATGAGCGTGCGCGTCGCCTTCGTTATCGTCTCGCATTCCGCCTCCCTGGCCGTCGGCGTGTGCGAACTCGCCGCACAGATGGCCCCCGACGTGCCCTTCACAGCCGCCGGCGGAACCGACGACGGTCGCATCGGCACCTCTTACGACCGCGTGGAGGCGGCCCTGGAGGCCGCGCTCGGCGCGGTCGAGGGGGAGGGCAGCGGCGTTGTCGTACTCACTGACCTCGGATCGGCCACGATGACCGTCGAATCCGTCATCGACATGAGCGACGAGCCTGAGCGCGTGCGCTTCGTGGACACCGCCCTCGTCGAGGGCGCCGTCGCAGCCTCCGTGCGCGCCCAACTCGGCGACAGCCTCAGCCAGGTCGCCGAAGTCGCTGCCTCCGTGGCCCCGCGCATCGAGGCCATCCCTGCTCCGGAGGCGCCTAAGGACCCCGTGCCCCTCATCAGCGGGGACTCGGGACAGGCCCCGGCCTCGTCGCTGTGGGCGTCCGCGGACGCCGTCGTCGCAGACCCCGTGGGCCTGCACGCGCGCCCGGCGGCCGCCTTCGTGCGACTGGCCGGCACCTTCGACGCGGAGGTGAGGGTCAACGGGGCGGACGGCGGGTCCGTGCTCGACCTCATGGCTCTGGGTGTCGCGCAGGGCGACACGGTCCATATCGAAGCAAATGGGGCCGACGCCACAGCTGCTGTTGCTGCCTTGGCGGATATGCTTGAAAGCGCTAACGCACCACTGTGACAATCAAAGGAGACAACGTGAGCGCTAAGAGTGTTTTGCTGGAGCCCCAGCACCTTCTCGACCCCGACCTCGAGCACACCCTCATCGTCGTGAAGCCCGACGGCTACGCGCGCGGCCTGACC
>ERZ773180.1433-NODE-1433-length-11844-cov-6.217576_pt1 | contig 11844 bp, 16 predicted proteins | sample MGYA00511080_ERZ773180 | MGnify/ENA primary metagenome ERZ773180 (study PRJEB29015, sample SAMEA2738175) | human oral metagenome | biome: human oral; feature: human-associated habitat; material: saliva | place: China | collected 2178 ...
CGAGAGGAGCCGATCGGCACTACCCCAGTTGTAGTGGCGGGAGCGGCGCTGCTCCACAGAGCGACGAGTCTTGCTATCGACCAAACGGCCGATGTTGTCATAGGCAAAGCTCTGACTAACACCTCCTGGTAAGAGATGCTCCAGCTCAAAGCCTAGACATACTCATTGCGCTCATAGCTCAGCTGAGCTCCGAGACTACTCCGTAAAGATACGATAAGTCCGTGTTTATCATAGCTTCGCTCGATGAGATGTCCATCACAGCGCTCCTCAACAGGCAAGCCGAGGTTGTTGTAGCGGAAGCTTACCCGAGCGTGCTCATTCACAGCCTCGCGTAGGCGACCTGATAGTTAGATTGAATTAGTTACCCTTGAATGGGGTGCTAGAGGGACCCATGAATGGGATACCTGACCACCCCACCATAGGTCTCCTTAGAGCCCGGTGGATCCCTAGTTAATTTCCTTGACGACCTACCAGCTCTTCCCTTGAGGCGAGAGGACTCTCCACGTTGGGCTAGCGACTCGTGTATGATCTTCCGATACGCACCCGAGCTGACAACTGAGACTGTGAAGATAATTGAGGTCGAATCATGGTGCACTGAAGGAATGAGACCTGTATAAATTCATTGGAGTATGGAGCTAGTAGCTCCGTAAGAAGAGATAGGAAAGCAATACAATAGCTAAGAGGATAAGGAGGCCGCTGACGATACGCAAGCCTGTACGACCTAAAAAGTCTTCGATCATATGCCATCCCACAAGAATTTGCAGACAGCCCCACGATTTATATTCTTTCTGAAATAGACCTTTCTTGAGGAGTTATGTCTATACTATCACTAAACTGCAATCCCTTTAAGCCTGCGTCAAATAAAGCTTTCTTAATTTTCTCATTCACAACGATACAACGTTGCATCTCTCGACAACGCACGATATCTATATCGAGTCCCTTAAAAAGATTTTCTTTTAGTCTCATATAGTAAAACATATATTCAGGCTCTTGTGGGTTGAAATTTGTTAGGCGAAACTCGCTGTGCTCTATATCAACGCAATTTATCTTATAAAGTAAATTCGCCGCATAGAATCCCTCTATTCTTTCACCTTCACAAAATAGCTCAACATCAAAAAATTGAATACTTTTTGATATTGCTTCTAAGGCCTCTTTCAAGCGTCTACTTACTAGTTCGGGTCCTGATGACTCTAAGAGTATGGCGTTTTCAACCTTTTTCCTATATAATTTCTTTGAAACGCGATAACAAAGAGTGGGGGGAGAGGCAATAGAATCTCCCTTGAAAAAAATCTGATAGCCTGTTGATATATCATTCTCATAAACTACCCAGCCATGCGTATTTTGGGTCGTAGTCAAAATATATCCATTCATCATTCAGTGATTATTTAGCCTTATTCTATTGCTTCTTAAATTATCTCCAGTATTCTCGATTAAATCATTTATATGCATTCGTTTTATGACATCATCTGTGCATCAAAAGCCTCAATTTCATCAAGCCTGCTTAATATCATCTTGTCATAGTTGGAGGTATGTCTACCTGTGTGAACTGTTCTTATGGAGCTTATAGAGTATATCTACTTCATCGTAACGAGCAGCGGCCAAAGTACCTACGACATCGTAGTCAAACTCTGCCGTGTATGTCCCTGCCGTGAGTCTGCGTAGTTTCCCAGACAAGTCCCACTCATACGAGCGATGACTCACCTCATAGCCTGCACCCTTCGTTACCTGATCTGTTACTCGCCCAGAGCGGTCATAGCGTGTTTGACTCTCAACTCCGCCCAATAGGCGACGCAGACTTTCTCGACCCATCACATCGTATTCGAAGTGGGCAGTCCACATCGACGAGGAGGCGACGCTTGCCTGCACCACTGAGATGTTGCAAAGACCAAGAGCCAATAGTAGTATTCTAACAAAGAGTGCTTGCACGATCTAGTTGTCGAATCTTATATATCTAATTTTAAGAGAGGTCGTCTTGTGTAATTGTTCTATCACAAGAAAACCTAGAGATTCGGACATCGATATCAGGAGACAAATAGAGATCGTACTTCTTAATATGAAAGAACCTTCTCTTCAGTCTAGCCATGAAGGCTGATACTTTCTTGAGAAATTCTTTATCCTTTGCTCGAGTATAAAAACGCCCTTGAAGATAATATCCCTCTGTTGCATTAATACCCGCAGGCGAGTATTCTAATATGGGGTTGTTTACCGTATCTAAAGCACTTTTATCTCACCAGTGTAATAAGCATGTGCATAGTATACAAGATCTTCCTTCCGGCTCCTTTCTACAAGAAAAAAAGAACTAGAGTTGTATAAAACGGGCGGAAATGGAGCTAGTGATCCTTTGAGAGATGGGACATCTAACATTTCACCAAACACGTCCTTCAATAGTTGTTCTAGGAACTTCTTATCTGCCTCTGTGGCATAGAAATTAATCTGCTTACTCATTAATGTGTATTTTTCACCTTGCGATGCTTGTCTGATGGGGATTTCCAATCAGGGGACTTATCAGGATTGATCAATGTTACCCGACGTTTCTTATCATGGAATACAATTCTTGCATCAGGAGATAAATCAGGAGACTGTCTGATATCCATAATAGCCCTTCGTTCACCGCTGGCATAGGTGGTGTCTTCGGTAGCACGGCACGAGCAAGACCTGCTTGAAGAACTCCAGCGGCGCCTTCTTCTCCTCAAACAAGTCACCAAAGCTTCTTACTCGGCTTGTGGGTCACCAATAAGCTGGCGGCGTCATGCGCAATACCTCCTATGCACTTGCTCATGATAGATTATACCCGCTAACTTGTTATAAAAGCAGAAATATCATCCAATGAATCCATAATTCTTCCCTTTAAATTAGGGCGTGTCTCTGATATGTGTTGAAAGACCTTATGTACACGCGGCAAATCAATATTCTGATGTATTCTAGCAATATGACCAATACATGTAATAGAAAGTCCAGCTATACTATCATTCTGATCTAGAGCATACTTCAGATACAACTCCTGTAACCATCTCCAATCCTCTATATCACTCAAGGCGGATAATAATATTCTACATTTTTCCATATAGCTTATAGTACTACTATCCATAACCGAGAGTATTTCTTCTTTTAAGTGATTCATTTTAATGAAACTCTTTAATTTTCCCCTTTTTATCAACTAACCCTGCATCTTGGAGCACTTTCTTCTGATCTGGATGCAGGTCTTCCCAGGCACGAACATGACCATGATAAACTTCTATCCCTTCAGGAGTAATAAGAGTTTGATCTAGAACAACAAGCTCTTTATTTATTTTGTCAACACCTACACGTCTTGGGGAGGTTAATTTTACTTGTACGGAAGAATCTAGGGCTTCTTGCCCATTTTTAGGAGCTTTACTTTTTATTGCAGTATCAACTTTCCCATGATAAGAAGCTTTTTCATAAATCCGTTTAACCAATCCCCATGGATCGATCCAGGCATTTACATCGTGGACGTATGCATACAGGTTTGTCAGCCCAGCCTCAAGACGAATGGGATCTTGACTGATGTATGCTCCTGTTTCTGGGGAGTAGTAGCGGAAGCGGTTGTAAGCCAGTCCCGTCTCCCCATCAAGGTACTGCCCTTGGTAGAGGAAAGGTATGAAACCAACTGCTCCCTCCTCTGAGCGTGTCCGCCCATAGATGTCTAGCTCTCTCGCCCAAACACGCTTCCCTTCCTCGTCATACGCCTCTATGGGCGTACCAAGGTAGTCTGAAATGATGGAGTAGCGTCTATCGCCTACGAGTTTTGCTGAGGGTACAAATGTCCCCTCATCGAATATCCAAGTGGTGAGTTCTGTCTGTGGCTCCGGGCTGGCGTAGCTTCGTCTGCCATCACTATCATCTATAGTCTCAGGACGCTCACTGAGTGGATAGGACCACTCGTGTAAGGGGACATTGCCATCCCACAAGAAGCGTGTTATCTTGTGCCCCTCAGCCTTGCCATACTCGTTGATCTTCGCCACACGCCTACCTAAGGCATCATACTCGAAGCGGAGATTTACCTTCTTGTTGTTCTTGACACGCACCAGCTGTCCTGTACCGTCCCACTCGTAAGTCCAAGTCAGTGGCTCTACGAGTAACTTACGATGTATCCAGTCATAGCGTTCAATACTCTCAGCCTTAGAGACACGCTGCGCCAGGAATCCCTCCCCATCAAAGTGGTAAGTCCACTCCTTATCCTCCTTGCGTCGTCCACCACGCTCATACCTAGCCTCCTTGGCGAAGCGGTCGGGGAGTTTGTAGAGGATGTCTGTCTCGTTGTAGCGAGCAGCCGCCAGCGTACCTACGACATCGTAGTCGAACTCTGCCGTATAGCTCCCTGCCGTGAGCTTGCGTAGCTTCCCCGACAAATCCCAGTCATAAGAGCGGTGGCTGACCTCATAGCCCACACCTTGGGTTACTTGGTCGGTAACATGCCCCGAGCGGTCATACCGTGTACGGCTCTCAACCCCACCCAAGAGACGGCGCAGGCTCTCTCTACCCATCAGGTCATACTCGAGCTGGAGGCTCCAAGCGACCGAAGAGCCGACGCTTGCCTGTACCTCTGCAATATTGCAAAGTGCAAGAGATAATAGCAGTATCCTAATTAAGAGCATTTGCACAGTTCAGTCGCTTATCTCCTAGGGGTAGATGAAGAAAGGATACACTCTATCTTTTCTTTAGCCTTTTGAACTCAGCATATATGTATATACATGCTTCATCCTCTGTTGCAAAGGATGCGAGTCTTTCCTGATTTCCTCACTCATCCACATAGATGACCGACCAGCCAGCATAGGTTCGAGATAAAACAATAACATCCCAACGCGAAAGAGAACCTTCTAAAGAATACTCATCTGGAGAAACCTTTAGATCGTTTAACGCTCGCTCTAATTCTTGTCGGTTCATAAAATAGGTTTTAATATTCCACGTCTCAGCAGACTCCTAATGGGAAGGGGCTGTGCAGGATGTAGTGTGGCAGATGCTGAATAGAAGTCCCCGCATTGCCTATCCAATGACCATTGACCTTAACGCTCGGAGCCATACCCTTGATAAGGGCAATGCCCACAGCGGCCACGCTCTCACAGAAGCCCAGCTCAGCAGGCTCTTCGCCCTCTGCTACAGGAGGTGGGGCTGGTGGCTCAGGTAAGACACTGCTAATACCTGCAAAGACGGCACCGATAATGTCGAAGACTATGCTCACATTAGGCACGGGAACCAAGGGGACAGCCGGCATAACACCCTTGTGAAGGTCTATACCGAAGCCTATATCACTGTACTTCACGGCAGGCATAGGCGGAAACTTAGGCATAACGGCTTCAGCAGGCGTCGCCTGAAGAGCGTCTAGCTTAGACTTCTTCTCCTCAAACAGCTCGCCAAAGCTCTTGCTAGGACTGCGATAACAAGGTCCCAACAGAACCAAAGACATCATGCGTAATACCGCCATGCACTTACTCATAGATAAACACGTTAAGACTCAGAGGGGATAACACCCTCTATCTCTAGGTCAGATGGATAATACTCCAACAAAAGCTGGTTGCAAAGTTTGCTGGAGTCAATACGCTCTTCCCAGTCTTCTCCAATCCGCTCTCAGGGAAAAGATCTCAATAATGGCTTATTTGTCTTTTTGGGGGGAATCCCTTAAAGGGCAAAAATCACCCAGAGCTCCTAAGAGACTTGCAGAAAGAAATAAATGAAGGTGCTACCATTAGCTGAAAGGGAGGGTCATCATCGTAATATACTTTCTTAATGACACCAGAGGAAAGTTCTATCCAAAAATCATTTCCAAAACCATCATCTGCAAAGGGAATATGTTCATCAAAGAATTCTCTAAGAGTAGGTTCTGCTTCAATTTTTAGCTCTCTGATTTTAACTATCTCTTCTAAACTTAGAAAGAATGCGACTGAGATTCGATCAATACCTTCATTGCCAGCCCCGAGACTATAGAATACTGATCTGTGCATTTCTGCATCATAAAAAAAAGTAGTTCCATCGTTACTCGTATAGTACTCTATCAAATCTCCTATGTTACTATAATCAACATCCTTGAGTATCTTTTTCACCTCCTCAATGGGGCGGCTTACTTTAGTTGATCTGAAACTTAAATTTTCATCAAACATCATTCGATACAATTTAATGAGTGTTAGTAGCTTTAGTTCGCTTTGCTGCTTCAGCTTGGGCTTCAGGTGTGTCATACGCAAAGCCTGTACTATCCTTAAAATCCTTCACGCCGCCAATGTGTCCAACGGCATGAGGTTCTGCTTTAACCAACTGCATAGTCATTTCGTTTGTCTGAGGATTGTAACAGACGTGGTGCGCTCGATATTCGCTAGACCAAATATCAGAGTTGGGAAATTTTTCATACATAGCTTTCTTGCCTCCAGAATAACTTCCAGTTGCTTGAATTGTTATATATCCTCCTGGTTCTTGAGGTGTAATTGTTCCTGGATGTAAGGCATCCCCTATGAAGGATAGAGCACCTCTTAGCCCCCAGGGGTCTATCCAGGCATTTACATCGTGAACGTATGCGTATAGGTTTGTCAGTCCCGCTTCGAGACGAATGGGGTCTTGGCTGATGTAGGCTCCTGTCTCGGGGGAGTAGTAGCGGAAGCGGTTGTAAGCCAGCCCCGTCTCCCCATCAAGGTACTGCCCTTGGTACAAGAAGGGTATCAGCCCCACTTCGCCTTGCTCCATACGCACACGCCCATAGATGTCCAGCTCACGCTTCCAAACACGCTTCCCCTCCTCGTCATACGCCTCTATGGGCGTACCAAGATAGTCAGAAATGATAGAGTAGCGTCTCTCGCCCACGAGTTTTGCTGAGGGTACAAATGTCCCCTCGTCGAATATCCAAGTCGTGAGTCCAGTCTGTGGCTCTGGGCTGGCGTAGCTTCGTCTGCCATCACTATCATCTATAGTCTCGGGACGATCACTGAGCGGATACGACCACTCGTGTAAGGGGACATTACCATCCCACAAGAAGCGTGTTATCTTGTGCCCCTCAGCCTTGCCATACTCGTTGATCTTCGCCACACGCCTACCTAAGGCATCATACTCGAAGCGGAGATTTACCTTCTTGTTGTTCTTGACACGCACCAGCTGTCCTGTACCGTCCCACTCGTAAGTCCAAGTCAGTGGCTCTACGAGTAACTTACGGCGTATCCAGTCATAACGTTCAATGCTCTCGGTCTTAGAGACGCGCTGCGTCAGGAATCCCTCCCCATCAAAGTGGTAAGTCCATTCCTTATCCTCCTTGCGTCGTCCGCCACGCTCATAAGTGGCTTCCTTACCGAAGCGGTCAGGATAGATATTGCCTATTCGATCTGGGAGCTTATAGAGTATATCTACTTCATCATAACGAGCGGCGGCCAAAGTACCCACGACATCATAGTCAAACTCTGCCGTATATGTCCCTGCTATCAATCCTTGATGAGCTTTCAAAGACACAAAGTTGGACAAGGAGCACACAAGAAATAGGAGCACTAACCTTAGTCTTGTTTCACAGCGATTGACAAAGCTCTTACTCGGACTATGTGCCAGTAAGTCGTCTGAAGAGCCCTTTATTATATGACCTATGCTGTCGCTCATAAATGCAACTCTGCTATGATTTGCTCTTTTAGAGAAGATACGAGGTATTCTCGGGAGTAGTTACCATTCATCTTTTTTCACTGGAAGAACCTTGAGGATAAAAGATCTATATTCTTTATTGGAGAATTCTATTCTTTGCAGAATATAAATAGGTAATTGATAGTGTTTGCAGAAGTATATATTCACATCCGTATCCAGGAAAAAGACTCGATGCTCATCGTCCCCATACTCTCTGTAATGTATACCACATAGTCTTAAGATTGCAGACACGTTCTTTTTCCCTATGCCAAGACGTCTTATTGCTCTCTTCTTTTTTAGCAGCAATTGCTGAGAATACCTCAAGTAAATAGCCGTAGTTTGATGGATCTTGGGATCAATCGTTCTTTCTAGGACGAGATGTTCACACAGCTTCACGAACTCAACTATGCACTCTCCTTCTGGAATAAACTCCCACTTCATCCTTTCTATAAGTAAAGGATTTCTTTCATACTCCTCAATGTAATGGATAATATTAGTGAACGTCCAATGCTTTTGCGACATCTTGCAATCCTTGTTTACGTAACAAATCAGACCCTATAGATGAGGGACATCCTCTAATAGTATATCTAGGGGGACTAGTCCGACAGGAGAATGTGTCACCTTGTAGATAGATTTTTCTTTGTCTATAGCGACAAAGTCTCCATCCTCAAGATCTCTCAGATGAAGGAGATGGACCCCTTGGATTTCGATTTCATATAAGTCGTTAGGACTAAATATCTTTGCTTCTGATGGGGAGATAAAGGTGTTTTCCAACGAATCAAAATAGGTAATCCTCAGAGATGTGAGAATTACTCTTGGTTGATCTTGATGCTTAAAGATGACACTACGATCTGATAGTTCTATGCCGAGAATCAATCCATACCCAATACGAATAGCAAAACAAGTCCTGCTACCATCATCCCATTCAAGCTGAAATCCAGAAATTAAATAGTAGCGATCTATAGGGTCTTCAAAGCGACTAATAACGGAAGGTTCTAGCCTAAATTTAACATATGTATCTTCCTTTACGAAGAAACCTATAACGATGCCTTCCTCTATTTGTTTTATGATAGAATCATACTTGCCTGGTAGAGTTTTTGCCAACTCCTTAATAACATTGGAAATATCCAACTTTGGCTTTTTCTTGAGAAAACTAAACATGCTATCAGTTTGATTGCTAATGTACTTTCTCACCATCAAGGTACTGCCCTTGGTAGAGGAGAAAGCATGCTTTTTAATTTCGGTTTAAGTGGCTTGATTCTATAATTCGAGCTTCAACAATAGCCCCCTTACATAGAGAAGTCTAAACAGATCGTAGTCAAATCCTTCAGCATATTTTCCCAGCTTTGGTATTCTCGTTTTATCAGTGGAGACTCCCAGTTATAATCATATACAACAAAGATAATTAATACAGAATTATAATACCCCACATCAATTAATATATTGCCATTTTTCAATTGTAGAATATCCTCTATCTGAAATTCTTTGGAAGGCTCTAAGAATGGATGTGCTGAAGATGAGTTTATAAGAGAGAACTTGTACAGGTTGATTACTTCCTCCATGTCCTAATGTACTTTAGTGAGTTTTTTATATTCGGCTTCTGTTATTGGGTGTCCATGTATAACATTAGCACTCATCTCGACCCTGACGAAACGAGTCGGAGTACCTTCTGATACACCTATAATTTCATCAAATTCCACAACTTCCCATAGCTTTTTGTTAGTAGCAAGCTTTCCATTCTCCCAAACATCTAATTCAAGAGCTTTTACATCTATGTTTGGAAGATATTTTTCAGGTCCAGATTTAGTAGAAGTAGTCAAATCTGTAAGTGAAGAATTTTTTCTTGCTATGTGTTTGTAGTTGTAGGAAGACCACTCTATTAACCCCCACGGGTCCACCCACGCATTCACATCGTGGACGTATGCATACAGGTTTGTCAGCCCTACTCCCAGGCGCATGGAGTCTTGACTGATGTATGCTCCTGTTTCGGGAGAGTAGTATATTTTTAGCCACCATGCCTTTCTCGAAACTCCTTGAGCTTTTTCTCTATGAAAGAAAAATCTCCAATAGCTCTATCCTTGTCTTTAGCTCGGTCATATTTAGCAATCCATTTAAGAATGCCAAAAGCATAAAACTTGAAGCCTTGTTCTGTTAAATCTCCAATTGTTATCTGGGATTCGTCGGTAGCTTTTTCTCCCTTTCTTAGGATCTCCCTTGTGGTAAACCCGTTATCTTGTAAAAAGTGAACATAATTTTCAAAGAAACGATATATCCGTTCTTTATATTCCTGATTTACAGGCTGTGGAGCTAATTTAGATTGAGTTATCCAGCTCAACTTCTCCAGTACTTTGTTCCCATCCATTGATTTCTCGTTTTAATGAGAGCTAACTTTCTGTGACTCTAAATCAATATCCAATCTTTGAGTACCAGCATCTGAAATGTCGTATAACATCCCATTTCTTCCAGCAGCTTTAATATGAGTCCCTCCCTTAATACTATCGACACATCGCCCTCGGGATTCAGCCCTGCTGCCTATATGCTGATTCTTGTCTCCTGTTACTTTCCATTACTTCATCCTTGAGTAGCTGTTGCTTCATCGTCCAGCTTCTTGGCTCAAAGCTACAGGTTTTTCGCGATAGGATGATCTTCGTTCTATGGGTAAGGCTTAGGGACTTGGCAAGCGGTCGAAATAAGCCCTTCGAGCGAGGTCTCTAAGCCTACTTCGGAAAGTACCTTATGAATCAACAAAAAGTGGCTAATCTTTTCGGAAAAAGTGGCTAAACTTTTGCGCAAAAGATTAGTCACTTTTTCTAGAAAGATTGGTAACTTTGCCATCGAAGCATCTAATACCTCATCGCAAAGTCCCTCCTCCTTCCTCGAGGTTCACCTGAGGGAACTAAATTTAAATCATATCATGGCCAACAAACCATTGCAATTCGTAGTTGTCGAGTGCAAGCTCAATGTCGGCAAAAACGCAGGAAAACTCATCCAGATCGCCAAGCCTACGGGACGCCATCGCGTCGACTTCCACAACTTCTGCGAGCGTGTCGCCAAGTCCACGACCTTCAACCTCCAGGAGGTCGTGGCCGTCCTGAACTACGCCACCGAAATCGCCAAGGACATCGTCGCCAATGGCGATATTGTTGAATTCGGGGATCTCGGCACGCTGATGCCTTCGTTCAAGAGCAAAGCTGTCGAGCAGGGCACCAAGTTCAACGCCAACGTCCACATCGAGAAGCCCGTGATACTGCTCCAGCCCTCCAAGAAGCACTTCACACTCACGGGTGTCAGCTACGAGCAGACCGAGGCAAAGCCCGCCAAAGTGGCCAAGCCCAAAGCAAGCGACCCCGCGCCTAAGCCCAAGGACGAGTCCCACAACAGCGGGTTATAAGGGATTCGTCCTCCCCTAAAAGACCTCGCCCCAAGCTGCCGTCTGTGGCCGCTCGGGGCGAGGTCTTACTTTTTACCTTTATATCCGACTTTCCCAAGTGTAGTAAAATACCAAAACATTATCCTCGGAATGATAGAACGAGCTATCACGAGCATCAAGCCCGACCTGCAACAAGTAATCCAGCAGCATAGGCTCGTTTAATCGGTCTCTTATTCGCCGCTTGGCGTACATATCACTTTGTTCGCATGGAAGCCTTTCTCCTTTTTCATAGAAAATCCATTTAGTATCCTTCATTAGATAGACGACACGTTCTTTGCCTCGCTGGTAAGACTGAAAGCAATAAAAATCATCCCTGCCACTTGGTGCAGATATTCTGTAAGATTCCACTCCCAGCTCCAAAGACAGCGCATTGAAGAGCGTCTGCCAACCATCTTCAAGGGGCGTTCTCATACATACGAAATCAGGAGCATTCAGTGGTCTATAGAAGAACGCTGTATAGCTATTTAGAGAGACATACTCTTTACGTGACAATAGTGACTGTAAATTAGAAAGAGAGAGCTCCTCACAGCAAGGATCAAGAGAGAGCATCCTTTGATATCCATTAGAATGGTCTTTCTTACTCATTATACCCAATAAGGCTTTCTGGATAGCACCTATAGTGCATTTAAAGGCTGCGATATACATTGTACTTATGTATTATAAGTTCGTTTCTTCTCAGGGGTAGATATATACCTCTCCATAACTCACCATTAACCCAAAGGTGTGCCTTGCGCTATTGAATGGAAACTAGCGGAACAAAGCTCTGACTAACGCCTCCTGGTAAGAGACGATCCAGCTCAAAGCCTAGACTA
>ERZ773180.1436-NODE-1436-length-11826-cov-39.134568_pt1 | contig 11826 bp, 7 predicted proteins | sample MGYA00511080_ERZ773180 | MGnify/ENA primary metagenome ERZ773180 (study PRJEB29015, sample SAMEA2738175) | human oral metagenome | biome: human oral; feature: human-associated habitat; material: saliva | place: China | collected 2178 ...
TGGACCCCCAAGGACACGGGCGTCCCCGCCGAACTCGTCGACGAACCCACGAACTAAAGGAGCCCACATGTACGCATGGATCTTCCGCCACCTGCCCGGCCCCACCTGGTTCAAAGTTATCGAATCCCTGGCCCTCATCGCCGCGGCCATCGCCGCCCTCTTCACCTGGGTCTACCCCTGGGTCCAGTCCTACCTGGAACTGGGACAGTCATCCGTCGGCGGCGCCTGAGGCGCTCGCTTATAGATGGGACGAGGCCGGGGCCACCCCGGCCTCGTGTCGTATCCGCGGGCGTTGGGCGGGGTCGCGAACCGTGGATGTGGGAATTTCTGCTCGGCTGTGCCCACGGGTGCGGGGTCGGTCTCCCATCTCTCATTCGTGAATGCGTCGCCGCTTTCTATGCCGCCGCTTTCCGCACCGCACCGCCCGTTTGTCGGACAGCGGTCGCGCGCCCACTGGGGGAGCACCCTACGATGGAGGCCGGAGAAGGGGCTACGGCCTCGTACATGAAAGGACCGGCGATGGCACGAATCCTCTGCGTCGACAACTACGACTCGTTCGTCTTCACGATTGTGGGCTACCTGCGCCACCTGGGCGCTGTTGTGGACGTCGTGCGTAACGACGTCGTGGATCCCGCGTGGTTCGAGGCCGGCTACGACGGCGTCCTCATTTCCCCCGGACCCGGCGACCCCAAGAGCGCCGGCGCGTCCCTGCAGACTATTGCCGACTGCGCCGAGCGGGAGATCCCGATGCTGGGCGTGTGCCTGGGCCATCAGGCCCTGGGTGAGCTGTTCGGCGCGACCGTGGGGCACGCGCCCGAACTCATGCACGGCAAGACCTCCGTCATCACCCACGACGGGCGCGGCGTGTTCGAAGACGTCCCCTCGCCACTGACCGTCACCCGCTACCACTCCCTCACGATCGACCCCGCGACCATGCCCGACGAACTCGAGGTCTCCGCGAGCACCGAATCCGGCATCATCATGGGCGTGCGCCACCGCTCCCTGCCCCTCGAAGGCGTCCAGTTCCACCCCGAGTCCGTCATGACACAGTCCGGACACCTCATGTTCGCCAACTGGCTGGCCGCCTGCGGCGACATCGCTGCTCGAGAGAGGGCGGTGTCCCTGAAGCCCGTCGTCGCGGAGCGCTTCAAGCTGTAGGTTGCGCGGGGGTTTCTTCTGGGCCTGGATCTGGTGATTCGTCGTTCTGTGCGGACTCCAGGTCTTGTGCGGACTTCGGATCGTCTTTTTCTGAGGCCTCTATTTCGTCCCTCTGAGTGTCGGCAAGCTCAGGCTTCATCGGCGGCTGGAGCTGTGCCGGATCGTCGACGAGCATTTCTGCGATGCTGCGCGCTTCGGAGCGCGCAGTGCTCGGAAAGCGCCACTCGCGGCATTTTTTCTCGCCTTGCGTGATGTGCAGCTCCGGGAGTGCGTCTTCCGTGTCTGCCTCCGTGAACGTGTCTGTGTCCGTGAATGTTGGAGTCACATCGTTGATGGAGAACTCTTCTTTGACAATGCCCTTCTGAATGAACTCCTGTGGGTCAGCGGTGATGATACGGCGGTCCGTGACTGCAACCATTTCCGGTGAAACCCCTACTCGTAGGGCAGCACGTTTAGCCCAGCCCGGGCTCCATTCTGTTGTATCTGCCGGTTTTGGCAGATTGGACCATGCTAAGTTGATCGATGAGTTCACCTTGTCGAGTTGTGGGCTGAAGAACCTATGGGTCAAGGTGTTGAGGGGGAATACTAATGCCCTAAGTTCTTCGCCTTCCTCTAGGTACCAGCGCAGGATCTTCGTGTACGGGTTTGTGTCGTAGTCGGCGGGCGCGCATGTGACAGCGGGGGCGGGCATTGGATTGTCTTGGATGCCCAGTTGCTGTGCAAGCGGGTTGAGTTCCTCGAGGAGTTTTGTCGCCGTGTCGCGGGAAACTGTCTTGTCTTGCCATTTCTGAAAGTAGGGGAGCGTCCATTCCCCGGGAAGCTCAGAGATGATGCGGAGCTCGCGCATGAGGCCCATGAGGAGCATGCGCTGAGTCTCTAGGTCAGCTTCAATTTCCTGGCGAATCTGAGGTAGTTCGGCGTGGGGGTGTTCGCCTTGAGCCTGGGCCCGTGCGCGGCGCAACACAGATAGATTCGCCCATGTCTGAAGCGCCTCGAATGCCGCAAATGAGTCCGTGAGGATATTGCTGACGTTGTCCTGTAGGTACTTTCTTCTTCCCGACAGATCTCGCTGAGTGTCGTTGAGTGCCTGCTGGTGGTTCGCCACCTTTTTCTTGTAGTGGTGTCTGTGGGATTTGATGCGAGGAACGAGGGCTGAGATGATCGACCAGTCGGTTTCTGACACGTACCCATGGCTAGAGCTAGCCCGATAGATCTCATCGATGGTTTGACAGTCGCCCTGGTAATCAGCATTCCTCGAGTCGGTTAGTACCTGAAGCGTTTGCAGAGAGGTCTGCTGGACTGTGCGCACCTGTTTGGAGATGCTGTTGAGCTGCATCTGCACAGCAACCATCGCGATTGCAGGGCCGATGGCTGCGATGGCTCCTGCGATCTGGGGAGCTGACACGGGAATGAGGCGTGCTTGGCGAGTGATTTGACCACCAGCATTTCTGACGGTGCCGATCAATCGACCATCGGCGGTCTTCGTGAGTGCGTTGCCTGCGGCTAGTTGTGCCTTGGTGACGGCATCCAGCTTGTAGAGGCCGGACATGTGCTGGATTGCGTTGGCCGCCGAGGCCGCACCTCCGGTTAGTGAGGCGCCCTCACCGATTGATGCGATGAGATCGTTGAGTGCCTGATTGGCTACCAGTGAATTCTCGATCTTTTCGAGGCCCTTTGTGTTGGACCCGACCACGAGGGTGTAATCATTGTCGAGGGGGACGATGATGGTGTCATCCTCGTTGGGGTCCCATTGCTCAACGTCCTGCGTTGTGTCACTCATGTCTGCGCTCCCGGTTCGACTGGGAGTCCCACCTATGGATCTCAGTCATATGGTGATGAAGTAACCATATGCTAGCACGATGGTCGGCTGCCCCTGTTGGTCCGTTTGCTGTCTATGTGGCAGAACTTCGGCTCGGCGCGTCGTCTCAACGCTTACCTAGGACAGGTGTCCATCTACGGGTGTCTCAGATGCACCTGTGGGTGGCCGCATGCGGATAGGACATGACGTCACGGATAGGTTCCGAGCATGCGGATAGGTTAATAACCTATCCGTGAACGCATAACCTATCCACGTAGGCGAAACCTATCCACGTAGGGGCGGGCCCGGCACGGAAACATCGTCGTCCTGTGCATCCGCCGACGAGGCCGAGGTTGGGATCGCGGCAACTCGTGATTGTTGAGTGGAGTGTGAGGCCGCTAGTCGGAGACTGGGACATCTAGCTGGAGTGTGGGCCTTCTGGGTCGAGCGTGGGCGACCCCGCCCACGCTCGACCCAGCGGGTTCACGTGCGCATCAGGGGGTTTATCCGCCGGTTAGCGGGCTAAGGCTCTAGTTAGGCGTCCCGCGTGCGGGGAGAATCGCGAGGATATGCGGTGTCTCGAGGAATCCGCATAGCTGCCACGGCCTCGTATTCGCACTAAAGCTCAGAACAATCCTCGCAAGCTGCCCGAATGACACACCGAAGCTCAAGACAGTCCGCGCATACTGCGCGAATCCCGCCACGGCATCGTACCTCCCTGACTATTGCACGCGGCCCATACCGACGCGGGAACCATGCCACGGCCTCGTACCCGCCCTGGAAGCCGTGACAGGAGCGCATGCATGTGGAGCGGAACCCACCCCACACACGACGGGCCCGCACCCCGCACGCAAGGCCAGCACCGCATACGACAAGGCCCGTACCCCAGGAGGAATCCTGTCGGTGCGGGCCCTGATCGTTGGGTGAGTCGGACTATTTCTTAGTGGAGGGCGACGGGCTGGGCGTCGAGAATATGGAACCCTTCGAGACCTTGAGCTTCACAGTCGAGTTCTTGTCCACCTTCGAACCCACGCCGGGTTCAACGGCGGTAACCTGGCCGGCGGGCTGGGTACCGGTGACTTCCTCGACGGTCACGGTCAGGCCCAGGGCCTTGAGCTGCGCCTCAGCGTCCTCGCGGCCGATGCCGACGACGGAGGGGATCTCCACCTGTGCGGGCTTGCCACTGGACACGGACACGGCGATGCTGGTGCCCTTCTTGACCGTGGAGTCGCTATCGGGATCCTGCGCGACGATACGGTCCTTCTCCTTGTCGGAGTCGACGGTCGACACGTTGCCGAGTTCCAGGCCGACTGCCTTGAGGGCGCTGCGCGCCTGGTCCTGGCTCATACCCGACAGGTCGGGGACCTCAACCTGGTTGGAGCCGGAGGACAGGTAGGCGGTGATCGTCTGACCGGCCTTGACCTTCGAGCCGGGGGAGGGGTTGGTCTGCGCGACCTTGCCCTCGGGCACGGTGTCGGAAGCGACCTTACTGGAGTTGACATCCCACTTCAGGCCCAGCGCCTCGACGGCCTTACGGGCGTCGTCGGGACTCATACCGACCAGGTTGTCGGGCAGGGTGACCGAGTCGGGGCCGGATGAGATAGTGACGCGCACGGTGGCGCCCTTCTCGGCCTGGGTGCCGCCTGCGGGGTCGGTTGAGGCGACCGAGTCCTTGTCGACGGTATCGGAGGCGACCTTGTCGGGGTTGAGTTCCCAAGTCAGGCCGGCGGCTTCGATCTGGGACTTTGCGTCTGCTTGAGACAGTCCAACGACGTTGGGGACGGCGACGGTCTCCGGCTCAGCGGCGCTGCGGCTCAGCGCCCAGACGCTGCCGCCGATGAGGAGCAGCGCGATGGCGACGAGGGTCGCGATGATCGCGGTGCGGCGCTTGCGGGCAGCGGCATCATTACTCGTCCTATCGTCGTCGGCGGAGACGGCGGGCAGCGACGTTGACGTCGATGTCGAGGGGGTCCCTGCCGCGGACGTGCTCACCCTGGAGGTGGTCGTCGGTGCTGCGGCGCGCGCACCGACGAGACCGGCTGCGGGCAGCACCTCGGTCGCCCACGAGTCGGCAGGCGGGGCACCCACGTCCATGCCGCGTGCAACGCGCTGCAGGTCCGAGAGCATCGCGGTGGCGCTCGAGTAGCGGTCGTCGCGGTTCTTCGCGAGCGCCTTGAGGACTACTCGGTCCAGGGAATCCGGGATGTCGGACAGGATCGACGAGGGGGTGGGCGGGATCTGCTCGACGTGCTGGTAGGCGACGGCGACGGCCGAGTCGCCCTTGAAGGGCGGGCGGCCCGTCAGCAGCTCGAAGAGCACGACGCCCGTCGAGTACAGGTCGGAGCGCTCGTCCACGGTCTCGCCGCGCGCCTGCTCGGGGGAGAGGTACTGCGCGGTGCCGACGACGGCATTCGTCTGCGTCATGGTGGCCTGCGAGTCGGTCAGGGCACGGGCGATGCCGAAGTCCATGACCTTGACCTTGCCGTCCGACGTCAACATGATATTGCCCGGCTTGATGTCGCGATGCACCAGGTGGTTGTCGTGCGAGTACTGCAGGGCGGACAGGACGCCCGACACGATCTCGATGGCTTCGTTGATCGGGACGGCTGTGCCGTCGGCGATCAGCTCCTTGACGGTGTGCCCCTCGACGTACTCCATGACGATGTAGGGGATCGCGATGGACCGGTTGGTCGCGTCCGAGACGATTTCTTCGCCGGTGTCGTAAACGGCGACGATGTTTGGGTGATTCAGCGACGCTGCCGACTGAGCCTCGCGGCGGAACCGCGCCTGGAAGATCGAGTCCAACGCCAGGTCGCGTCGTAGCATCTTGATGGCGACGACGCGCGACAGGCGAGTGTCGAAGCCCAGGTGGACTTCGGCCATTCCGCCTCGCCCGATGAGCGAGCGGACCTCATATCGGCCAGCTAGACGGTGGGCCATGGGCTGTGCCATGTCCTAACCTCCTCGGTGATGGTTGCCCCCGCGTTGCTTGGGATGAGGGAGCTCAGCATGGATTTGATCGTAAAAGCTGCAAGTACGGTCAGCGCAATCACGATGAGTGCGATGACCGCAATGCGGATTAATTTCTTAGATGCAGGGACGGGCGGGGCAACGACGCTGCGAGAGTAGGCGGTCTTCGCTGCCGGGCGCTTGTGCTCGGTGGTCCGGGCGTCGAGTTTGTGCCAGTGTGGGCCGCGCGAGTCTTTCTTGGGCTTGGACTCGTACACGGAGCGGCGTGGGCGCGTGGACGCATTCTTGTTTTTCTTGTCCTTGCCGCGGGGTTGGGGAACGGTCCCGAAGACGCGCGGCGTGGAGCTGGTGGTCGTCGTGGTCTTCGACGAGGCCTTGGTGGGCTTTGCGCGCTCGTCCTTGACGTCGCGGGACGGCTGGGGGTCGGGCGCGGAGGAGGAACGCGCGGACTCGCGCTGAGCCTGCTCGGCTTCGCGCCGTTGGCGGGCCTCGCGGCGTTGGCGCGCTTCGCGGGCTTCACGTAGCTCACGCTGGCGGGCCTCTTCTTCGCGGGCGACCTGGGCGCGACGATGTGCTTCGGCGGCGTCCTCGGCCTGGCGGTCTTGTGCCCGCTGGCGCAGGCGCTCGTTGAGGGCTGCGCGTCGTTCGGCTTCCGTGGGCGCAACGAGCGTAGCGGGTGTCTGTGTGCGCGCGGGGCTTGGGTCCTTGCGCGGGGTCGACGAGGCCGCGGTCGGCTTTTTGGGAGCCGGTGCCTCGGCGCGCGCGGGTGTTGTCGGGCGCTCGGCGGCCTTGGGGCGCGCGGGTGTTGTCGGGCGCTCGGCGGCCGTGGGACCCGTGGACGTTGTCGGACGTGGGGACGGCTTGGAACGCACCACTGGTTTCGTCGGTGTAGCCGCCTGCGTCGGGGCGACGGGCGTGGCAGGAGTCGGGGTGGGGGTCGCAGCCGGTGCCTTGGCCTTCGCGGTGGGGGTCTTGGTGGTGGGGGTCTTGGCGGTGCGGGGTGAGGGTGACTCGGGAACCGCCGTGGGCTTGGAGACGACGCGCGTGGGGATCGAGGCCGAGATCGGCCCCTGTGGACTCGAGGGCGCAGCCGTGTGGCGTCCCGTAGACGTCAGGGAACGCACGGAATCGGACACCAGTGTCTGTTCGCCGGTCGTATCGGGGATGATACGACGCACCCGTGTGGGCGGAGACAAGGGGTTGGTGGACGGCGGCGGTGCGGGTTCGTCGATGATGCGTGGGAGCATGGTGTGGCGTCCTGTGATCGGGATCATCGAGGACGAGGGTGCGACGGTCGTCGCCTCGTCGATGATGCGGGGAACGACGGCGTGGCGGCCGGTCGCGGCCGGCACGCGGGGTACGAGGCCCGACGGGGGCTGGAGCATCTCGTCGGGGAGCGTGCGGCGAGTTAGGTGACGCACGGGTGCGAGGATCGGGACGGAGGGCTGGACGGGCGTGCGTGTCTCGGGGGCGAGCTGCGCGGCCTTGGGCAGCGGCAGTGGGCGAGGCGTCACGGATATGCCCATGGCCTTGGCGGCACCGGCGATCTCGCGGACGGCGGCGGCACCGGATTCGGGGCGTTTCGCGGGGTCCTTTTCCAGCAGGTGCAAGATGACGTCGGCGAGGGGTTCAGGGACGAAGTCCGGCAGCGGAGGTACCGGGTCGTTGACGTGCGAGAATGCGATGTCGACCTGGGTTTCGCCCGTGAAGGGGCGGCGGCCAGCGGCGGCCTCGTAAGCGATGACGCCGAGGGCGTAGAGGTCGCCGATGGGCGTGGCGGTCTCGCCCATCGCCTGTTCGGGCGGCAGGTATTGGGCGGTACCCATGACCATGCCCGCGGCGGTTAGGTTGACCTGGTCTCTCGCGCGGGAGATGCCGAAGTCGGTCAGCTTCACCATGCCGTCCGGGCGAACGAGGATGTTCGCCGGCTTGATGTCGCGGTGCACGACGCCCGCGCGGGCGGCGGCACCGAGCGCCATCGCGACCTGCACGAGGATCGGCATGAGGTATTCGGGTTCGATGCGTGTGCCGCCGCGCAGATAGTCCGTCAGCGGGTAGCCGTCGACGAGTTCCATGATGATCCAGCCGATGCCGTCTTCTTCGCCCGAATCCTGGGTGTTCGCAATGTTCGGGTGCGAGATCGACATCGAGTTGCGGGCCTCGAGGCGCAGGCGCGACAGTGAGAGTTCCTCGCCTGTCAGCTCGGGGCGTAGAACCTTTGCGGCAACAATGTGGCCGCTGACGCGGTCGCGGGCCTTCCACACCTCACCCATACCACCCTGTGCGATGGGGGTGAGCAGTGTGTAGCGGCCTCCGAGGACGCGGCCGGCGCCGGATGTCATGCGCGGGACACTCACTGGAGCCCCGCTTCCAGGACGGCCCGGGCGACCGGGCCTGCCACGTCTCCGCCGTGCGGCGTGGGAACATTGTCGTCACCTTCGACGATGACGGCAAAGGCGATCTGGGGGTTGTCTGCGGGGGCGAAGCCCATGGCCCACGCGTTCGCGCGGTCGCCCTCGCCGGTCTCGGCGGTTCCGGTCTTTGCTGCCACCGACACGTTGGGGATGGCCATCGGGGTACCGGAGCCGTACGGCTGGGAGACGACGGCCTGCATCATGCTGGTGAGCTTCGAGGCTGTGTCCGCGGAGATCGGCCGACCGGCGTCCGTCGGTTTGGTCTTACGCATGGTCTGGTTGTCAGCGTCGACGATCTGCTTGATCAGGTAGGGCGCCATCATCTGGCCGCCGTTGGCGATCGTCTGCGCGACCTGGGCCATCTGCATGGGAGTGGCCTGGACCGTGTACTGGCCGATTGTGCTCATGGCGAGCTGTGCGCTGTCCGCGTCGGAGGGGAACACGGAGGGAATGACCGTCAGCGGGATTTGCTGTTCATGATCAAAACCGAAGCGGTTCGTGACGTCCGTGAGCTGCTGGTTCGTCAGCTGCTGAGAGGCCAGCACGAACGTTGTGTTGCACGAGCGTGCGAATGCCTCGGTCAGGGTCGGGTTGCCGTCGCCACAGGTCGAGGACTCGATGTTGGAAACCTGTGTAACCGTGCCCGGAAGGGTTGTTGTTACGGGCGAGGCCATGTGAGTGTCCGGATTGGCAATGCCATTCTCGATCAGGGCGATGGCCGTGATGACCTTGAACGTCGAGCCGGGCGCGTAGCGTTCCGAGATCGCGCGGTTGAGCATCGGTTTCCTCGGGTCGGCTTCCAGCGCCGCGTAGGCGTCGCTCACTTTGCCCCCGTCGCTGGAAGCCAGCGTGTTCGGGTCGAAGGTCGGGGAGGAGTAGAGGGCGAGGATCGCGCCGGTCTTGGCGTCCAGCGCCACAACGGCACCCTTGCGGTCGCCGAGCGCGGTGGCTGCTGCCTGCTGCATGGAGGCGCTCAGCGTCAGCTCGACACCGCCGCCCTGGCGCTTTTCGCCCGTCAGGAGGTTGCGCAGGCGCTGCCCGAGCAGAGTCTGAGACTGGCCGTCGAGAACGTCCGCTTCAGCTTCCTCGATGCCGGTTGCCCCGTAGCCGATTGCCGAAAAGTAGCCTGTGGCCGATACGTAGAGGGGACCCTCGTCGTAGACGCGCGTGTAGCGATTGGAGTCCTCTTCGAGTTCAGAGGAGGCGATCGCCGTTTTTTCCACGATGATGGGTCCGCGGTCGACTTCCGCGGCGTGGCGGGTCGTGCGCACGTTACGCGGGTCTGCGTTCAGCGAGGGCGCGGAAATGAACTGCGTGTTTGTTATCGCCAAGCCCAGCATGGCGAACATGATCAGGACGACGACGAAGATCTTGCGAATCTGTGCGTTCATGTGTTACTCGTTCACCCCCAGTGCCGCCGGAATACCGGAGTTCCACGGGGACTGCGTGGACGCCGGGCGGCGGGCAGCGTCTGACACGCGGATCAGCAGTGCGACGGTTATCCATGAGGACACCATTGAGGAGCCACCGGCCGCCAGGAACGGTGCCGTCAGGCCCGTCAGCGGGATGAGACGGGTGATGCCACCGAGCACCACGAAGAGCTGGACGGCCAGCGAGAAGCTTAGGCCGGTGGCCAGAAGCTTACCGAATCCGTCGCGCACCGTCAGGGCTGCGCGCAGGCCGCGCTGGATGAGGATCAGGTACAGGATCAGGATCGCAGCCATGCCGGTGAGGCCCAGCTCCTCGGCCAGAGAGGAAAGAATGAAGTCGGAGTTGGCCAGCGGAACCTGGTCCGGATATCCGCGTCCCCATCCGGCACCCATGAGGCCGCCCGATGCCTGGCCGAAAATACCCTGCGCAAGCTGGTAGGAACCGCCGTAGTAGAACTCGGGTTCGAAGGCGTGCAGCCAGCCGTTGAAGCGCGTCTGCACGTGGGAGAAGAAGCGGACGGCGAGGGCGACGGCGGGAGCGAAGAGCGTGAAACCGATGAACAGCCAGGATACGCGGTTGGTGGCCACGTACAGCATTGCGACGAACAGGCTGAAGAAGAGCAGCGACGTGCCGAGGTCGCGTTGGAGAACGAGGATCGCGATGCCGATGAGCCAGACGATCATGATGGGGCCGAGGTCGCGGGCGCGTGGTAGGCGCATGCCCAGGAATTTGCTGCCGCCGATCGCGAGATTGTCACGGTTAGTGACCAGGTATCCGGCGAAGAATATGGCGAGCGTGATCTTGACGAGCTCACCGGGTTGGATTGAGACGGGACCCAGGCGGATCCACACGCGCGCGCCGAAGGTCTCCTGGCCGAGGCCGGGGATCATCGGGAGGAGTAGCAGGAAGAGGGACAGCGCGCCGAAGGTGTAGGTGTAGCGGCGCAGCATGCGGTGGTCGCGTAGCGAAATCAGGATGATGGCGGCGACGACGATTGCGATGCCCACGAAGAGCGCCTGCTTGTAGCCGACCGTGGCCTCGTCGTTTTTCGCGTAGGACAGGTCCAGGCGGTAGATCATCGCCAGGCCCAGGCCTGTTAGGGCCACCGCGATCGGCAGGATGACGGGGTCCGCGTAGGGTGCCAGGAAGTGGATGCCGACTTCGCCGATGATCGCAAGGGCAATGAGTACCCCGATCTGAGGGATCAGGTTCGCGGGCAGGGTTTTCGTCAAGTTCAGTGAGGAGAGTACGTAGCCGAAGATGCCGACGGCCAGGGCCAGGGCCGTGAGGCCTAGCTCGAGGAATCGGCGCGGCTTAGCGGGGGCGATCGAGACGGTTGCCATCAGGAGTTTTCTCCGCTCTGGGTTCCGGATTGGGGCTCACCCGACTGCGGGACGGGTCCGAGGTGGACGGTCGGCGGCGTGACGGAGGAATGCTTGAGGCCCTCGATGTACTCGTCGATTTCCTCGCGGGAGGAGCGCAGCACCGGAGTGTCGAGGCGTTGGCGGTCCACGGGGGACAGGTCCGAGAGCGCGACGTCGGAGACTTCGACGGCGTGAGAGAGGCGCCAGGGTCCGATGGCCTGGGGAATGCCCTGGTAGATGACGACGTATCCGTCCTGGCCGATCGCGTAGTACTGCGTTTGCGTCCACTTCCAGGACAGCCAGGACGCGGCTACCACGAGGACGGTCACGAGGGACACGAAGATGGGGGTCCACCAGGAGGTGCGGGGCTTGAGTTCGATGGGACTGGCGTCAAAGTCGGCACCGTGGCCCGAGGCCTTGGCTCCTAGCGCTGCCGCGCGCGCAGCCGCTCCCTGGCCGCCGCGCGACTTGGCGTTGCGGTCGATGGCAGCGGCACCGACGATCTGCGGGGGTGCGGGCGGGAAGGATCCGGCGGGGACGATGTCCGCGATGACGCACGTGATGTTGTCGGGTCCACCGCCCAGGAGGGCGAGGCGGATGAGTTCTTCGGCGCATTCGCCGGGGTCGGCGAAATCAGCCATGACCTGGCCGATCGTCTCGGGGGAGACGAGGCCGGACAGGCCGTCGGAGC
>ERZ773180.1441-NODE-1441-length-11789-cov-26.600989_pt1 | contig 11789 bp, 6 predicted proteins | sample MGYA00511080_ERZ773180 | MGnify/ENA primary metagenome ERZ773180 (study PRJEB29015, sample SAMEA2738175) | human oral metagenome | biome: human oral; feature: human-associated habitat; material: saliva | place: China | collected 2178 ...
GCATGCGCGAGGACCTGCTGACCGAGGCGATCCGCGCGCTGCCCAAGGGCGTGCGCCGCCTGCTGGCCCCCGCGCCGGACGTGGCCGCGTCGGTCGCGCGCTGGATCGAGCAGGCGGGCGACAAACCGGTCGAGGCCGTGGCGGCGTCAGCGGACAGCTCCGCGGGCGCAGCCGGGGCGGGCGGCGGGAAGAAGACCGCTCAGTCCGACGAGCCGGACCCCCTGAGCCTGGACGCCGCAATGGGCCGCCTGGCCGCGTGGGGCGCAACGTCGGGCAAGCTGTCGACGCGCAACTCGCCGAAGAAAAACGCCACGAAGGGTGCCAAGAAACAGGCCTCGGCGTCCGCGAGCGCGGGCGACGCGACCAGCGCAGGCGCGAGGGGCGCGGCTGCGCAGCCAAGCACGGTCACCAGCCCTGCGAGTCACGCGGGAGCCGCAGCTTCCGGCGCGACCGGTGCGGATGCCACATCTACCAATGCCCTCGGCACCGCTACCGCAGCTGCCCCCACGCGCCGCGCGCTCACCGACGGCCCCGTCCTGGATGCCCTCGCCCACGCGGTGCGCGTCCTGCGCGGCGTGGACCTGAGCGAAGCGGACCTCGCGCACGCACGCGCCCACCTGCCCGATCACCTGCGCATGACCTTCGTCGTCACCGACGCGTCGGGCAAGGAGCTGGGCGCGGGCAAGGACCTGGCCTACCTGCAGCGTTCCCTCGCACACGATGCGAACAAGGCGGTGCGCACAGCCGTGCGCGCGGCCCTCGAAGAGGCCAGCGAGAAGCAGGCGCACAGAAACAAGCATGAACGCGGAGGCAAGCGCTCCGCAACCACTGGCACGAACAGCACCACGAGTGGAGCATCCTCCCCCACCGACAGTTCCACGGGATCACACAGTGGGGAGAATCCCTCCACCTCACCTAACAGCACGACCGCGACGGGCAACGGACCCCGCGACGCGGCCCAGGCCTCGTCCCCGGACCCCACCTTCCACGCGGACGGCGTCACGCAGATGCCGGCGCTGCCGCGCTCGATCACCCAGACCTCGTCCGCGATGACGCTGCGGGCATTTCCCGCGCTGGTCCCCCAGGGCAGCGCCGCGGCCCCGGCGGCGGGCGTGCGCGTCATGGCCAGCGCCGCCGAGGCTGACCGCGAGCACCGCGCCGGCCTCGCCCGCCTGCTGCTTACCCGCGTCGCCTTGGCGACGAACCGCGTGACCACACGCTGGACGGGCCGCGAGGCGCTCATGCTGGCGGCCTCCCCCTACGCGGACACGGCGGCCCTGGTCGCGGACGCGCAGCTGGCCTCGGCGCTATCCCTCGTCGATGAGCTGAGCACCCCCGCGAACGTGCGCGATCCCGAGGCCTTCGAGACCCTCGTGGCGACCGCGCGCGACGCGCACGAGGACCGCGTCTACCAGATCCTCTCCCACGTCGTGCGAGCCCTGGAAGCCAGCGCTGAGGCCGACGCCGCCGTTCGCTCCCACCCCCAGGCCTCGCTGGAAGAAACGACGCGAGACGTCGCCCGCCACGGAAAGACGCTGCTCTACGAGGGCTTCGTGTCGGCCACGCCCGCCTTCGCGCTCCCGCACCTGGCCCGCTACCTGCGCGCCGGGGCCGTGCGCATCGAGCGCGCCGCCTCTTCGCCGGGGGCGCTGGGTCGCGACCTGGAGGACATGGACCGCATCCACCAAGCCGAGGCCGACATCGCCGCCACGCGGCAGGCCCTGGAGCGTCGCCCCTACGAGGCCCGCGCCGCCGCCGCGCTCACGCAGGCGCGGTGGATGGCCGAGGAGCTGCGCGTCTCCATGTTCGCCCAGACCCTGGGCACGCCGAACAAGGTCTCCATGAAGCGCCTGCTCGGCGTGCTCGCGGGGGCGCGATGAAGCGGGAGGAGGCGCGCGCCCTCGCCCGCTCCCTCATGGACGCGGCGGGGCTGGCCGACTGGCGTTTCCGCTTCGACCACGCCAAGCGCCGGGCGGGCGCGTGCACGCACACCTCGCGCACGATCAGCCTGTCCAGCCCGCTCACCGACCTGTACGACGAAGGCACAATCCGGGGCGTCATCCTGCACGAGATCGCCCACGCCCTCGTCGGACCTGAGCACGGGCACGACGCCGCGTGGAAGCGGGCTGCCCGAGCCCTCGGTGCCCCGGATTCCGCGCGCCTGCCCTCGTCCCTCCCCTCCCCGGACGCGCCCTGGGTGGGCACGTGCCCGCGCTGCGGGGCCACGCGCCGCCTGTACCGGGCGCCGCGCCGAGTCTCCTCGTGCGGGGTGTGCTCGCGCGTCTTCAACCCGGCGCTGATCCTCACGTGGGAGCACCGCGGGCAGGCCGCCTCGCCCGGGCGCGCCTACGAGCGTGAGCTCGCCTCGATCCGCCGTCGTCGTTAGCGTTACCGACGCCGACGGAGTGTGCGCGCGGCGTGCATCTGCCCACGTCACAGTTTTATTGCCCCTACAGGCGAGCACACACCCGCCCGACGGCGATACCCTTGAACCCAACACCCGCGAGAGAAGGAAGCCATGGGTACCACCGCCAGCCCCGACGCCACCACCGCTCCCGACCGCGAGGTCCTCACCTGGGAGGGTTTCGGCGACGCGTCCCGTGAGCTCACTCAGCAGATCATCGACTCCGGCTGGATCCCGGACCTGATCGTCGCCATCGCGCGCGGTGGCCTCATTCCCGCCGGCGCCATCGCCTACGCGATGGACGTCAAGGCGATCGGCACCATGAACGTCGAGTTCTACTCCGGCATCGGTGAAACCCTCGACGAGCCCATGCTGCTTCCCCCGCTCATGGACGTCTCCGCAATGGACGGCAAGCGCGTCCTCGTCGTCGACGACGTCGCCGACTCCGGCAAGACCCTCAAGATGGTCATGGACCTCATCGACGAGCACGGCCTCACTCTCGACGGATCCGCCGCCGTGCGCGTCGAGGCGCGCAGCGCGGTCATCTACAAGAAGCCCGTGTCCATCATCGACCCCGACTACGTGTGGGCGTACACCGACAAGTGGATCAACTTCCCCTGGTCGACGCTGCCCGTCATCAAGCCGTGACTTCCTTACGGGCGGGCTCGGGACGGCAGGCCGCCTCCCCTGAGCGCGCCCAGGCCTCGTCGATCACCGGGCGCATCGTCGAGGCCGTGGCCGAGCGCGCTCGCCTCGGTGACCCCGTGCGCGTGCTGGGCCTGACCGGTCCTCCCGGGACCGGCAAGACGACGATCGCCGCCGAGCTGGCTCGCGCCCTGCCCGAGGCCGGCATCCCCGTCGCGGGCCTGGCGCCCATGGATGGCTTCCACATGTCCAACGCGGTGCTGGCCGCGCGCGGGATCGCCGACCACAAGGGCGCGCCCGACACCTTTGACGTGGGCGGGTACGTCGCTCTCCTGGGGCGCGTGCGTCGTGCGGACGGCGTGGTCCTCGCCCCCGACTACCGGCGCGACCTGCACGAGCCGGTCGCAGCTTCCCTGCCCATCGAGGTCGACGGCATCGTCATCACGGAGGGCAACTACCTGGGCCTCGAGCTGCCCGGTTGGGCGGACGTGCGCGGCCTCATCGATCTGCTCGTCTTCATCGACACCCCCTTTGAAGAGCTCGCCTCGCGCCTGATTGCCCGACACGTGAGTTTTGGGCGCGACCGCGCAGACGCCGCGCACTGGGTGCGCACGGTGGACGCGGCGAACATGGCCCTCGTCGATCGCACGAAGGAGCGCGCGGATCTGGTTCTGTCGCTGTAGGCCCACGACCGAGCTAGGCCATCCGATTTTCACCCTTGCAGCCGACAAGTCGCGTGCATTTTCAACTACTTCCAAGTAAGGTGAACCTATGTTCCTCTTGCTAGGCCTTCTTGGTGGCTTCATCACGGGCATCTCCCCGTGCATCCTTCCCGTCCTGCCCGCACTCTTCCTCGGCGCCGCGGGCACCCGCGACTCCGCGTCCTCCTCGAACGAGGCCGGAAAGGCGGGCGTGGACCCGTCTCTCTTCCGCGTCGCCCCGGGCGTGAACCTGGGAGGCGAAGCACCGAAGAAGGCCGTGAAGGTCGACGGCAGCGACTCGGTGACGCGTCGTCCCGTGCTCATTGTCCTGGGCCTCGTCACCTCGTTCATGCTCATCACCGTCGCAGGTTCGGCGCTGCTGAGCCTGCTGCACCTGCCGCAGGCACTGATCCGCTGGACCGGCATCATCCTGCTGCTGGCCGTGGGTATCGGCATGATCGTCCCGAAGATCATGGAAGTAATGGAGCGCCCCTTCGCACGCCTGGCGCCTCGCACGACGGGTGACAGCGCGGGCTTCGGCCTCGGCCTCGTCCTGGGCGCGGCGTTCGTGCCGTGCGCGGGCCCGGTGCTGACCTCGATCATCGTGGCCTCGAACTCCGGGCAGATCACGTGGCACATCATCGGCCTGGCCATCTCCTTCGCGATTGGCGTGTCGATCCCGCTGATGATCGTCGCGATCGCCGGTTCGGGCGTCGCAGCCCGCTTCCTGAAGACCCGCCAGCGCCCCCTGCGCATCGCCGCGGGCGTCGCCATGATCGCACTCGCGCTGGGTATCGCAACGGATGCCCCGATGGCGCTGCAGCGCATGATCCCCGAATACACGGCCGCGCTCGAGGCGACCACCGGGAGCGCCTGCGAGGACGGCGCGTGCGAGCCCGAGAAGGAAGTCGAGGCGAGCACCGACTTCGCGCAGTGCGCGCGTAATGGCGCGAAGGATTGCGGCGTGATGCCGACGATCCAGACCTCGGAGTGGCTGAACACCCTGGGCCAGCCGTCCGGCACGGTGACGCTCGTGGACTTCTGGTCGAGCTCGTGCACGAACTGCCAGCGCGAGATCCCCGAGCTTGAGGCCATCTACGAGAAGTACAAGGACTACGGGCTGGTCGTCGTGGGCGTGCACTCGCCCCAGCAGGCCTACGAGCGCGACGCCTCGGTCGTGAACGCGTCAATCTCAAAGCTGGGCATCACCTACCCGGTCGCTCTGGACCCCGACCTCGAGGCCTTCAAGGCTTACGGCGCGACGGCGTGGCCGACGCACTTCATCGCGGGCGCGGACGGCCAGCTGGTCGCAATGGGCCGCGGCACGAAGGGCGTCGAGGAGATCATTCGCGCCCTACTGTCGGAGGCTGGGCAGACCCTACCGGACTGACCGGCGTAGACGCGACTGTAGCTTGCGATACGCGGCAGTTTGCTTCGACTGCGGCCAGTTGACGATTGTGTGCCTCACGTGCTGATTCTTGTGAGCGTCACAGGCTGACGATCGCAACTTCTTGGTCGTTAACCGATTGGAAGCGGGACGTAGACTTGCACGGGACGACTGTCTCTTATCGACTCCGTCCATCTGTCTGGCGGACCAGCGATGGTACGCCGAACATGTGCTTCCTCTCCACTAGTCGCAGCGAGAATACGCTCCCGGGGCGCGTCAACTAAACTTGCAACTCTCCTGTCGTGCTCCGCTCACACGCACGAGCGCCCCCACTCCGGTTTCCCGGAGTGGGGGCGCTTCACGTGTGCCTCAGCGAGCAATCACCTGCCGCTCTGGCACTGCGTCATCAGGCATCGTGACGACGACGCTTCAGCGCGATGAGCACACCGCCGACGACGACCAGCAAGGAGCCGACGACGCCCACGACTGCCACATTCGAGGCACCCGTCTTGGCCAGCTGCTTGCCCGGAACCTTCGGCACCGGCGTGTACGTGTTCGTCGCCGTCACGGCCACGACCGCGTCCTTCTGGCTGATGGTCACCTTGCCGTTGTCGGAGAGCTCGGATGTGACCGTGTAACCGTCACGGTTCGCCGTCTGAGCGCGCTCAGTCACCGTGCACTCCGTGCCCGTCGGCACGCGCGGACCTTCCACTGCGGTCCCGTCACCCGGAACATCAAGGCGTCCCTCGGTGCCATCCGTGCAGACGTAGTCAAACACGAAGGTGTCCTTCGTGAAGGAGTCCGCGCCGCCGACAACCGTCTTCGCGACCGAGAAGGAACCACGATCACGCACGTAGGTGTTGGTCGCAGCAACCTTAACGGTGACACCATCCTTCACGTTGAAGACGGCCGTACCGTTGTTCACGCCATCGCTGGAGCCATCAACGGTGAGGACCGTGTTCAGGCTCGCACCGTCGATCGCGGCGTCACGTTCGGACACCGAGCACGAGCCGACCGGCACGTCCGTAACAGCGCCGTTTTCTCCGCCCTTGACGACGACGGTTCCCTCCACCTGGGCAGCACCGGTGAGCGGCGTGCAGGTGTAGCCGAAGGTGAACTCCTTATCGTTGGCCAGGGCTGCTCCGTCACCGTCCACGGTCTTGGAGATGACGAACCCGCCCTTGAGCGGCGCGTACTTGTTGGTCACCGTGACCTCGGGGCTCGGGGTCGCGGTTCCCACGGTCACCCGACCGGCGGTGTAGGCGGTCGCCACGGCGTAGCCCGCACGCCGCGCACTGCCGTCAGCCTCCTTGATTGTGCAGGAGGTTCCGAAGGGAAGGGAGGGACTCGTGACAGCCGCTCCGTTGCCCTCCAGCGTCAGACTGCCACCCTTCTGCTCATCGGTGAGATGGACCGAGGGCGAGGCGGGCGTGCAGTCGTACCGCACGTTGAAGGTGTTGGCGGCACCGTCGAAGGTGGCACCCTCAACGACCTTCTTCACCGAGAAACGACCCACGTCACGCGTGTAGGTGTTGGTGAAGGTGGCGGTGACCGTCGGCGCGCTAACCCGGCCGATCGTCACGGACTGGGGCTCATGGCCATCCGGGTCGAGGGTGTAACCGTCAATGCCGACACCTGCAGCGTCCTCAGTCACCTTGCACTTGGTGCCGACCGGGAACTCCTCAGGGCTCGCCACGGGGGTCTCGTCACCCGGGACATCCGCGATCTGCCCGCCCTTCTCCGTGTTGTCCGGCAGGGCACAGGTGTAGCTGAAGCTAAACTTCTTCGCCGCAGCACCCTCGGCACCACTGGCCTTCTTGACCACCTGGAAGCCGTTGTCGGCAACGCCCACGCCCACCGTGTTCAGCAGGTCGACCTTCGTGGTCGTCCGATCTCCGATCGTCAGGCTCGTGGCGACAGCGGAGCCGATGGTGAACTTCGGATCCTTCCACACGTAGCCGTCAGGCAGAGCGTGGTTAGCCTTCGAGATGTCCTCACGCAGGTTGGAGATCTTCGTGCCCGTCGGGAACTTTGCCGAGGAGGCGACGCCTCGCGTGACCTTCATCGTGGCAGTACCAGTGCGCTGGTCAGCGCTGAGCGAATTGGCGGGCGGCGTCCAGTTCGGGTACTGGTTCGCGGTGGCAGGAAGCTCGTAGTCGAAGGTGACCGTGAAGGTCGCTCCAGCATTGACCTGGTTGGCGTAGTCCGAGGCGATCTTCTTGGTGATGCTGAAGGCACCCTCACCTGGGTCCATCGAGACACTGACGCCTCCCGCCGCAACAAAGCTCACGGTATTTGTCGATGTAATCGTGGTTCCGTCAGCCGAAACAGTGTTGGTGTATTCGGTTCCCGGAAGGGCCTTCCCGTCGTCGCCGGTGAAGAGAGTACTGTAGGAGACCATGTAGTTGGTCTTGGCCCTGAAAGGCCCCGTCGCTTTGAAGGTGATCGGAGTCGTTCCGTCGGGCGCCATCTCCTCGCACTTGCCGGTGACCTCGAAGGCCCCCTGGTCAGTGGTCTTCGGCCCTGACTCCAGACCGTTGTCCAGTTCGAACGACTGCGAGGGATTCTCCTCAGAGTCGACCGCGTAGAGGATGACCGACTGCAGCGGGCATTTCATACCCGCGCCGAGCGTATCCTTGAAGGTGATGGTCTGTACCGTATGACCATCGAAAGTCTTGCCGAGCTCGTTCTGGAGCGACGAACCACCGAAGTGGAAGAACCATGTTGCCTTCGTATCCCCTTCCTTCATGAGGCCGGTGTAGCCCTTGTAGATCCGCTTATCCGGATTGTATTTCGACTGACCCACGGTGATCCCACCTGTTCCGGGGAGGTCGACCTGGACGGTCTTACCAGCCTTATCACCGTTAATGACGAAAGGTAGCTCTTCCTGTGTCGTCGATTTCTTGGCGGCGAGTTGGAACTTGCCCGTCCCGCGAATGTTCTTGTTTCCGGCCTGGACCAGCGGGGTGATCCTCTCGTCGAAGGTGCAGGTGACGGTCTTGCCGTCGATGGTGCACTTACCCAGATCCACGTTAGCCTCGTCGTAATGGATGGGCCTCTCGAGGGTCGAGTGGAAGTCCAGCTGCTCGGGCAGAGTGATCGTGAAGGAGTCACCCGCCTTCGGCGTCGTCTTCGACGCATCCCAGCCAAACTTGAGCAGAGCGAGATTATCGACAATGAGCGCGCCGCCCTGCTCCTCTTCAGCGGAGTTGATCTTGGTGAGGCTCAGGTTCTTGACCTCGATCTGGGGGTTAACATCGGCCGCTGCCGGCGCAGCAAGCCCTTGGACAACGATACCCAGGGCCGCCAGGAGCGCCACGGCAACACCGGCCACTCTCGATCTCACCGCCCTGGATAACAGGCTCCTGATAGACGTCTGCATGCTTTCACCTTTCGCTTTCATCAGATGGAATCGGGACACGTCGAACGCGGGACGCATGCAAGCATCCAGCCCCGATGCAGGCTTACAGAGGAAGCGTACTCCAGCTACTAGTCGAATTTCAAGCATTCTACAACACGGGAATGTGTGAGAGGTCTCAGGTACACCCATCCTGGGCGGCGCACGAACGCGAGGACCCTAGACCCCCAACCCGTGAATATCCGTCGATTTAGTGGAGTCACAGGCGGCTGACTGTCACGCTCGCCGCATCCTGCCACCCCCGCCTCCCTCGACGCATGATGCCCAACATCACTGTGACTGGTGGGACTGGTGTGCCTATTGATGACCGTGGGGCAGCCTTCGCGGCGCGCCTCCACGACCACGCAAATACAGAGGAGTCAGCGCGCCAGATTGACAATGACCGGCGTGACTCGCTCAATGACCTCGAGCGTGTCCAGGAAGTCCTGGTGGCCTCCGTACCACGGGTCGGGCACGTCGCCGCTGCCCTCGGGGTCGAGGTCGCGGTACAGGCAGATGCGCGGGGTGTCGGCGCGCAGGTCCGCGGATTCCGGCGCACCCTCGTAGTCGACGCCCGCGCGTTGGGCGAGGCGCTGGAGCAGGCCGAGGTGTCGCGAGGTCATGGCGAGGATCAGGTCCCACTCCCCTAGCTCGCCGGGGCGGATCTGGCGCGCGCGATGGTCGGGCACGGCGTACCCGGCGTCGCGCAGGACGCGGGCGGCACGGCGGTCGATGGGGTTGCCGGCTTCCTCGTCGGAGACGCCGGCGCTGTCGACGACGACGTCCACGCCGGCGCGCGCGGCGGCCTGGTCGAGGATCGCGTGGGCCATCGTGGAGCGGCAGATGTTGCCGGTGCACACCATCAGGACGCGGGTGGGGCGGGTCATGGTCGGTTCCGTTCGTTCGGGGCGGGGAGACAGGCACGAGGCCGGGGCGGGGCTCCGGGGCGCCGCAGGGGGCGAGCGCGTGGCTCCGGGTCGCAGGGCGCCGCGGCGTCAGACCGTCCGTGCAGGGGCGCGCAGTAGGCACACGCACGCTGCGGGGAGGCGGTGCCGCGGGCGGCCTCAGAGGAGCGTCAGGTAGGCGCGGACGGCCTGGGCGCTGTGGGCGGCGGCGAGGGGGCCGTCCATATGGAAGGCCTGGTCGGCGGTGGGCCCGCACAGGTCGGAAACTGCTCGCAACGAGATCCAGTCGACGCCGGAGGACCAGCAGACTTGGGCCATCGCGCAGGTTTCCATGTCGGTGCCGATGGCGTCGGGGAAGCGCTCGCGCATGGGGCCGACGTTGGCTTCGGTGCAGAAGGAGTCGGAGGAGACGATGCCGCCGGCGCGCACGGTGTGGGCGATGAGCGCGGTCAGCTGGGCGAGCCGCGCGACGGCGGCCTCGGAGGAGGTGTAGTCGACGGGCATCTGGGGGACTTGGCCCATGGCGTAGCCGAAGGCGGTGGCGTCGGCTTGCCCGTAGATGGCGCTGGTGCCGGCGGCGATGTCGCCGACGTTGATGTCGGCGGCGAGCCCGCCGGTGGTGCCGGCGGCGATGACGATGGGCGCGTCGACGAGGGTGAGGGCGCGCGCGGTGGCGGACGCGGCGTTGGCCAGGCCGATGCCGGAGGTGACGACCAGGACGGTGCGTCCGTCGAGGTGGCCGAGCGCGAATCGTTGGGTTTTCATGGTGCCGGCCAGGACGGCCTGGGGGTTTTCGTCGTCGCCGATGGGGGTGAGCGCGTGCAGGAGGGGCGCGGCCTCCATGTCCATGGCGGCTTGGATGATGGCGTCGACGCGGGGGCGTGCGGGGAAGCTGAGGTTCATGCGTCCATGGTAGGGGACGAGGCCGGGTCGGGTCACGCTCGCCCCGCGCGGGGGGCGGCGTTGTATGCGCTCCTCCCCTTTTCTGGCTCCCCCAAAAGTCGCACGTAATTTAACACGGTCATTTTTGGACATAGCCCACAAACGTTGCAATTCCAACGATGCAATTTCAAAGTCTGAAATACGCACAGGGGAATTACGTGCGACATTGTTGAGGAACCACAGGGCCGGGACGAGGCCGGGACGAGGCCGGGGCCGAGGCCGGGGCCGCGCCGGGGCCTCGCCCCGCCCGCTACTGCCTGCCGCGCTCCTCGAGCATCTTCTTCAGGGCGGCGGTGCGGCCCGCGTCGATCTCCTCGTCGGTGATCTGTTCGGCGGAGGTCAGCAGGTCGGGGGCGTGCGCGTCTGGCGGCGCGTCGCCGGACCTTGAGTCGGCCCCGGCAGCGACCGCACCGGACGTAGGCTCAGCGTCCCCGGAATCAGCCCCGGCCTCGTCCCCGGAATCGGCGGCGGCAAGCGCGCCAGCGGCAGCGCCCTCGAGCGCCTGGGGCTCCTCGTCCGTGCGCTTGCGCGAGCGCAGCCAGATGACGGCGGCGATGACCAGGATGACGACGACGGACGCGAGGACCGCGATCATCCAGGGTTTCATAACGGAGCCCTTGACCTGCGCGGCTTCGGCGGCGACGGCGTCGTCGTCCATGGGGACGCGCTCGCCGGTGACGAGCAGGCGGTGGGTGTTGATGCCGTAGGGGGTGCAGGTGATGAGGGTGGCCAGGTCTTTGCCCTCGACTTTGTTGAGGGATTCGGTCTCGGTGGGCAGGACGACGCGGATGTCGGTGACCTCGTACTTGAGGTGGCGGCCGGCGGTTTCGATGTAGAAGACGTCGCCGACCTTGACGCTGGTGAGCTGGTCGAACATGGTGGCGTTGCCCAGGCCGGTGTGGCCGGTGAGGACGGTGTGCGTGGATTCGCCGCCGACGGGCAGGGCGGTGCCGAAGAGGTGGCCGATGCCCTTGTCGAGGGTCGCGCTTTCGGTGCCGTGATAGATGGGCAGGTTGACGTTGATGGCGGGGATCTTGACGGTGGCCATGACGTCGTTGATGTTGAGTTGACTCAGGTATTCCTGGTAGGCCTCGGTGCCGGGGCGCTGCGCGTCCAGCCAGGGGTCGAGGATCGGCGACTCGGCGGCGTTGGCGTTGTATTCGTCAGCGCGGCGCAGATTTTCGGCGACGGCGTCGGGGCCGGCGTCTTCGGCGACGGCGCTGAATTGGGAGGCGATGGATTCCTGGCGATAGTTGTTGTACTGGGTCGCGAAGACCGGGTACAGGAGGACCAGGATGCCGGCGAGCAGCAGGATGGGGGGCGCGATGGCCAGGAGACGCCGCTTGAGGGGTATCTTCTTCTTGTCGGGCGCTTGGGTGCTCACGCTTTCTCCGTTCATTGCCGAGGC
>ERZ773180.1443-NODE-1443-length-11784-cov-16.453150_pt1 | contig 11784 bp, 14 predicted proteins | sample MGYA00511080_ERZ773180 | MGnify/ENA primary metagenome ERZ773180 (study PRJEB29015, sample SAMEA2738175) | human oral metagenome | biome: human oral; feature: human-associated habitat; material: saliva | place: China | collected 2178 ...
ATCTGCAAGCTCAAGAAGTGACCATGGTGGTGACACCATTTGAAACGGTCTTGGAGGGAGAATTTGATGAGCTTATGCGCATTCTCAAAGAAGCGTTAGAAGTGGCGGGCCAAGGAGCAGACAATGTTTTTGCCAATGTCAAAATAAATGTAGGAGAGATTTTAAGCATTGATGAGAAACTTGAAAAGTATAATGAGACGGCATATTAGTCTGCTAGGATTTTTAGGTGTCTTATCCGTTTGGCAGGTGGCGGGATTCTTAAAACTCTTACCAAAGTTTATCCTGCCGACACCACTTGAGATTCTCCAGTCTTTTGTTCGTGACAGAGAATTTCTTTGGTACCATAGTTGGGCAACCTTGAGAGTAGCCTTACTAGGTTTGGTCTTGGGTGTCTTGATAGCCTGTATCATGGCAGTCCTTATGGATAGCCTGAGTTGGCTCAATGACTTGATTTATCCCATGATGGTAGTTGTCCAGACCATACCGACAATTGCCATAGCCCCTATCCTAGTTTTATGGTTGGGTTATGGAATCTTGCCCAAGATTGTCTTGATTATCTTGACGACAACCTTCCCTATCATCGTCAGTATTTTAGATGGATTTAGGCATTGTGACAAGGATATGCTGACCTTGTTTAGTCTGATGCGAGCCAATCCTTGGCAAATCCTGTGGCATTTTAAAATCCCTGTCAGCCTGCCCTACTTTTATGCAGGTCTGAGAGTCAGTGTCTCCTACGCCTTTATCACAACAGTGGTATCTGAGTGGTTGGGAGGCTTTGAAGGACTAGGTGTCTACATGATTCAGTCCAAGAAACTGTTTCAGTATGATACTATGTTTGCGATTATTATTCTGGTATCACTGATCAGTCTTCTGGGTATGAGGCTAGTCGATATCAGTGAAAAATATGTGATTAAATGGAAACGTACTTAAAATAGAGCGTTTTAGAAAAAGAAAAGAGGAAATAAAAATGAAGAAAACATGGAAAGTGTTTTTAACGATTGTAACAGCTCTTCTAGCTGTCGTGCTTGTGGCTTGTGGCCAAGGAACAGCTTCTAAGGATAACAAAGAAGCAGAACTCAAAAAAATTGACTTTATCCTAGACTGGACACCCAATACCAACCACACAGGGCTTTATGTAGCTAAAGAAAAAGGTTATTTCAAAGAAGCTGGAGTGGATGTTGATTTGAAATTGCCACCAGAAGAAAGTTCATCTGACTTGGTGATCAATGGCAAGGCGCCATTTGCTATCTATTTCCAAGATTACATGGCTAAGAAATTGGAAAAAGGGGCAGGGATTACTGCCGTTGCAGCTATCGTTGAGCACAATACATCAGGGATTATCTCTCGTAAGTCTGACAATATCAACAGTCCTAAAGATTTGGTAGGTAAGAAATACGGAACTTGGAATGACCCAACTGAGCTTGCGATGTTGAAAACCTTGGTAGAATCTCAAGGTGGAGACTTTGAGAAGGTTGAAAAAGTACCAAACAACGATTCAAACTCGATCACACCGATTGCCAATGGCGTTTTTGATGCTGCCTGGATCTATTATGGTTGGGATGGAATCCTTGCTAAATCTCAAGGCGTAGATGCTAACTTCATGTATTTGAAAGACTACGTCAAAGAGTTTGACTACTACTCACCAGTCATCATTGCAAACAACGATTATCTAAAAGACAACAAAGAAGAAGCTCGTAAAGTCATCCAAGCTATCAAAAAAGGTTACCAATACGCTATGGATCACCCAGAAGAAGCGGCAGATATCCTCATCAAGAACGCCCCTGAACTTAAGGAAAAACGTGACTTCGTCATCGAATCTCAAAAATACTTGTCAAAAGAATATGCAAGCGACAAGGAAAAATGGGGACAATTTGATGCTGATCGCTGGAATGCCTTCTACAAATGGGATAAAGAAAATGGTATCCTCAAGGAAGACTTGACTGATAAAGGTTTCACTAACGAATTTGTAAAATAATGACAGAAATTAGACTAGAACATGTAAGCTATGCCTACGACAATGAAAAGATTTTAGAGGACATTAACCTACAAGTGACTTCAGGTGAAGTGGTCTCTATCCTAGGCCCCAGTGGTGTAGGGAAGACCACTCTCTTTAACCTGATTGCAGGGATTTTAGAAGTCCAGTCTGGACGTATCATTCTTGACGGTGAGGAAAATCCCAAGGGGCGTGTAAGCTATATGCTACAAAAGGACCTGCTCCTGGAACACAAGACGGTACTTGGTAATATCATCCTGCCCCTCTTGATTCAAAAAGTGGATAAGGCAGAAGCTATTGCTAAAGCAGATGAAATCCTTACTACCTTTCAGTTGACGGCTGTAAGGGATAAGTATCCTCATGAACTCAGTGGAGGGATGCGGCAGCGTGTAGCCTTGCTCCGTACCTACCTTTTCGGGCACAAGCTCTTTCTTCTAGACGAGGCCTTTAGTGCCTTGGATGAGATGACTAAGATGGAACTTCATGCTTGGTATCTTGATATTCATAAACAGCTAGGCCTGACAACACTCATCATTACGCATAGTATCGAGGAGGCCCTTAATCTTAGTGACCGTATCTATATCTTGAAAAATCGCCCTGGTCAGATTGTTTCTGAAGTCAAACTCGACTGGTCTGAAACTGAAGACAAGGAAGTTCAAAAAATTGCCTATAAACGCCAGATATTAGAAGAGTTGGGCTTAAATACATAGAAAATCAAGAGAGCTAGTGAAGATTATTCTTTGCCAGCTCTTTTTTGTCTATAAATGGAAATTCTGATAGATAAAAAGTGATATAATTGAGGTATGGTGTTGTGATGAAAAAAGATGAAAGTGATAAAATTGAAGCAAGGAAGGATATAAATAATAATTCTCAAATGAGCGAAGTTAGAAAGCTAGCGCTACAGAACGGAATTTATTCAAATCCTATCAAAAAAAGCCGTAAAAAAATGACTGAGGAACAAATAATCGAAGCTGTTAGTGGTGGAAATATGATGCAAAGAGTTATCTCATTGATGTAAACTAATTGAAAAATAACCCTGAATTTCACAAGATATTGAGTTTTATCAATACAGCAGATTCTAAACAAATGAAGGGAGCTGAGGGGCATGAAAGATGATTTTGAAGAAGTAAATTGGTCCGAGTATTGCTATAAAGAAAATGATGGTGATATAATTTGGTGGGTTGATACAGCCTGGTTCGCTAGAGGGTTGATGTTAATTACATTTGATAAAAAGAAGTTCTATAATCTTTTTAAAGATTATCCTCACAATATGACGGAAGAAGAAGTTAGAATTTTTGATAGAGAAAATCCTTACTGGAGAGATTTTTTCTCAGATAGAAAGTCATAAACTATATGTTTATATTTTTTTATTGTATGTTTGTAATGCTTGAGAGCTGTGACTAACAATTATATATAACAGTAAATATGTATCTATACATATTTACTGTTATTGATGTTCAGTCACCTCCCTCATAATTCATTTTTGATGGATACTGTGATATAATTAAGATACGAAGGATAGAGGTTGAGAATCTGTCACCAACGCGCCATTTAGCTAGTGGGTCGAGAAATGCAGGAGCCTCGACAGTCCTGCCTATCCTTGCAAATAAATCAGCCCTTAGAACCAAATCTAAGGGCTTTTTGACTGGTCGATTTTATCAGCAATTTCAACTTTTAAAATTTCATTTTCAAATAATCTCATCCATTGTAAACCTGTTTTAACAGATAAAGCATCATACTCTTCATCAAAAGTATCCTTATCTTCAAAAAGACAAATTCCTTCAAAGGTCTGGTTATCAACGTCTGTAATCGTTACAACTTTATTGTTAAACTTTCTAAGTTCCATTTTTCTGTTCCTGATTTTGTAGTACTATAGTTTGTTATATTATTGGAATTCCCTTAAGGTAAGCTTCCTTAGCTTTTGCTAGTGTCATCTTATTGGGACCTCCATCAATATTGGTCTCCCCTGTGTTTTGCCAATTACAATGTTCACAAATGTCATAAACGGCGGTCAATGTTCCGCAAACTGGACAATGTACATATTCTTCATCATTAATCATTACTACGTTTTCTCTACCAGTCTTATTCATAATTATCTACTCCTAATTATCGTTTTAAAATAGTGAAACCAGAAATATTAATTGGCTAGAACTAAATGCTTTTAAATTAAATTCTCTTATCTTTCTAAACTTTCCTGAGATAGGCTTTCTTAGCTTCTGCAAGAGTTATAGTATCATTATACTTTAATCTAGTTAATATTACTAATGAATGATAAAGTCTTTTAAGATATGATATGATATAATAAAAAAAGGAAGGTATACCATGAAAGTTAATAGAGTTATCGGTCAAAATAGACTTGGAAACTATTTAATTCTGTACTTAGATCCAGAATTAGATAAGGGCCTTAATGGAACTATTATCTGTCGGAAAGTAAGGCTAAAAGGTTCTGAATACGAAACTGTTCCTTCCTTTGATTCTAAGTACATGATCGCTTTTGAAAGTGATTATGACGAGAATTATATTGGTGAAATAATTGAATATGAATAAGCACCTAGAGAAATCCAGTTACGTTTTAAAATTTTAAAAGAAAAGAAGCATGACTCTCCCACAGCTATAAAGCTTTTTGGGCGGGAAAACCACACTTCTTTCTTATCTAAATTATAACTCAAAGAGGCATCTTTTACAAGAATTAGCTGAAGATAATAAGTATAAAAAATAGAGAGCACACACCCCCCCACAGCCGAAGCCTTTAATGTAGGAGGTAGTAACTCTCATTACTTAAATTATAGCATAAAATAGGTTATTGATTGTCAAACCAGTTCCTTTATTTGCTTGAGTATATAATATTTTTTAAGAAAAGAAAAATAGCAGGTTAGTCTATCAGGGGACTTGTTATTTTTAAGTAAGATATGCTATATTTCTTTTATCAGTAGGAGCAGGCGATGAAATACAGTCAACAAATATTAGATATGCTAAAAAGAGGAGTATATGGCTATGTTGTTGATTACTATGATTTTTTTCTTGAGCTGACAGCTAAATTTGGGGAAGACGAAGAGTTTGCTGATGGTTTGATAGTAGGTAGTATTAAGGAGATTAGAATCCTTACATAAAATGGCTCAAGTAAAACTAGCAATTGGGCTAGAAAGGATGTAGAAAATGAGTAAAAGGCTATGGACTTATCTCCGATCAAGAGTTCAGGTAGTCACTAATAATGGTAAAATTATCAAGGGGCTTGTCATTGATTTTGTTGATGAAATGGACAATGATGAACAGGATGAAATTACGATTCTCATTGCTAATCCAAGGTCTAATGAACCTTCAGAGCTCTCTCCCTGAAAGTGATATTATCTCAATTAAAGTAATTTCGTAGTGCTAAGGGCAATCGGAGTGCCTTTGCCTGCCTTATTTGGTAGAAAACAATATGAAAAAGGATATATATGGCCATAATAGATGACTTAATGGAATTATATAGTAACGGTTGGGAAGCTTCTTTTGATTATAATGGTCAACAATGTTGGGTTTTCCCAAAATCTGTTAATGACATTATAGTAGTGATTGGGGAAAAGGAATATCAGGCAACGTCATTTGATGAGCTAATTTCTTACTTGCTGAACTCGTCAAAATACGCCCTTTTTAGGGCTCTTTTTGAGGATTTTTTAGGAACTTTCAAGAAAAACTAAGGCGATTTAATGCCTAAGTGTTTTTAAATAAACTCAGTATTTTCAAGGATTAAGCCCTAAAAGTTTGACTTATAGAGTCTTAAATGATAGTATAGTCAAAGATAGTCAAAGTTTAAGAAGGAGGTAGCAAGCTATGAAATTTAAAAACACGTCAGACCATATCGAAGCCTATATCAAGGCGATTTTAGAACAATCTGGTATCGTCGAATTGCAACGTAGCCAGCTAGCGGATACCTTTCAAGTCGTACCTAGCCAGATCAACTATGTGATTAAGACTCGTTTTACAGAGAGTAGAGGATATCTAGTTGAGAGTAAACGTGGTGGTGGAGGCTATATTCGCATTGGTCGAATTGAATTCTCTAACCATCATGATATGCTCCGCGATTTGTTGTATTCAGTGGGTGATGAGGTGAACCAAGTCATCTTTGAAGATGTCTTAAGACTCTTAGTCGAACAAGAACTCATGACCCGCCAAGAGATGAATCTATTATTAGCTATGGGGACAGACCGAATTCTAGGTGAGGAAGCTAATTATATTCGTGCCAATATGCTTCGTCAGTTGTTGCATGAAGTAGATAGAAAAGGAAAATAAAACGACATGAAATATTCAAAAGCATTGAGAGAATGCATCGATAGCGCCTTTTTGGTAGCGAGTCGCTTTGATGCAGATTACCTAGAGTCTTGGCATTTGCTGATTGCCATGGCCAATCATAGCTACAGTGTTGCTGGAGCAACTTTAAATGAATTCCCGTATGAGATTGATCGTTTAGAGGAAGTGGCTGTAGAGTTGACAGAAGCCAACTATAACCACAAGGAAGATTACAAGGAACTCCCATTTTCCTATCGTTTGAACGTCTTGATGTTGGAGGCGGAACATGTTGCTTCGGTGGTACATGCCAAAGCATTGGGAACAGAGCATCTTCTCTACGCTATCTTGCATGATGGCAATGCCCTAGCTACTCGCATTTTGGAAAAAGCAGGATTTTCTTATGAAGACCAGAAAGATCAAGTCAAGATTGCTGGGCTTCGTCGTAGTCTTGAAGCGCGTGCTGGTTGGACAAAGGAAGATTTGAAGGCTCTGCGTCAGCGCCACAGATCAGTAGCAGATAAGCAAAATTCTATGGCAAATATGATGGGTATGCCTCAAACTCCAAGTGGTGGTTTGGAAGATTACACTCATGACCTCACAGAGCAAGCTCGTTCAGGTAAATTGGAACCAGTTATTGGACGTGACCAAGAAATCTCTCGTATGATCCAAATCTTGAGCCGTAAGACAAAAAATAATCCAGTCCTAGTTGGAGATGCAGGTGTCGGTAAAACAGCTCTGGCACTTGGCCTTGCGCAACGTATTGCCAACGGAAATGTACCTGATGAAATGGCTAAGATGCGAGTTTTAGAACTTGATTTGATGAATGTGGTTGCGGGAACTCGTTTCCGTGGAGACTTTGAAGAACGTATGAACAATATCATCAAAGATATCGAGGAAGACGGTAAGGTTATCCTCTTTATCGATGAGCTTCATACCATTATGGGATCAGGAAGTGGCATTGATTCGACCTTGGATGCGGCCAATATCCTGAAACCTGCCCTAGCGCGTGGAACTCTGAGAACTATTGGAGCAACCACTCAGGAAGAATACCAAAAACACATCGAAAAAGACGCAGCCCTTTCTCGTCGCTTTGCAAAAGTGATGATTGAGGAACCAAGTGTGGCTGATAGTATGGCTATCTTGCGTGGCTTGAAAGCAACTTATGAGAAACACCACCATGTTCAAATTACAGATGATGCAGTCGAAACAGCTGTCAAAATGGCACATCGCTATTTGACTAGTCGTCACTTGCCAGACTCAGCGATTGATCTTTTGGATGAAGCGGCAGCAACTGTCCAAAATAAATCGAAACACGCTAAAAAAGATGAGTCAGGTTTAACACCTGCAGATAAGGCCTTGATGGATGGTAAATGGAAGCAAGCTACTCAGCTCATTTCAAAAGAACAGGAAGTTCCAGCCTATAAAGATCTAGTAAAAGAGTCTGATATTTTGACAACACTCAGTCGCTTGTCAGGTATTCCAGTTCAAAAATTGACACAAACGGATGCCAAGAAGTATCTCAATCTTGAAACTGAACTGCATAAACGTGTTATCGGGCAGGAACAAGCGGTATCAAGTATCAGTCGTGCCATTCGCCGAAATCAATCGGGTATTCGCAATAACAAACGTCCAATTGGGTCCTTTATGTTCCTTGGACCAACAGGTGTTGGTAAAACTGAATTAGCCAAAGCCTTGGCAGAAGTTCTCTTTGATGATGAGTCAGCCCTCATTCGTTTTGACATGAGTGAATACATGGAGAAATTTGCAGCCAGTCGTCTCAATGGCGCACCTCCAGGTTATGTAGGCTACGAAGAGGGCGGAGAGTTGACCGAGAAGGTTCGTAACAAACCGTACTCAGTCTTGCTTTTTGATGAGGTAGAAAAGGCACACCCAGATATCTTTAATGTGCTCTTGCAGGTCTTGGATGATGGTGTCTTAACAGACAGTAAGGGTCGCAAGGTTGATTTCTCAAATACCATTATCATCATGACATCAAACCTTGGTGCAACAGCTCTTCGTGATGATAAGACAGTCGGTTTTGGAGCTAAAGATATTCGTTTTGATCAGGAAAATATGGAAAAACGGATGTTCGAAGAGTTGAAAAAAACTTACCGCCCAGAGTTTATCAACCGTATTGATGAAAAAGTGGTCTTCCATAGCTTGTCAAGTCAAGATATGCAAGAAGTGGTTAAAATTATGGTCAAACCATTGATTGCAAGTCTCGCAGAAAAAGGCATTGACTTGAAACTCCAAGCATCTGCCCTTAAGCTTCTAGCTCAGAAGGGATATGATCCAGAAATGGGAGCTCGCCCACTGCGCAGAACTCTGCAAACAGAAGTAGAAGACAAACTAGCAGAACTCCTTCTTACAGGTGAACTGAAAGAAGGTAAGACACTTAAGATTGGCGTCAAAGCTGGTCAATTGAAATTTGAGATTGTTTAAAATTGTGAGGTTGGAACAGATTGTTTCAGCCTCTTTTTTTGGGAAGTTGTTACTCAAATAAGCATTTGAATTGTGCATTTAGTTTAAGGAGTTCAAAAACGAATTTCTACTGATCAAGTTTTGTATATCAAGAAAAAATCAGATCATGTAGAAAATATTTTTATAAAAATTAATAAAAAAGTGTTGACAAATAATAGAAGGAGTAGTATGATATAAAATATAAAAATTTATAAAAAGGTTGAAAAGACATGAAAAAAAGGATAGCAGTGGTTTTTGGAACCTTTGCTCCCTTGCATCAGGGGCATATTGATTTAATCCAAAGAGCAAAACGACAATGCGATGCTGTATGGGTGGTAGTTTCAGGTTATAAGGGAGATCGTGGTGAACAGGTTGGACTTACACTACAAAAGAGGTTTCGCTATATTCGTGAAGCATTTCGAGATGATGAGTTGACCTCTGTTTGTAAACTTGACGAAACCAATATTCCACGCTATCCAATGGGCTGGCAGGAGTGGTTGGATCAGATGTTGCAGGCCATTTCCTATGACCAGACTGGTGAGGAACTAATCTTTTTTGTAGGAGAGTCCGAATACCAACAAGAATTGTCAGAACGTGGTTTCGAGACTGTTCTACAGGAAAGAAAATTTGGAATTTCGGCTAGCATGATTCGTGAAAATCCAAGCAAATATTGGAAATATATCGCTCAACCTTTCCGCCGTCAGTTTACGAAAAAAGTGTTGATTATGGGAAGTGCTAGTAATGGTAAAACAACTCTAGCCAAGGATTTAGCTCGCTTTTATGATGCGCCAGTCAGTCTGGAGTATGCTCGTGAGTATCAGATAAAAAATAATGTCCGAGATGATGAGCTTACCCCCAAAGATTATTATTACCTTCTTTTGGGCCAATATGATCAAACTTCCAAGTTAATCGATAGCAATGCCAATCGAGGCCTAGTCATTGCAGATACCAACTCACTAGTAACCAAGGGCTACTACGATTACTACATGGAAAGCGAAGAGCAGGAGGACTTGTCCGTAGAGACCTTTGATAATCTCTTTGTTTCCATCTTAGCCAAGGAAAAGTGGGATTTAATCCTCTTTGTGCAACCTATTGGCTCTTATGTCAATGATGGTTTTCGCGACATGACCATGGCAGAAGACCATATCCGTCACAGTTTTTCTCAGCATTTGGATATGATGAGGGAGCAATATCTAGGCAATATCCCTCATGTTTATCTAGCTGATGACTATCTAGGAAATTATGAAGCAGCAAAAGTAGCTATTGATGCCATTTACCAAGCAGATTAGGAGAAGAAAATGAAAAAAATAACTGAAAAAATCACACGATTTATTGAAAACTTTAAAAATGTTCACGCAGAAGCTCGTAAAATTGGTTTTGCAGGAGTTATGCGTTTGATTTGGAAAGACCTCTTTGTGGGCCGTAGTCTTTTCCAGTGGCTCTATTTGATTGCTTTATCAAGTGTTCCTCTTATTCTGGAGTTTACACAAAACACAGAAAGTCATGACTGGATTGGTCTCTTGGCCTCTTGGACAGGGATTGTCTGCGTTATCTTAGTAGCTGAAGGTCGAGCTAGTAACTACCTTTTTGGAGCTATTAACTCTGCAATCTATTTGGTCCTAGCTATGAATGCGACTTTCTACGGTGAAGTTTTGACAACAGTTTATTTCTTTGTCATGCAGCCTATTGGTCTCTATACTTGGTTGTCTAATCGGATCAATGAGCAAGGAAGACCAGAGGAGTCTCACTTTGAAGCTAAGAAACTCGGTCTGATTGATTGGCTCAAGTACTTGGCCTTGACTGCTATCATCTGGATTGGCATGGGATTAGCCTACCAAAGTATCAGCAGTGCTCGTCCTTTCCGTGACAGTATTACCGATGCGACCAATGGTGTTGGTCAGCTCTTGATGACACGTCTTTACCGTGAGCAATGGATTTTCTGGATTGCAACCAATCTCTTTAGTATCTACCTCTGGTGGGGTGAAAACATCCATATCCAAGGAATGTACTGGGTCTACACCCTCAATAGTCTAGTCGGTTGGTACCAATGGACTAAGGCTGTCAAGGAGGGATAAGATGACTGAAACGATAATCCCGGCTGGAATGACAGAGAGAGAATATTTTGAGATTCATGCGACTGAGAAGGAATTTTTAGACTGGTACTGCAAACAGGAACTTCCTCAGTATGAAAAACCGAGCGTGACGGTGGATATGGTAGCTTATTGCTTTGTGGAAGGGAAAATCAAACTCTTACTAATCCGCCGTAAGGCCCATCCTTATCAGAACTGTTTGGCCTTGGTCGGTGGTTTTATGGATAAAGGGGAAGATGCTGCCCATGCTTGTCAGCGTGAAGTGAGAGAGGAGGTTAACCTTGACCTTCCTTTGGAAAAAATCGAACAGTTGATGACAGTATCTACTCCAGGTCGTGATCCGCGGGGCTGGACGGTTACTATCGCCCACTTGGTGTATCTACCTAGCCGCGTACTTGATCTCGTTCAAGCTGGTGATGATGCCAAGGATGTGGTTTTTGTCGATGTTGATTTTCAGACGGGCAAGTGCTTCCTAGAGGGACTAGAGCTGGGGGAGCAAGCCTTCGCCTTTGACCATTATGCCATTATCCAAGAGTCTATTAAACGAATCCAAGGGCGTCTTGACTGGAATCCGACCTTTCTCTATCTGCTAGAGGAGGAATTCACTGTCTATGAAGGAACCGAATTAGTCAATCTCATCAACCCAGGACGACCAATCGTCAGCAATAACTTTCTCGTAAAATACGGTGAGTATGTAGAAGAAGTTGGGCTCAAACGAGTGCCTAAAAAGAAACCAAGAAAAACCTATCGATTGAAATAAAAAGCTTGGGAGCAGAAATCGATAGCCCAAGTCTTGGTTTCCTAGTTTCAGTCCTGAGAAGTTTCAACAAGTCCGATGACTGGTTGAGCTTGAGAATAGAGAAAATAAAGTTTGTGTCAAAAGTCAATTCAGCCATCGTGTCAAAGACTTATTAGTCATAAAAAAGTGAGGTCGGGATTTTGTCCCGACCTCTTTTTGTTTAAGGATGTTTA